>OCRP01001553.1_pt1 | contig 11404 bp, 10 predicted proteins | sample 1538871 | NCBI WGS metagenome assembly OCRP01 (sample SAMN04571731, study PRJEB22368) | human gut metagenome | biome: human gut; material: stool | host: Homo sapiens | place: Luxembourg | collected 2012-09-20 | reverse complement strand
CGCCTGCCGCGTCGTCTATCGTCTGCCCCAACACTTCCATGTCATTATAGGCTTTCACCAGAATGATTTGGGAATTGCCGCCACTTACCAGCAAGCACAAGAACGGAAATTCCGGTTGGTCATGGTCGCCCTCATCTTCTTTAATAAAATGCGCCAATACATGTCCTTGCAAATGATTGACCTCTATCATGGGAATACCGAGTGCGCGTGCAAATCCTTTGGCAAAAGACACCCCCACCAACAAAGAGCCCATCAATCCGGGACCTCGCGTGAAAGCCACAGCCGAAAGCTCCTCCTTGGTCACTCCGGCGCGTTTCAGCGCTTGGTCCACCACAGGAACTACATTTTGCTGATGAGCACGGGAAGCCAGTTCCGGCACCACCCCGCCATACGCCTCATGCACGGCTTGGCTAGCTGTCACGTTACTCAACAATACCCCGTTGCGAATCACCGCTGCCGACGTATCATCACAACTCGACTCTATACCTAATATAATGATATCTTTCTTCTCCATTTCCTCACGTCCTATAAATCATGGTGTCTCAATAAGTAAGAATCTCCAAACCGTTTTCCGTCATCAGGAAAGTATGTTCCCATTGCGCACTGGGCAGTTCGTCTTCCGTCACGACAGTCCATCCGTCTTCCTCATCCACAAACACCCTCCAATCACCCATGTTCACCATAGGTTCTATCGTAAACACCATGCCGGGCACCAAGAGCATCCCCGTTCCCTTCCGGCCGAAATGCTCCACATCCGGCTCTTCATGGAACTCCAGTCCCACCCCATGGCCGCACAAATCGCGCACGATGCTGAAACCGTTCTTCCTGGCATGCTTTTCGATGGCATTTCCTATATCCCCCACAAAGCCGAACGGACGGGCAGCTTTCATGCCAATCTCCAGGCACTCGCGCGCGACGTCTACCAATTTCTGCTTCTCGGGTGTGGTCTGCCCGATGACAAACATACGCGAAGCATCGCTGTAATATCCGTCCAATATGGTGGAAACGTCCACATTGATAATATCTCCTTCCTCCAATACGTCGAATTCATTAGGAATGCCGTGACAGACCACCTCGTTAATGGAAGTACATACACTTTTCGGAAAACCTTCATAATTCAGAGGAGCAGGAATGGCCCCGTGACTTACCGTATAATCATATACCATCTCGTCTATCTCAAGTGTAGTCATTCCGGCATGTATCTCTTGGGCCACAAGGTCCAATACCCCGGTATTTACCACACCGCTCCTGCGAATCCCCTCTATTTGTTCAGGAGTCTTAATCAATTTACGCGAAGGCACCAAAAAGCCTTCTTCCTGAAAAGCCAAAATCTTACGGTCCAAATCCGTCAGTTCGACTCCTTCAGGGACAATCCAATTCCGTCTTATCTTTCTTCGCATTCTTTCTTTCACAGATTTATCATACAAAAGTACGATAAAAAAATCACTTTCCGACTGTAAAACCTTATAAATATCCCTATACCTTTATATTATTTAGACCAAACTGCCGAAAGCCATCAACACTCCCACACTTGACATGCCAAGTCCCGAATGGTACCTGTCGATATTCCAAGTGTCAATATGACAATCCCACCTCCTCGTGGCTCGCTTATTCGTGCCCTTCCCCCGCCGCCGTCGCAAATACGCGATTCTCGCGCATCGGGAAAAGTACAGAATGCCAGCCTGCCCCGCATTCCTGCTTTCATAATGCCGTATGAAAGTCCACGCCCGACGCAAGGCAATACGGAACGCGTAAGCATCCGAGGCGTTCCGCCTCGCAAGAAGGCATTCCGGATCTGTGTCCCTTTCCACCCCAAATAGCGTAAAAACGGGGCATTTGCCGACCGCCGTGCCACCGTCTACGTAGAACTTTCCGACAACATGCAGACGCCTCTCCTACGACATGCGGAGAAAAAAAATGTTTTTTCAGCCGAACGATTTCTCGTTCGGCTGAAAGTGTTTCCTAATTTTGCTTTAGATTCGTGAAAAACAAGCCCCGAAACTTAAAAAATGTATCCGAAAATATCGTCAAGCCCCCTTAACAAAGACTTTTCGTGAAAGGCAGGCGTAACAGAAACATCCTTTTTGCTTTCTTTTTAATACTTCAAGACGGGATTCAAACAATATTTTGTCCAAACAAAACATCCGTGCGCTCTCCTTGACGGGAACCGCACGGATGTGTATGTTTTTCGGGAGTCGGCAACAGGTACGACCGCCAAGCCTTATGGCTTCCTATCGCCTTTTGCCCGTCAACGTTTCCAACTGGTCTCTTCCACACTGAGCGAAACAGACACGGCATCGGAGACCTTGAAATGCACCATTCCTCCAAACCGACTGCTGAAATTGTTCATCCACGGCATCGGAGGAATCCACGGCTGACGGCCTTGCATCGGGAAAAAAGCTTTGCTGCCGTATGCGTACAAACTCACCCTGTCGGTCAACTGATAACCGGCCAACAGATTGATTCCGAAACGGTTCTCATTCAAGCCGTTCCAAGACAAGCGGTCGTAAAAGCCTCCCACAGACAGCACCAACCGGTCGGTGAGGCTACGCACGTACATGGCAGAGATTCCGGTCCCGAATCCCACCCCGGGAAAACGGTTCTTGCCGAACGAGGCCGACACGCTCATGTCCAGACTGGCATTGAAACCTTCATGCAGTTCCCATAAGCCCCAATATCCACCATAATAACTTGCCGGGAAATAAGCCACGGTACCGTCCCGGTACAATGGAGGAAGAGAGGGGCGAAAAGTCCATTGTGCCGTATCGGCCACCAACGTGTCCGATAAGACCAACCGTGCGCCGACCTTCTCCGGCGTCACTTCCGATGCAGACGGCTTTATCTCCAGACTCTCCTTTCCGGCATCCACACCCTTCACCGAATCCGAGCGCAAGACCTCCTGTGCCCGTCCTGCAACCGCGCAGGTCGCAAACAAAATGAGCAATAAAGCCCGACAAAGACCTTTCTGTTTCATTCTGACCTCCTTTTTTAACGTACACGCAAACGGTCATTTACTTGAATGGCATAATCTGCCGGCAAATTATTCATATCATACAGACTCTCCAAACGTATCCCGTAGCGTTGCGCAATATTATACATCGACTCACCGGCCTTCACCACGTGAGGCACATCCTTGTATTTCTTGGCGGCCTTTTTCCGCTTCCGTTCCAGATATAACACATCGCCGGCCTGGATTCGATACCCTTTCGGCAATTCATTGAACTTCCGGATGTCGCGTGCCGACACACCGGTTTCTTCCGCCAACAAATCAAACGTATCCCCGGCGCGTGCAATAATATAATAATTCTCATTATTGCGGTACACCAGATGGGACGGCAACGACTCACTGTTCAGTTGACGGTCTATGCTGCTATAATCAAAATGCAACTTCGACGATTTGTACTTGTCGTATTGGTCTAAGTCGTACCGTTCTATCAAATCTATCAGCAAGGAAGCGTAACGCGGATTCGTGGCATAGCCACAACGTTTCAAACCACGCGCCCAACCTTTATAATCTTTCGGAGAAAGGTCGAACAACGAAGAATAACGTGCTTGTTGCAGAAAGCGTGAATGGTCTTCGTACGACTCTTCCACGCTCCTGTATTTACGAAACTTTTCATTACGTTCGTCATCGTCCTGTAAGACGTAGGGACCCTTCCAAGCCCGTCCGCATTTGATGCCGAAATGATTGTTGGCTTTCCGCGCCAATGTACTTGTCCCGGCTCCGCTTTCCAATAATCCTTGTGCCAATGTGATGCTGGCCGGAATCTTATAACGTAACATCTGGTCTATAGCCATTCCCTTGTATCGTTCTATATAATTAAGGTATTGCTGGCTGACACCCTGTGCCTGCAGCAAAAAGCTCGTCACGCCGAACAACACGGATAGAAAAACGGTTTTCAATCGCATATCTCAAATATCATGAAGGATTTCTCACACACAAAGTTACCTCTTTTTTCTTCGTTGTGAATAAAAAAACATATATTTGTGCATTATTAACCAAAAGGAAACAGTCCTATGAAAGAGAAAGAAATTATCAGCAAAGTCAGAATATACGACTATGAAGAATTATCGGAAGCAGACCGCGAATTGATAGACAAGGCCAAGGAGGCCACACAGACGAGCTATGCACCTTTCTCTAAATTCTGCGTGGGCGCAGCCGCCCGGCTGTCCGACGGAAGGATTGTAACGGGAAGCAACCAGGAAAACGCCGCCTTCCCGTCAAGCCTGTGCGCAGAACGCACGGCACTGTTCTACGCCAACGCACGCTACCCAGAGAAAAGCGTGGAAGAACTGGCCATTGCCGCATACGCCCACGGGGCTTTCTTGAAAGCTCCCATCCCTCCTTGCGGAGCTTGCCGGCAAGTCATTCTCGGAGTAGAAGAACGGTACGGACATCCCGTACGCATCCTGCTGTTCGGCGAAGAGGGTACCTACGTGGTCGATTCGGTCAAAGCCCTACTCCCCTTGCAGTTTACCGGAGAAACCATGAACGAATAAAATATTTTTCGTACCTTTGCCAAAAATATTCAATTCAAGGTATAATTTAAAGTATGATTAGCGTATCGAATCTTGCCATCCAGTTCGGGAAAAGAGTCCTGTACAAGGATGTAAACATGAAGTTCACCAATGGAAATATTTACGGTGTCATCGGGGCTAACGGAGCCGGGAAGTCCACGTTGCTGAAAGCCATATCGGGCGAATTGGAACCGACCAAAGGCAGTGTGGAACTGGGACCGGGCGAAAGGCTCTCCGTACTGAGCCAGGACCACTTCCAATATGACGACTGTACCGTGCTGAATACCGTGCTGATGGGACACACCGTATTGTGGGACATCATGCAGCAACGCGATGCGCTTTATGCCAAAGCCGACTTTTCGGACGAAGACGGTATTAAAGTGGCCGAACTGGAAGAAAAGTTCGCGGAAATGGGCGGATACAATGCCGAAAGCGACGCCGCAGCCTTGTTGAGCGGCCTGGGTATCAAAGAGGACAAGCATTACGCACTGATGGGCGAGCTGAGCGGTAAGGAGAAGGTACGTATCATGTTGGCAAAAGCACTTTTCGGCGAACCGGACAACCTGCTGTTGGACGAGCCGACCAACGACCTCGACCTCGACACGGTGCAATGGCTCGAATCATACCTTTCCGATTTCGAGCACACGGTATTGGTAGTAAGCCACGACCGTCACTTCTTGGATGCCGTCTGTACCCATACGGTGGATATTGATTTCGGCAAAGTGACGATGTTCGCCGGTAATTACAGTTTCTGGTATGAATCCAGCCAGTTGGCTCTGAGACAAGCTCAAAACCAAAAGGCCAAGGCCGAAGAAAAGAAGCGGGAATTGGAAGAATTCATCCGGCGCTTCTCTGCCAACGTGGCCAAAAGCAAGCAGACCACCAGCCGAAAAAAGATGTTGGAAAAATTAAATGTAGAGGAAATACGCCCCTCTACCCGCAAATACCCGGGCATCATTTTCCAGATGGATCGCGAGCCGGGCAACCAAATCCTCGAGGTGAAAGGATTACGTGCCACAACGGACGACGGGACCGTGCTTTTCAATGACGTGAATTTTACCGTGGAAAAAGGAGATAAAATCGTTTTCCTGAGCCGCGACCCGCGTGCCATGACGGCTTTTTTTGAAATCATCAACGGTAACCGTAAAGCACAAGGAGGCGACTACAAATGGGGAGTGACCATTACTACGGCATATTTGCCTCTCGACAACACCCGCTTCTTCGAAAGCGATTTGAACCTTGTGGATTGGTTGAGCCAGTTCGGTGAAGGCAACGAAGTTTACTTCAAGAGCTTCCTCGGAAGAATGCTGTTCTCGGGAGAAGAGGTAATGAAGAAAGTCAACGTGCTTTCGGGAGGAGAGAAGATGCGTTGTATGATAGCCCGCATGCAGTTGAAAAACGCCAACTGTCTTGTTTTGGACACTCCGACAAATCATCTGGACTTGGAAAGCATCCAGGCTTTCAACAACAACCTGAAGCTGTTCAAAGGCAACATCTTGTTCTCCAGCCATGACCACGAGTTCATCGAAACCGTAGCCAACCGTATCATCGAACTCACCCCCAACGGCATTATCGACAAGATGATGGAATACGACGAGTACATTGCCAGCGACCACATCAAGGAACTTAAAACAAGAATGTACGGGGATTAAAAATATTTTTGGAAAACAAAAGCCGAATGGCAAACTATTTGTAGGGTATTTAGCGACTAAATACCCTTTTAAAATATTGCATCATGGAAAAAAATAAAGATATGAACGAAGAAGAGTTGAAAGCCCAACAAGAAGAAACCTTGGATAATGTAGCGACCTCACAACAAGACGAAGGCGACAAAGCTGAAGAACAACCGGCAAAGGAAATGTCCGTGGAAGACAAATTGGCTGCAGCAGAAACCAAAGTGGCAGAACTGCAAGACAAATACCTGCGTCAGGTTGCCGAATTTGACAATTACCGCAAACGTACCATCAAAGAAAAGGCTGAATTGATTTTGAACGGGGCGGAAAAAACAATCACAGCCATACTTCCCATATTGGACGACATGGAACGTGCATTGAAGAATATGGACAAGATGGAAGACGTGGCTGCCGTAAAAGAAGGGGTTGACCTGATATTCCAAAAATTCGTAAAAGTCTTAGGCGAACAAGGGGTCAAGAAAATAGAGACCGAAAATGCCGATTTCAACACGGATTTGCATGAGGCTATCGCCCAAGTACCGGCTCCTTCGGATGAAATGAAAGGTAAAATCATCGACTGTGTCAAAACAGGCTATACTTTAAATGAAAAGGTGATTCGCCACTCTCAAGTGGCCGTAGGACTTTAAACCTCAATAAAATATGGCGAAACGTGACTATTATGAAGTGTTAGGCGTTTCAAAAAACGCCTCTGACGACGAGATAAAAAGGGCTTATAAGAAAATGGCTATCAAATATCATCCCGACCGTAATCCGGATGATAAGGAAGCCGAAGCTAAATTTAAAGAAGCTGCAGAAGCATACGACGTGCTCCGCGACCCGCAAAAACGTGCCCGTTACGACCAGTTTGGGCCAGAAGGCGTAAATGGTGCCGGCGGATTTGGCGGCGGTGGTATGAACATGGATGATATCTTCTCTATGTTTGGTGACATATTCGGAGGCCATGGCGGATTTGGTGGCTTCGGCGGAGGCGGCAGAACCAGGAAACCCCAATACAGAGGAAGGGATCTTCGCCTCAAAGTAAGAATGACGCTCCAGGAAATATCCACAGGAGTAACCAAAAAATTCAAGGTCAAAAAGAAAGTGGCCTGCCCTCATTGCCACGGAAGCGGAGCCGAGGGTAGCGGCGCGACCGAGACATGCCCGACATGCCATGGTAACGGCTTTGTCGTGAAAACCCAACAAAGCATTTTCGGCATGATGCAAACACAAGTTGTTTGCCCCACATGTGGAGGAGAAGGAACTATTATAAAGAATAAGTGCAAAGAATGTGGAGGGGAAGGTGTCGTCAACGGTGAAGAAGTCATTGAAGTGAAAATTCCCGCAGGCGTAGGAGACGGCATGGTCGTCACCGTCACGGGAAAAGGCCATGCAGCCCGACGTAACGGAGTCCCGGGAGACATTCAGGTCTATATCGAAGAAGAGCCGCACAAGGAACTCTTACGGGAAGACAATAATCTGATATACAATTTGCTCTTGGATGTCCCCACTGCAGCATTGGGCGGCGATGCGGAAATCCCTACCATCGACGGAAAGGTAAAAATCAAAATAGAACCGGGCACACAACCGGGCAAGGTGGTACGCTTGAGAGGCAAGGGGTTGCCTGCCGTACAAGGTTACGGATACGGCACAGGAGACCTTATCGTAAATATCAGTGTGTATATTCCGGAAGCTTTGAGCAAAGACGAAAAGAAGACGTTGGAAGAGATGAAGAAGAGTGATAACTTCGCTCCGAATCCATCCATTAAAGAAAAGATATTCAGAAAGTTCAAAAGCTATTTTGAATAAAAGCTATAAATAAGGAGATGACGTATAAAGAAGCCACGACATATTTGTTTAACAGTGTACCCATGTTCCAAAATGTAGGAGGAACTGCTTACAAAGAAGGTCTAAGCAACACCTTGTTGCTAGATGAGCATTTTGGTCATCCCCACCGTAAATTCAAAACCATCCACGTGGGGGGCACTAACGGCAAGGGGTCGTGCAGCCATACATTGGCAGCCATACTCCAAACCGCAGGTTACAAAGTGGGGCTTTATACGTCACCTCACCTGACCGATTTCAGAGAGCGCATACGGGTAAACGGACAAATGATACCGGAATGCGAAGTGGTTTCTTTTGTCGAAGACGAACGCTCTTTCTTCGAACCTCTGCACCCTTCTTTCTTTGAATTGACAACGGCTTTGGCTTTTAAATATTTTGCAAAAGCCGAAGTGGATGTCGCCGTTATCGAAGTGGGCATGGGAGGACGCTTGGATTGTACCAACATCATAACTCCGGATTTGTCCGTCATTACCAATATCAGCTTTGACCATGTACAATTTTTGGGAAACACCCTTGCGAAAATTGCCGGGGAGAAAGCAGGAATCATCAAGCCCGGAGTTCCAGTGGTCATCGGAGAGACTACCGAGGAAACGAAAAAGGTTTTCAAGGATAAATCATTGGAGATGAATGCACCAATAAGATTTGCAGAAGAAGAGCATGAAATCATCTCCTCCCGTCCGGAAGGCAATACACGTGTTTACGAGACTCTTCATTACGGAAGTTTTATAGGCGAACTGGGAGGACTCTGCCAAGAAAAGAACACGGCAACCATACTTGCAGCTATTGACGAACTACGAAAAGCCGGTTATATTATCGCGCAAGAACACATTGAACTCGGCTTCGGACACGTCTGCAAACTTACCGGTTTACGAGGTCGTTGGCAGCAACTCGGAACGCGCCCCACTGTAATCTGTGACACTGGACATAATACAGGGGGGATAAGTTATATCGCCGAACAACTGGAATGCGTCCAAGCCGATAAACTCCACATTATAATAGGTATGGTGAATGACAAAGATATTCATTCCGTCCTACAACAACTTCCCAAATGTGCCATCTATTATTTCACAAAAGCAAGCGTCAAACGGGCACTTAACGAACACACACTCCAAACACTCGCCCAAGAAGCCGGATTAAGGGGAACTTCCTGGCCCGACGTACGGTCTGCCTTTCAGGCGGCACGGCAATCTTCTACGGAAAAGGATTTGATTTTCGTAGGAGGCAGCACGTTCGTTGTTGCCGACTTTTTAGCCTTTTATCACCCCGAACAAGCATAATCTGCAAATCTTCTCATTTCTGCATCATCTTTTTCCCCGAAATCTTTTGCAATAAGAAAGTTTTTTTCTTATTTTGCATAACGATAATTTAACTTTAAATCATTAGTCTGATGAGTTTAAAAAATATTAGTGGTCTTAAAAGAGAAGATTTTCAAGCAGAAGTTCAGGGCAAACAAACAGATTTGTTTATCCTGAGAAACAATAAGGGTTGTGAAGTAGCCATTACAAACTACGGAGGAGCATTGGTTGCCATCATGGTTCCTGACCGCGACGGAAAAATGGCAAATGTCATTCAAGGACATGACAACATCCAGGAGGTTATCAGTAGCCCGGAGCCATTCCTCAGTACGCTGATAGGCCGTTACGGTAATCGCATCTGTAAGGGCAAATTCACGTTAGAAGGGAAAGAGTATTCATTGGCCATCAACAATGGCCCGAACAGCCTCCACGGTGGGCCGACCGGATGCCATGCCCGCGTATGGGACGCAGAACAAACGGACGAGCGAACATTGCGCTTGCATTATGTCTTTGCAGACGGCGAAGAAGGTTTCCCCGGGAAATTGGACATGAATGTCGTTTATTCGTTTACCGACGACAATGAACTAGTAATCGAATACAAGGGAGCCACCGACAAAACAACCATCGTCAATATGACCAATCACGGTTTCTTCAGTTTGGCCGGTATTGCCACCCCTACTCCAACTATTGAAAAACTGCAATGCCAGATTAATGCTGATTATTTCATTCCTATTGATAACACCTCTATTCCTACGGGAGAAATCAAACCTGTAAAAGGAACTCCTTTTGATTTCACAACCTCGCATGAAATCGGCGAACGCATAGATGCCGACGACGAACAGACGCGGAATGGAGCCGGTTACGACCATTGCTTCGTGCTCAATAAGAGAGAAGTAGGCGAACTGAGTTTTGCAGCTAAAATATACGAGCCTGTTTCCGGCCGTACAATGGAAGTTTATACCACCGAACCTGGAGTTCAAGTATACACGGATAATTGGGCTGACGGATACAAGGGACAATTGGGAGCCACATTCCCGCGTCGAAGCGCAATTTGCTTTGAAGCCCAACATTTCCCCGATTCTCCCAATCGCCCCTACTTTCCGCCTGTAGTTCTAAAACAGGGAGAAACTTATACCCAAACCACAATCTATAAATTCGGTACTGAAAAATAAGTGAAACTATAATAGAAAAACAAATCTTAAAAAAACAAATTATCAAATGACTCAAAAAACGCAACCAAACTACACGTTCGCCCTCACGGTGGTCATTATCGTTTGCTTCCTTATCGGTTTCGTAACGACAATGAACAATTCTATGATTGGATTCTGCAAGACCGTATTCAACCTGACAGAAGCACAGGGACAACTCGTTAATTCCGCATTTTATGGAGCTTATGCCTTGTCAATTCCCTTTGCTCTTATGATGAACAAGATTGGTTATAAGATGACATTGGTTCTTGGTTTGGCCGTTGTCGGATTGGGATTCGTAATCAATTACTTTGGTATCTCAACGAATTTAGATGCCGCCCAGACGACCATCTATAATATTTTCTTGGCTAGCATGTGTGGCATTGGGTATCGTCATGTTGCAACTCGTTGCGAATCCGTACGTCATGGTGTTAGGCGCACCCGAGAAAGGGGCATTCCGCATGACGTTAAGCCAGGCCCTAAATTCTGTAGCCACGACATTGGCTCCGATGTTTATTACCTACTTTATTATTGCAGGCAAATCGGAAGATCAATTAAGCGGAAATGACGTGACCGTTCCGTTCTTGGGATTGGGTATTTTTACTTTCCTGCTTTGCATCATTCTTTACTTCTTGAAACTTCCGGAAATCAAAGAAGAAGAGCAAGCTGCCGACAATGGTGACACACGAGAATACAAATCGAGCGTGTTCAAGTACCCCCACGTATGGTTTGGTGCTTTTGCCATCTTTATGTATATGGGATTGGAAATCGGTATTCCCTCCATGTTGTCTGCTTATTTCGACAGCAAGCCTGATTTGGGCGGCAAAGCCGAAGATTTCCTGCCCTTGTACTGGGGTGGTATGATGGTTGGACGTTTCATCGGTGCCGG
>OCRP01001544.1_pt1 | contig 11510 bp, 10 predicted proteins | sample 1538871 | NCBI WGS metagenome assembly OCRP01 (sample SAMN04571731, study PRJEB22368) | human gut metagenome | biome: human gut; material: stool | host: Homo sapiens | place: Luxembourg | collected 2012-09-20 | reverse complement strand
CGCGCGGCGGCCGCCGCTGAACGTGAGCGCGCTGACTTCGCCCTCCTGCTGCGTGGTGGACTCGACCGCGATGTACGGGTGCCGGTACGAGCCGCTTCCGTGGTAGAACTGGATGCCTGCGCCTTCTAAGGAGTCCGTGCCGGAGATTTCGGTCTGTTTGAAACTCGGGCTGATTTGCACCCTGTTGCCGGTTCGGGCGGTTCGGAAGGTGCCGGTCAGGAGGTTGTTGGCACCGTTCCCGTCGAGGTGGACGGTTTCGTTGCCGTTGGCGTCGGTCATGGCGAACTGGCCGGTGTCGAGGTTCCAGTAGGAGCGTTTGCCGGTGATGACGCCGGTCTTCATATAGGTGGCGTTGATGTACAGCAGGCCGTTGGACAGGTAGAGGCCCTGTTTTTGGCCGTTGTTGGTGAGTTTGTCGAAGATGTAGGTCTGGGTCAGTTCCCCTTCGAAGGTGTCCACGTAGCTGCGGGCGGCGGTTTCGTCGGTGCATTGCAGGCCGGTCCAGTACCAGTCGGCGTCGGATGCGGCGGCGGTGTTGCGATCGACCTGCATCCACAGGCGTGCGGTTTTGGCGTTGGATGGCACGGTGTAGCTGCCGGACACGTATGTCCAGCCGCTCGCGTTGGCGGCGGCTCTGGCGATGGCCTGCCAGTGGTTCGTGCCGTCGGTGCCGATCCAGTAGATGCCGAAGCTGCTGGTGACATTGCCGGCCTTGCGGTACGCCCAACCGGACAGGCGGAACGTGTGGCCCCGGAACGTGTCGAGCGGCCATCCGAAGTACGTGTCGCGCACGTTGCCCAGGTGGATCGCGCTCGTGATGCCCTCGGGGTGTGTGGCGGGCATTGTCTTGGTGAGTTTGCTCGCGCCGAGCTTGTCGAGGTCGTGGTCGGGGTTGCCGTTCGGGTTGCGCACGAGGTTGCTGCCGTAGGCCATGATCGCCTCGGCGTAGGTCTTCGCGCCGGACAGGGCCGTGTCGGCCTTGGCGGTCGCGTCGCTTTTCGCGCTGTTGAGCGTGCTGGCTCCCACGCTGTCGGCGTAGGTCTTGGCGGCGGTCTGCGCGTCCGTGGCGAGTTTCTGGGCTTGGGTCTGGGTGGCGAGGCTGGACGCCTTGTTGCCGTTGATGGTCGAATTGGCGGACAGGCTGAATTCGCCGGTGTCCATATCCCAGAAGTTCAGGCCCTTTTTGTCGGTGAGACGGCCGGCCTTGACGAGCGCCGCATCCAGTACGCCGGTCTTCATATACGTGGCGTTCAGATACAGCAGTCCGCCGGACAGGTAGATGCCCTGCGTCTTGCCGTTGTTCGTCAAACGGTCGAAGATGCTGCGCTGGCCCAGAGATTCGTCGAGCGCGTCCACGTAGGCCTGCGCCGCCGCCTTCGCGGCCTCGCTGTCCGATTTGGACTGCGCCTTGGCTGCGGTCAGCGCATCCGAGGCCTTGGTCTCGGCGTACTTCCTCGCCTCCGCGAGCTTGGCCGTATCGGCCGCGTCGGCCTGACGCTTGGCCTCGGTGATCGCCGCCTGTTTCGCCGCGTCGGTGTACGAGTTCGCGTCGGACACCGCGCCGTCGGCATACTGCTGGACGGTCTTGCCGCCGATGGTGCTGCGGGCGGACAGGCTGAAATCGCCGGTGTCCATGTCCCAGTAGTTCAGGCCGGCGGCGTCGGAGAGACGTCCGGTGAACACGGTGTCGGCGAAGATGCCTTTGCCGTTGGCTAGCGCCCGGAAGTCCCAGTCCCCGTTCGGTTTTTTGTGGTCGGCGATGCGCCAGTAGCCGCCGCCGATGTGGATGCATTGGGTGGGGTTCTGGTCTTCTGGTTTGTCGTACACGTAGATGCCTTGGCCGGGTTTGAGGTACGTGTATCCGCCGGTGGCGTTCATGATCTGGTTGATGCGGTCGATGAGGTCCTTCATGTACGGGCCGGTGCCGCCGGCGGCGCTGTTCCATGCGCCGGAGTTGGAGACGAGTTTGTCGAGGGCCTGCTGTTGGGCGGCGAGGCGCTGCGTGTAGGATTGCCGGATGTTGCCGAGGGTGATCTTGGTTTCGGCGAGGCTGCCGGCCAGGTCTTCCTCGATCTGGAGGATGCGGCCTTCGAGGCGCAATGGTGTGGCGAAGCTGGTGTCGATGATCTGCACGCTGTCGCCTACGTCCGTGCCTTCCGGGTCGTATCCGGCTTGGCCGAGGGCGGTCACGTCGGCGGTGTAGGAGACGACGGGCGTGGCGCGGGTCTTGAGCGCGTTCTTGGTGAGGGTGAGGAGTTCCTTGGGGTCTTCGCAGTCGGGGAAGTCCACGGCGGCTTCGCTGTGGTGTCTGGTGCCGTCGGGGCCGGGTATGCCCCAGTTGGCGAGCGCTTGGTCGTCTTGGACGTAGGGTTTGCCGTTGTTGACGTCGGCGAAGCTGATTTTGTGGCTGTATCCGCCGGTGGCCTCGCCTTGGTCGTTGGTTTGTTCGATGCCTTTGCCCCACCCGTAGAGGCGGGTGATGACGTCGCCGCTGTCGATGTCGCGTTTGATTTGGGTGAGGTCTTTGCCGTATTCTAAGCGTTTCGTGGTGTTGGTGGAGCCCCGGTGTTCGACGAGGTGGATGATGCGCCGGCCGATCCGGTTGCCGGTCGGGTCGGGCTGGTATTCGGTCTGGACTTCGAGCCCGTAGGTGTCGGCGGTTTTCTGGATGGCGTCGAGGACGGTGCAGTGGTAGAAGGCGAGGTTGGCCGTGCCGGTGATGGTGCCGGTCTCGACGGTGCCGACCGCCCACCGGGTGCCTTCCAATGCCTTGGCGAGGCAGGCTTTGGCGTTCGCGTTGCGGTTGCGTTTGTCCTCGATATAGGTGCGCGAGAGTTCCGCGATGCTGCCGGTGCAGTAGGCGACGGTGACGGGCATGCCTGCGGCGCGGGCGGTCTGGGTGGACTGGCACAGGTATTCCGCCCAGCAGCCCATCGAGTCCTTGAACACGATGCGTTCGTCCTTGTTGATCTCGCCGATGGTGGTGATGTCGAGGGTGTCGGTGCCGTCGGTGGCTCTGGTGCGGATGGCTTTGATGGCGTATGGGAGGTCGCCGAGCGGGTTGCCCCAGCGATCGAAGATCATGTAACGCATGGTCGTGTCTCCTAGATGAGGTCGAGCGGCCGGTAGGTGAGGATGCCGGTGCAGCCGGTGAGGGTGAGCGTGTGCACGCCGGGCGGCAGGGGGAAGTAGTCGGATTCGAGGGTCGGGGCCATGAGGTTGCCGTTGACGCGCAGCTCCCGGTGGTCGAGGTCGGTGTCGATGGAGATGCGGCCAGTGATCGCGGTCGTGCCGGCGATGGCGAGGGTGTGGCCGTGCGCGTCCTTGACGCTGACGGTTTTCGCCCCGCTGGCGGGGGTGAGCGTCCATGTGGGCCAGCATGGCCGGTTGCCTTTGACGTGGATCGTATTCGCGCCCGTTTTGAGCGCGATGGATCGGCTGCGGCCGATCAGATAGGGGTGGGCGTCGATGCTCATGGTGACGGTGGTGGCGATCTGTCGGGGGCCGGCCCATTTGTCCTCCCATGCGCCGAGGCTCATGCGGCCTCGGTATTCGCCGGGCAGGCTGCGCCATGAGAGCGTGACGATGGTGCCGGCGAGGGCGGCGAGGCGGGTTTTGGCGGCGAGGATGTCGTCTTCGCCGCCGATCGCGTACAGGGCGAGCGTGATGGCGCGGTTGCCCATGTACGCGGCCCCGGTCGGGTCGGTGAGGGTCAGGTCGAGCCGGCCGTCCCGGCCGGGCATGTCCTGCATGCTTACCGTGGGTTCGGCGTTGTCGATGGTCACGCCGTCGGAGGTCAGGGACAGCATCATGCGCTCCAGCGGGACGCCGTTGAGCGTGGGGTCTTCGACATGCGGCAGGCGCATGCGCCGCTGGTAGAGCATGATGCTTTCCTCTCTGTTAACGGCCTCTCATGGCGAGGCTGTTGAGTTCGTAGCTCATTGGTTTGGCGAGCTTGCCGGCCATGACCTCGCCGCCACGGTCGTTGAGGTTGAGCGTGATGCCGGCGGCGAGGGCCGCGTCGATCGCGTCGATGATGTCCTGTTTGGTGGCGTATCCGCCGGCCTGTTCGTCCATCGTGTACGCGATCCGGCCGCCGTTGACGGTGCCGTGGTATGCGAGCGGGGTTTCGAGTCGGCTGGTGTCGGTCTTCAGGCTGACGGTCGGGACCATGTCGGTCAGTCCGTCGATGCTGTCGGCGACGAGGCCGCTGGCCTTGTCGATGCCTTGGGCCATGCCGGCGGGTATCCATTTGCCGACCTCGTCGCGGAAGATTCTCGATGGCGAGTGGATGCCGAGCACGCCCTTGGCCCAGCCGACGAGGCTGCTGCCGAGGTTGCTGATCGTGTTCCTGACCCACTGGAACGCGCCGCCGATGCCGTTGATGAGGCCGCTGATGACCTGACGGCCCGTGTCGTACAGCCATCCGCCGGCCCCGCTGACCGCGCCGAGCACGGTGTCGCGGATGCGGCCGACGGTGTTCGACACGGATTGGATGCCGTTGGACACGGCCGATGTGATCCCGTGCCAGATGTTTCCAAGGAACGAGCTGACGCTGTTCCATACGCTCGTCCATACGCCGCTGATGGCGTTCAGGACGGTCGAGATGGTGTTGCGCACATTCTGGATGTATGTGGACACCACGCCGCTGATCGCGTTCCAGATGGCGGATGCGACGGACTTGACCGCGTTCCAGACGCTCGTCCATACGCCGCTGATGGCGTTGAGGACGTTGCCGATCGTGTTCCTGATGCCGTTGATGATCGGCGTGAAGAACGCGACGATCCTGTTCCAGACATCCGTGAAGAACTGGCTTACGGCCGTCCATACGCTCGTCCAGATGCTTTTGATTCCGTCGAGGATGTTCGACAGGAACGCTTTGATGCCGTCCCATGTGGTCGTGAAGAACGATTTGATCGCGTCCCATGCGCCCTGCCAGTCGCCCTTGAGCAGGTCGAGGAACACGACGATGACGGTGCGGATCGCGTTCACCACGGTCGAGATGTAGCCGCGTATCAGCGTGAAGATCGTGTTGACGACGTTGTAGATCGCCGTCCATACGGTGCTCCATACGGTGTTCGTGCTGTTCATCTGCTGGGTGATGAACGAGAGTATCCAGCCGAACACGGTGTCGATGCCGTTCTGGATCGCCTGCAACGGGGCGACGATGAGCGCGCCGATCACGGTGAACACGTTGACGATGAAGTCCCGGACGCTGGTGAAGATCGTCGTGGCGGTCGTGCTGATGCCGGTCCACACGCCGGACAGGAACGTGGTGATCGACGTCCACGCGCCGGTGACGCCGCCGCTGATCGTCTGCCATAGGCTCGTGAAGAAGCCGGCGATGCCGTCCCATGCGGATTGCACGCCGCCGGTGATCGTCGCCCATAGGTCGGCGAGGAATTCGCCGAGCCCGTTCCATATCGCCTTAGCGCCCTCCACGAGCGCGGCCCATGTCTCGGACAGCCATGAGGTGAACGCGGCCCACGCCTTGCGGCCGACCTCGGTCTGGGTGAAGAACCAGACGAGCGCGGCGACCACCGTGGCGAAGATCGTGACCCAGAATCCGACGGGATTCGCCTTGAGGACGGCGTTGAAGGCCCGTTGGATGGCGGTGCCGGCGCTCGTCACGGCGTTCCATGCGAGTTGCGCGTTCTGCGCGATCTTGGTGGATGCGGCTATCTTCTGGATGCGGCCGGAGATGCCGCCTATGCCGTTGACGAGGTCGGTGACGCCGTTGGCGGCGTTCTTGACCTTCACGGCGGCGTTGAAGATGCCGTCGAGCCCGCCGGCGACCGCCGTGATGCCCGCCGTGGCCGTTTTGAAGCCGAGGAACGCGGCGACGGCCGGTATGAGCACGGGCGCGAGCTTGCCGGCGTTGCCGACGATGAGGTTCAACGTGTCGGCGACGAGTTTTATGGCGGTCGCGACCCCGTCGGGCGGCATGAGTTTCACCCAGTCGATGACCATGTTGACGACGCCCATGATCGCGTCCCGAATGGTGTCCCATGCGCTCTTGAACGCGGTGATCGCGCCGTTTTCCTCCAGTTTGGAGTAGAGGCGCTGGAACCAGCCGATGAGCCCCTCGATGCCTGCCTGGACGACGGGCACGGCGTTGGTGACGCCGTCGGCGATCCAGCTCATGCCGCCGGTGATGGCGGGTTTGACGCTGTCGAGCACGCTCGCGCCGAGCTTGACGAACGCGGCTTCGAGGTTGCCGGTGGCTCCCTCGATGGTGCTGGCGGATGTGGCGGCTTCCACTGCGGCGTCGGTGAAGCCGAGCGACATGATCGCGTCGTTGAATTCCTGCGCGGTGATCTGCCCGTCGGCCATCGCGTCGCGGAAGTTGCCGGTGTAGGCTCCGGCTTCCTTGAGTGCCTGCTGTATTTTGCCGCTCGCGCCGGGGATCGCGTCCGAGAGCTGGTTCCAGTTCTCGGTCGTGAGTTTTCCTTGGCCGGCGGTCTGCGTCAGCACCATCGCCACGGACTTGAAGGTGTCGGCGGAGCCGCCGGCGACGGCGTTGAGGTTGCCTGCGGCTTCGGCGAGCTTGTCGTAGTTGGGCACGCCGTTGGCGGCCAATTGGGCGGTGGTGTTGCGGATGTCGTTGAGGTCGTAGACGGTCTTGTCGGCGTAGTCCTGCGTGCTGGCGGTGAGTCGTTTGATCTGCTGTTCGCTGACGCCGGCGAAGTTCAGGGTGCTGGCGAACTTCTGGGCGCTGTCGGAGGCGCTGGTGATCTCGCCGGACAGGCCCATGAACGCTTCGATGGCCTTGCCCGCGACGCTTTGCGCGATGCCGGTGATGACGCCGAGTTTCGCGCCGAAGCCGCCGGCGAAGCCGTTGCCGGCTTTGATGCCGGCGGTGTTGCAGGCGGTTTCCGATGCGCTGCCGAACGCCGATTCGATGGCCTTGCCGACGCCCTTCATGCTGGGCACGACCTGCACGAACGCGGTGGCGATCTCGATTGCCATGCTATGCCTCCCTGATGGTGGTGCGCGGTGCGGCCAGGTATGCGGCCAGTTGTTCGTCATCCATCGCCACGGCCTCGCCGCCCGTGGCTTCGTGCCGGACGGTGCCGGGGCGTTGGAGCTGTCCGCGCCAGCGCGCGCCCTTGCGTGAGGCTTCCTTGGTTTTCGTCCAGGCGAGGAACGCGAGGCTGTCGCGGATGTCGGCGAGGAGGTAGGTCTGGTCGTCCCATGCGAGGCGCGGGTCGAGTTTTTGCCAGATGATGGCCTGACGTGGCAGGTTGGCGGCCAGTGCGGCCGCCCGGTCGGCGGGCAGTTCGCCCGTCCATATGAGGTCGGTGTTGAGCCCATAGAAACGCTGGAAGTCCGCTTCGAGCGCGTCGGGCGCTGTGGCGAGCATTCCTATGAGCGTCAGGAGTTTGGGGCGACCTGTTCGAGGAGCTGGGCGATGAAGTCGCTGACCTTGTCGATGCTCACGCGGCCGGTGTCGGGGTCGCGCAGCGCGTCCTTCATCGCCGTGTACTGGTCGCCGCACAGTTTTTTGAGGAAGGGGACGATGGCGAATGCGCCGCTGCCGTCGCCTTCCTGCGCGTTCTGGAGGTCGTAGAGGTATTCGACCATGTCGAGGTCGTTGAAGATCGCGGGGCCGACGGTGACGGTGACGCCCATGACCTCGACGGTCCTGGGCTGGTTTTTCGGGGTCTTGCGGTCCTGCGGCTGCCTGGCTGCCATATGCGTGTCCTTTCAGGGTGGAAGGGTGCGCCCGTCGGGGCGGCGGGCGCGGGGTGTGGTCACTTGTCGGCGATTGTCGCGGTGGTGACTTTGGCGATGTATTCGACGCTGGTGGCTCCGTTGATGAGGTCGCTGGGGTTGGCGCTCATGGTCACGCCGTAGCCGATGGCCTCGCCGGCGCTGTAGGTGGTGTCGTCGAATTCGGTGATGGTGCCGTCGGCGACGACGATGCGCTTGACGCGGTTGCCGGTCATGGCGATCTCGAACACGAGCACGAGGCTTTCGCCGGACGGGATGGCGTGGTAGACGGTGAGCTTGTCGGCGGTGCCGGTGACGTTCGCGGTGCCGAAACGCAGTTTGAGGCTGGCTTCGTTGGTTTCGATCATGTTGAACTGCCATGTCTCGCCGTAGCCGCTGATCTCGGACAGCACCTTGATGCCGCCCATCTCGTTGATGTCGGTGGTGTCGGTGTCGGTGGCGTTGGTGACGCCGTCCTCCGACAGGTAGCCGACGCAGGTGTAGGCTGCCGGCAGGGCGGTGGTCGCGTCGGAGGGCAGGGTGGTGCCGGCGGGCGCGTAGTAGAGGCAGCCGGTCTTCTTGGGCTTGCCGAGGCTGACGTTTTTCTTGTTGTTGTGGTTGGTTTCGGCCATGATGGTGCCTTTCGGATGGTGCGGCGTCGTCTTATTGGGTGGCGGCGTCGAGCTGGATGGTGATCTGGTATCGGGGCTGCGGCGGCGGGCCGGGGTCGGGGAAGTCGATGACGCTTTCCACGCCGACGGCGGCGATGGGGTCGAGCAGGTCGAGGTCGAGCAGTCGAGGCAGCAGCGTGCCGGTGGCGAGCTGGCTTGCCTGCCATCGGCTTTCCGCCCATACCCGTATGGCGAGGATGGGGTGGCTGCTGTATTCGAGTTCGCTGCCGCCGACCCGTTCGATGGTGACGAACCGTTTGGGCCGGTCGGCGGGCACTTCGAGGTATGCGGTCAGGCCGTCGCCGGCGGGGTCGGCGTCGATCCAGTCCTTGACCGTTTTTTCGAGGTTGAGGCTCATTGCCGTTTCACCGCCTTGAGCAGCGTGTTGTGTTTCGCGTTGTCCTCCATCGCCTTCACGTTGCCTTCGGAGCCGTGCCCGGTCGTGGCGAGCGCGACGCTGCCTTTGGGGGTGCTGACATGGGTTGCGGCCTCGTAGGTCGCGCCTTCGACCTGTGCCATGCCGTTGGCACGGGCGGCGATGAGCGTGGCCTGTCGGTCGATGGCCTGCTGGATGGGTGCGGATTGGCGTACCGCGCGGAAGCCGGCGAGGTTGAGTTTTACTTTCGCCATGGCGTGTGGTCTCCTAGCCTCTGGTGTCGGCGAGTTCGACGGTGAGGTTCCATCGGGTCGGGGTGATGCCGCCCGTGTAGGGGCGGGGGTCTCCGATCACGGTGTATTCGACGCCGTCGATGACCGCCTTGGCACCGCGCAGACTCCGGTAGGGCCATGCGCGGGGCATGTGGATGGTTTTGGCGACTTGGATGCCGTCGGGGCGGATGCCGTCGGTGAGGTTCGACTGGCGGCTGTCCTGTATGAGCACGTCTTCGACGGTTTCCTCGCTGGTGTCCCAGATGATGCCGCCGCCGGGGTCTTCGCCTGTTTTGGTGCGGTGGATGAGGGTGATGGTCTCGCCTCTCATGCCGCGCCTCCTGCGAGGTCGTATGCCCATGCCTCGCCGTCGCCGCCCAAGGCTTCCTTCTCGCTCGTGGTGAGGTAGAGGTCGCCGGCGGGGTTGGCGTAGCTCAGGCTTTCGCTGTAGCTGCCGGCGGTCTGGGTGGATTGGGTGACGCCCGACATGTCGGGGCCGGCCTGCATGGCTCGTTTGACGGCCATGCAGGCGATGCGCTTCAACGTGGCGGGCTTGGCGGCGGGCCAGCGCGGGCAGGTGGTGCGGATCAGGTCGGATGCGTCCGCGAGCAGCGCTTCGGCGCGGTTGTATTCCTCGCCGGTGAGCGCGTGCCAGCGTGCTTCGAGGTCGCCGACCTGCGCGAACGGCTTCTCGTCGTCCGTTTCGTCCTCTCCCCCGCCGTCTTGCGTCATGGTTGTGCCGTCGGACAGGTTGAGCGGGGTGCTGGGGTATCCGTCCATGCGGGGTCTCCTTAGGCGAGGATGCCGGCGGCCTTGAGCTTGGTCAGCGTGGCGTTGACCTTCGCGATGATGGCCGCCGAGTCGGCGGATGCGGCGAGCTGCGCTTCGGCCGCCTGCTGGAGCACGCCGCCGCGCGCGCCGGCGGTCGGCGCGGGCGGCGTGAACGTAGACGGCTTGCCGGCGATGGCCGACCATGCGATGGTTGCGACGCCTTCGGCGAACGGGGTGCCGTCGGGCTTTACCAGACGCACGGGAATGGACAGGCCGGTCTCGTCGGCCTCGTCGTGTTCCTGTACTACGAGCGTCTGGGTGAGGGGCGCGGCCATCACTTGGCCGCCCTGCCGGTGCTCGTCGGCTTCTTGAGCACGGCGATGCCCTTGGGGTCGAGGATCGCGTAGCTGTACATGGCCTCGGTGCGGTAGGCGATCTGGTTGACGCCCTTGAGGTCCTTGCCGGTGTTGTCGGGGTCGCCGTATTCGATGATCTCGCTCCAGATGTCGCGCACCATGCCCCACTTGATGAGGCGGAAGTCGCCGAGGAAGGCGAGGATGCCGGTCGCAGGGGTGATGAGGCGGCCGTTGACCGTGCCGGACGTGGCGGCGGGGATGCCGTCGAGGTTGCCGACCTGGAGGTTGATCGGGATTTCCGGGTAGAAGCGCTGGCCGGTGGAGGGCACGCGAATCTTGCGCAGCTCGTTCGCCATGGTCTTGGACATGGCGATGCCGTTGATGTCGTACTCGTCGCTGACGGCCTCGGCGAGGCTGTCGATGTCGGCGACGCGATCGTCGGTGGCCGTCACGCCGACCGCGGTTTTGGCGAGCGCGTTGAAGCCGTCGAGGGTCGTCTTCTTCTTGGGGTCGAAGGCGTGGTAGACGACGTAGTCGAGGACGCGGCCCATCGCGGCGGCCTGGTCTGCCAGAATCTTGCTGATGATCTCCAGTTTGGCGTCTTCGTCGGCCCACTGGAGCTCGTTGCTGACGCGGGTGGTGGTCTGCACCTTGAAGCGCTTGCCGACGACCGGGGTGAGGGTTTCCTCGTAGCTGGACTTCTGCGCGCCTTCGGCGACGACCTCGGCTTCGGAATTGCCGGTGAAGACCATGTAGTCCTTGTCGAGGAAGAGCTGGGGTTCGCTCGGGGACAGTGCGGCGATGGTGCTGGTGTCCTTGGCGCGCTTGGTGATGACGGTGGCTACTTCCTTGGGGAGCAGCACCTTGCTGGTATCGAGTGCCATGATGATGGTTTCCTTTCAGATGAGGGGTGAGGAGGTGTTGGCCGGTTAGAGGCCGAGGTTGCGCAGGTAGTTGACCATGCTCTCGTTCGGGCCTTTGCCGGACGGCTGGCGGTCAGCGCCGTGCACGGCCGGGGCCTTGGGTTTGGGGTTGAGCAGCTCGTGGATGCGCTTGGCGTGCGATTGCATGGCTTCGAGGCTGTCGCCTTCGATCACGTCGGCGGGTACGCCGGTCTCGGCCGACACCTGCGCCTTCCAGTCGGCCTGCTGTTCCTTGGCCTTGTAGGCGGCTACCTGCGCTTCGAGTTCCTGCGTGCGCTTGGCGGCCTTCTCGGTTTCGCTCATTTGGGATTCCTTGAGCTTTTCCAGCTCGTCGGCGGCGGCCTTGTTGGCCTTCGCTTTCTTTTCCCAGTCGCGCGAGTGGCCGAGCGCTTCCTTGTATTTGGCTTCCCAGTCGATCGGATCGCCGG
>OCRP01001523.1_pt1 | contig 11647 bp, 13 predicted proteins | sample 1538871 | NCBI WGS metagenome assembly OCRP01 (sample SAMN04571731, study PRJEB22368) | human gut metagenome | biome: human gut; material: stool | host: Homo sapiens | place: Luxembourg | collected 2012-09-20 | reverse complement strand
CGTCGTGCAGCCGGCGGCATACCTCCGCCACGTCCCGATCCGGGACCACTACCACTCTCTCGCCGGCCTCTTCCACCGTGGCGGCCGCACACCACTGCCTTATCTTTTCTTCTATCATACTCCGGCCTCCTTTCTTTCCCCGGCTTCGTCCGGTTTCTCCTTGTGGTTGCGCCCTCCGAGGAAACGCTCCATCTTGATTTTACGTTGCAACTGCATCATCCCGTAGAAAAAGGCTTCCGGCCGCGGCGGACATCCGGGAATGTACACGTCCACCGGGATGATGCGGTCTATCCCGTTCACCACGTGGTAACTCCGACGGAACGGCCCTCCGCTGATGGTACATCCCCCCACGGCCACCACGTATTTCGGTTCGGCCATCTGGTCGTACAACCGCTTCAGTACCGGGGCCATGCGGTAGGTTATCGTACCCAACACCATGATCATGTCCGCCTGGCGCGGCGAGTTGCGCGTCACCTCGAAGCCGAAACGCGCCATGTCATAACGCGCCGCCCCCAGGGCCATGAACTCTATGGCGCAACAGCTCGTGCCGAAAGTGAGCGACCAAAGCGAATTGCTGCGGCCCCAGTTGATCAGGTCGTCCAACGTGCCCAATACGATACCCGCCCCGTCGCGGTTCAGTTTCTCGACCATGCGCAGCAGGTAATCGTTATTCTTGAAATCGCCCGGCTCCATATCCTTTATCTTGGGCAACCCGTGTTTCATTTCCATTCCAACGCTCCTTTCCTCCAGGCGTAAGCCAGGCCCAGAATCAATACCGCAATGAAAAATACGATGCTCAACAGCCCTTGCATGCCGATACGGCTTACCACCGCCGCCCACGGAAACAGGAATACCGTCTCGATGTCGAATATCAGGAACAGGATGGCATACAGGTAATAACCGGCATGGAACTGAAACCACGCCTCGCCCCGCGTGGGCACACCGCACTCGTATGGCTCACCTTTTTGGGGGTTGAACGTACGGGGAGCCGCAAGGCGCGCTATCAGCAAGGCTGCCGTCACCAAAGCGATTGCCGTAAGCACCACGACCGTTAACAATGTGAAATCCGTCATTCTTAAAGTTATATTTAATTTAACAACCAAATATTATGTAGTGAAAGACATATCTTTTATTTTCTTTTCCGAGGGGAAAAGGACCATAAGATATGGCACTCTGAAATGATACCTATTTATATAATATAGGCCCCGTAGGGGTCACACCCTGATCCGTCTCAGGGTAAAGACATAATAATCCCTGCCGGGTCCGGAATCATAAGAATAGTATAAAGACCTGCAAGGAGATAAAAAACAGCCTACGGAAGCATAAGGAAAACCGGATAATCTTTCCGAGACCGCCATGTACTTGAAACACGACGTTTCAGACCCTTCATCCAAGGCAAAAGACAACGGGGCTATGTAATCAGAAGTAAAAAAGAAATAAGGAGTATCAGATGTCCAATATGTAACTTCTTGTCCAAAACTTTCCACAGACGGAGCACTTGTCTCAGCACAAAACATCGGTGAACCATGTTTTTCCATCGTGGCAAAAGCCATTAAGAAAGACATGGAAAACAGTAGCCACATACAGAGTTTATGCTTCATTTCCTCGTCTCTTTAATGGGCGCAAAGGTACATATATTATTTTAAAGCTTATTTTATAGAGGATTAAAATATCTAAATTAGAACGATTTAAGTGCTACTTTAAAAACTATCGACATAACCATTCACAAACTTTGTCTTGAAAGTCTTGTGCAGCCGCCACACGTTCCACACCTTGATTCATAATACAAAAGGCCAGCAAATGGTTATTCCCCGACCGTGCATAACCGGCCAATGTGGATACTCCTTCCAAAGTTCCGGTCTTAGCTCTTACATTTCCGTAGGCTTTTCCCTTCCTCATACGTTTTTTCAACGTACCGTCAACTCCGGCTATCGGTAAAGAAATATAAAGAGGTGAAAAAACAGCCTCATCACGATAAGCGTATCTCAGAAAAGCAATTTCAAGTTCCGGTGTCAAGTAATTATATAAAGAAACCCCGCTCCCATCGGCCACTATATATTTTCCGGGATCATAGCCCAACCGCCCTATCAACCGCTCAATGTAGTACATAGCTTCTTTTCTTGAAGCGTATGGTTTTCCTGTACGGGCTGCCAACTGATAAAACAGGGCTTCGGCACATAAATTATCACTCTCTTTCATCATCGGATGCAAAACGTCTGCCAACTGACGTGTCCGTCCGGCTAACAATACGCCATTTTGGGGACAACGGGCTTGTCCTCCAAAAACATGGCGGATGCCCAAGCCATGCAACACCTCGCTGAATGTCCTTATGAAAATATTCTTCTTTCCATATAATAAAGGAGTCAGCACCGGCATGTCATCATCCCAGCACCAACCCCATCCCCATTGTAAGGTATCTTTCATCGACACGTCTGCATACAGTCTCCCTGTTATGGAATCCACATCCGATTCTTTCAAAGCCTTGCCGAAAGAAAGCAAATCTTCTTTCCCGAAACAAGGGTCAAAACCTCCCACGACATACAGGTCTCCATGCAAAACACGTCCCCGGATTTCGCCCGTGTAGAACAAACGGGTTGCAAAACGATAATCACTCCCCAATTCGGAAAGCGCAGTGACAGCCGTTACCAATTTTTCGGTGGAAGCCGGACGCATACGCTGTTTGGCCTGGTAAGCATACAACAAAGTATCGTCGGTCAAATCATACACACACAAACCTAATTGCGAAGTAAACAATAGCTCATCTTGCAACAAACTATCCAGTCCGTCCTGCAAACACACCGACCACGAAGCCTCCTCCTCAAGCGGTTCACAAGAAATTCTCCCGGAAGAAAACAAGGGATTACCAACTCCCCCAACAAACCAAAAGAACCCAAAAAGTACTCTAAAAAGCCTCATATTCATAAGCCATCTGTCTTTTCAAGAAAATCTTCCTGTTTTCGTTTGAAATACCGGCAAAACTCTTCAGCCGGAAAAGGTGTGATAAATTTAATCGAACCGTCGTAAAACGTCAACATGACAGTATCCTTATTCTTTAAAAAGGACAAAGAAGACGGCCGTACGATATCCACCTTTTCGATGTCGGACAAAGAATACCTGCAGACTTTGGAAAACCGTCCCTGATGAATGAATAAGCAACCTTCATCGGTAAAAACATAATACGTATGAATCAAACGTTCCACCACGAAAACCAAAAAGACCATACAACACAATGCAGCCAAAGGCAATTTTACCCAAAAGAAATATATAGCCAACACTGTAGCAGGCAACAAACTGAAAAACAATATCTTCTTATTAATTTTTGCATGAAATGTCCGTATCATAAAACTAAAATTTAGTGCAAGTTACACTTTTTACGGATTAAATCCACAGAAAGCAAAAAAATATCCTGTATTTTTTGTTTATTTAAAAAAAGACATATACCTTTGAGACGATAGCAGAAAAACAAACTAAAACCTATATATTATGAGAGCATTATTTGTTTTTTCCGGCTTATTGTTTTACCTTTCCGCTTTCTCTCAGAATGCGATAAGGTTTGCGTATGATGCGTTAGGCAACCGGGTGAAGCGAGAAATCGTGTTGCAAAATTCAGATGTTGTCAAACGAAATATGTCATCGGAAGAAAAAAAAGAGGATAATTTCTATTCCGACATGCTCTCTGAAAAACAGATCCGTATTTGGCCCAACCCAACGGAAGGGCACCTGAAAGTGGAAATCCAAGGACTCGCCCCTGAAGAAAAAGCCTGTTTGCGCATCACATCGATGAGCGGAGCGGTTGTGGACGTAAAAGAAACAACCTCCTCCGTTTCCGAACTCGACCTGAGCCATTGCACGAATGGCATTTACCTGCTGCATATCGTGGCAGGTGGACAAGAAACCACTTGGAAAATCATTAAAAAGTAACGCTTATGAAACGGGGCCTGCTTTCTTTCTTCCTTTGTGCGTGCTGCCTCCTTTCCATCCTCGGACAAGAGGGGTATCCGGCTATTGACAACGATTATGTGCCTATCACTTACAAGATAGACACAAGAAATGAAGTGGGACAAATAGATATCACTTCAGGAGTATCTCCCACCGGTGCACGTACCTATACTGTCCCTATATCTGCTTATAAAGGAATACGGGGATTTAATCCGGAATTATCCTTTGTTTATAATAGCCAACAAGGCAACGGTTTATTAGGAATGGGATGGTCTCTTTCCGGATTGTCCGTCATTTGCCGCACAGTACAAACACCTTATTATGATGGGAAAATCGCTCCCATAGCTTTCAACCGTGAAGATGTTTTTATGCTCGATGGTATGCGGTTGGTCAAGGTGGATTCCGTCACTTATTTGAGCGAGCGCGGCTATATACGTGTCAAAGCGAACTATGCAGGTAATTCCTTACAGTATTTTGACGTGGCTTTCCCCAATGGCCGAACGGCCATATTCGGTTATAAAACCAATACCAACAATAACCTATATTACCCTCTCACGGAACTGAGTGATTTGTGGGGCAATACCATTACATACCATTATATTTCACAAGGGAACCATTACCGGATAAACAAAATTACATACAACGGAGCTTCCATAGAATTCTCGTTTGTCGGTTCACGGACAGACCCAGTATCCTTTTATCTTTCAGGACAGAAAGTAACAGAAAACTCTTTGCTGAAAACCATAACCTGTAAGTTTGGTAATACCATATTGGGAACTTATAAACTCAATTATAGGAATGAGAATCAAACGACGCTTAAACAATCCCTATTGGAAGAAATTGAGTATCTGAGTGGTGTGAAAAGCTTTCCTCCCTTGCATTTCTACTATGGTAAGGGAAATAAGACAACAGGTTATGACACCCATTCTTTCGTCTGTAAAGGTTATGTAGGGACACCTTCTCCAAAACGTTTTGTCGTAGCGCGGAATGCTGACCACGGTAAAGCTGACTTAATTGTAGCAATACCCGATTATCAAGATACTCATCAAATATGCTATTAATGAAACAAGGCCCTATTGTCATAGGACTATATTTCCAAAAGGTATATGATGATTATCGTCCCATATTCATCAGTTATCCATTATGGAAAGACTCGTTAAAAGATTGCATGCAGTTCTACATATTCCATCACGAATTTCGGAACAATAAAAATCTCCAATTAAATGTACCTATATTAAACCATCAAAGTAAATTATTAAAATATCAAAGTAATTTTACAGAAGCTGTAAAGTGTGTACAGTCACAGTCATCCAATTTGTTACAAGAAAATGTCTATGTAAAAGATATTTTCAACTATTTGGATTATCTGAGGGAACATGATCTTCTCATTAAACTCCAAAGATTTGATGGAAAACGTGAATTATTGGTTTATAGTATGATGATAGCTCTTTACACGAACAATGAAGACTTGCTTCAATGGGTTTGCAATAAAACCAAAAAGCAAATCCAAACTTGGGATAAAGAATACTTTAAACAATGTTATGGTTACGATTTAGAAACATGGGAGACAGAACTTTATCAACTAATAGACCAACGAGAAGAAATCATGGAACGGATTCGAATCAATTCCATGGACAAAAGGATTGCCAAACTGAAAGAATCTCATCTTATTATATAAAAAAGCGTATGGCAAAAAGAACAGAAAATAAAAAAGAGAATGGTTGCTACGCAATAGGCAAATGGTTTGCATGGGTCGTGGCCTTGCTCGTTACAGGCTGTAGTCCGAAAGTGGCCACGGAAATCTATCATTCTTATCCCGCTACGCAAGCTGACGACATACAAGTATTCAAAACCGGAACGAACCGGCCTTACTCTGCCGAACTCCTGGGCAAAGTGGCTGTAAAAGGAAACGGATATACCGCACATTTCAGTTATGACCAGGTCGTAGCACTGGCCAAGGCTGAAACGGCCAAAGCGGGAGGAAACGCCTTGGCTATCACCGAACATAAAGAACCTACCATTCTCGTTTCCTGCCATCAGATAAAAGGAGAAATGCTACGCATGAAAACCCAACAAAGGGAACAAATAAGGAAAGCAGACAGTTTGGAACTGGCGAGCCGGAAAAGCATAAAGCCACGTAAGCTCCCGCCCCCACTTCCTATCCATATCTACGGGAACGGAGGTTTCGGCCATGTGTTCAGCAAAGCTTACCATGACATTCCGGGCGGCCTCAGCGGCACGTTCAAAAACGGGGTGGATTTCCAGGGAGGAATCGACTGGGTGGGTAAAAAGTTCATGGGCGTAGGCATTCTCTATTCCGGTTACCGCTCCGGGGCATACCATACCAACTTCGTACGCAATCCCGATTACCCCAAGGAACAAACCGCCAATCCCAAAAGCCGGATGCACTTGGATTATATCGGACCTGAGTTCGTTATGAGGGCGGCCAACAAACATTGGTCATTACGATACGGCATCGGAGCAGGCGCCTTCATCCTGAATGTCGAGGAGGAGATGGATTTCAGTATGGGAAAAACTGTAAAAGGGATGGGATTGCATTACCAACTCAGTGCGGACTACCTGCTGAGCAAACACGTCGGCATAGGAGTGAACGCAGGAATGATTTACGGAAATGTCTATGACAAGGATGGAGTGATTCCCGGCTCCATGGACCAATCCGTAGAGTTCTACCGTATCTTTATCAACGGGGGGCTGCACTTTTATTTTTAAAAGAAATCCTGCGGCGAACGCACAACCAACCGAGTTTTTAAGTAGTTTTGCAACGTCTAACATCAACAGCATGAACTGACGGCATGATACGCAAATTTGATTTTTTAGTGATAGGTTCGGGAGTAGCCGGAATGAGTTACGCCCTGAAAGTGGCCGATGCGGGCAAAGGCAAGGTGGCCATCGTATGTAAAACCACATTGGAAGAGGCCAACACGGCCAAGGCACAAGGGGGAATAGCCTCAGTGACCAACATGGAAGTGGACAACTTCAAGAAACATATCAAAGACACCATGATTGCAGGGGATTTCATCAGCGACCCTGCAGCCGTGGAACAAGTGGTGAAAAACGCACCGCAGGGCATACGAGACCTTGTGAAATGGGGCGTAAACTTCGACAAAAACGAAAAGGGAGACTTCGACCTGCACCGCGAAGGCGGACATTCGGAGTTCCGCATCCTGCACCATGCTGACGACACAGGTTTTGAAATCCAACGCGGACTGATGGAAGCCGTACGCCGCCATCCGAACATCACGATTCTGGAAAACCACTTTGCCGTGGAAATCATCACCCAACACCATTTGGGCATCGAGGTGACGCGCCGCACGCCGGACATTGAATGTTACGGGGCATACGTCTTAGACCCGGATACCCAAAAGATAGATACTTTCCTCTCCAAAGTCACTCTGATGGCTACCGGTGGTACGGGAGCCGTCTACGCCACTACAACCAACCCCAACATTGCCACGGGCGACGGCATCGCCATGGTCTACCGTGCCAAAGGTACGGTGGAAGGCATGGAATTCGTGCAGTTCCACCCCACGGCCCTCTTCCATCACAGAGGCCATGCGGGGATACGGCGGCATCCTGCGGTTGCCCAACGGCGAAGAGTTCATGCAGAAATACGACAAGCGGCTCAGCCTTGCCCCACGCGACATCGTAGCCCGTGCCATCGACAAGGAAATGAAAATACATGGCTTGGACCACGTGTGCTTAGACGTGACGCACAAGGACGCGGAAGAAACCAAACACCACTTCCCGAACATTTATGCCAAATGTCTCTCCATCGGCATCGACATGACCAAGCAATACATTCCCGTCGTGCCTTGCGCCCATTACATGTGCGGCGGCATTAAGGTGGACCTCAACGCTTGCTCCAGTATCCGGCGGCTTTATGCCGTGGGCGAATGTTCCTGCACCGGACTGCACGGCGGCAACCGGTTGGCCAGCAATTCACTTATCGAAGCCGTGGTTTATGCCGACGCGGCAGCCCACCACAGCTTGGAGGTCATAGACCAATATGCTTTCAATGACAAAATACCCGAATGGAACGATGAGGGTACGATGAGCAATGAAGAAAAAGTACTCATCGCGCAGGATATGAAGGAAGTGGGACAAATCATGAGCAACTACGTGGGCATCGTGCGGAGCGACCTGCGCCTGAAACGGGCATGGACACGTCTGGACTTATTGTACGAAGAGACCGAAGAGCTGTTTAAACGTGTCAAGGCGACCAAAGACATTTGCGAACTACGTAATATGATTAACGTGGGTTACCTTATCACGCGACAGGCCATCGAACGTAAGGAAAGCCGCGGATTGCATTATACGATAGACTACCCCAAACATGCTTACGACCAGAAATAAAACCATCACAGAGTTATCAAAGGACAGTCACATAAGGAAAAAGAAATTACTTTTCCCGAAAAGAGCATTTTTTAATATTTGAGGAAATGATGAGAAGTATAATACATTCCGTATGTGTCATATTCATATCCCTGTTTGTGTCATGTACAAACAGGGATAAAACGGACTTTAAATCCACAAAAGTTGATTTCTCAGAAATAACACACATCAACCAATCTGACGGACGAATCGTAAAATTGGAGACTACGGACAATTCCCTAATTTACGATATATGTAATCTCAATGTACATCAAGATACCTTTGTGGTTCATTCACGCAACTTCTTGTACACATTCACATCAACCGGAAATTTCATAGGCAGTATATCACAAAAAGGACACGCCACGAATGAATACCTTCAAATATCCAATGTGTTTTTTGAAAATGGGACAGTAGGACTTTATGATTTCAGTAAAAATACCATTTTACGGTTCAATTTAAAAGGTCAGCTTCTGTCAGTTCAAAGATGTGACATAGCGGAAGAAGATATAAAGCCCTTTCATATATATCCATGGAACAATGGTTATATCGTATTGAACAGCTATGGAGGCGAATCTACAGACAGAAAGACATTATGCTTTTTGAATAAAGAACTCACGTCAGGCAACCCCATAGAAGGAAGGACTTTATCCACCGGATTTTCAACTTACGATGATATTTCCATAGACCAAAAAGGAAATGTGCTGTATTGGGAAATGCTATGCGACACTTTATTCACTATCCACAACGGTCTTCTTACGCCATTGTTTGCCATTGATTTCGGAGAACATGCACTTCCGGATGACATGACCAGAAAAGACGTGTACGAGCGGATAGATTATGTAAACAAAGCAAAAGAAAGAGGAAAGCCATTCGCCGGAATGGCCCGTTATTATCAAAGAGTAGACCACATGGTATATTTCTCATGTGTGTCTCCGGACAATGAAATCCTTTTATGCCAATACAATGAAGACAAAGGAACTACACGTTTGTTCACGATTGACTTCGACAATAAACAGTATACAACAGCACCTTTTTTCCTCATCAAAGACCATCTCGTATATTGGGAAATCCGTGACAAGGATAACTTATCACTAAATCCGGATTTATTTATCTTTAATCTGGATTATATCTTTTCCCATACCGAGCATACGAAAATAAAAAAATCCGCCTAATTTGACGGATTTAATAAAACAATTCCGGTAAATTCCGTAATTTTGCACCCGCAAAAGAATGTGTTTTTCAGGAAAAAAGGATATTCGCCATGACGAAAGAAATGACTGAGGGTTCGCCCCTGCGATTGATATTCAACTTCTCGCTCCCGCTCATTTTGGGAAGTCTGCTCCAACAGACTTATAGTCTGATAGACGCAGCCATCGTAGGAAAATATTTAGGCATCAACGATTTGGCAGCCGTGGGTGCCAGCACATCGGTCGTATTCCTCATCATCGGATTCTGCACCGGCTGCTGTTGCGGTTTCGGCATTCCCGTGGCTCAGGCGTTCGGTGCACGTTCATACAGCGACTTGCGGCGTTACGTAGCCAACAGTCTTTGGGTTTCCCTCATCATTTCCGTCGTGTTGGCTGTCGTCACTTCCCTGCTTTGCGAGAGAATCCTGTTCATGATGCAGACGCCGCACGACATCCTTCACCATGCCTATCTCTATCTTTTGGTTACTTTTATCGGCATTCCTTTCACTTTCCTATACAACCTGCTCTCCAGCCTCATCCGGGCATTAGGCGACAGCAAGACCCCGTTTTATTTCCTCCTCATGGCCGCCATCCTCAACATCGTATTGGATTTGTTTTGCATCCTCATACTACATTGGGGCGTGGCCGGAGCCGCCATCGCCACGGTCTTCTCGCAAGCCGTCTCTGCCTTGCTTTGCCTGTATTATATGTTCAGGAAATTCGACATCCTGAAAATGGAAAAGGGAGAAACCGCCTTAGACAAACACTACATAAAGGGACTGTTGGACATGGGCGTACCGATGGGACTGCAATTCTCTATTACCGCCATCGGAAGCATCATGCTCCAAAGCGCAAACAACGCCTTGGGTACGTCGTGCGTGGCCGCCTTTACCGCCGGCATGCGCATCAAAATGTTCTTCATGTGTCCGTTGGAAAGCATGGGGATTGCCATGGCCACATATTGCGGACAGAACTACGGGGCGGGAAAAACGGAACGTATCAACATGGGGCTGCGCGCCAGCTTTTTCATGGTTTGCCTCTACTGCATCTTTTGTTTCATCGTGTTGCATATTTTCGCCCGTCACATCATCTACCTGTTTGTGGATTTCCATGAATATGAAATCATAGAAAAGGCCAACCAGTTCATCGTCACCTCCTGCACCTATTTCATTCCATTAGGACTACTGTGCCTGCTCAGGTACAGCATCCAAGGATTAGGATACAGTAAACTGGCCATGATGTCCGGCGTGTTCGAAATGGTAGACCGCACGGCCGTCAGCCTGTTCCTGGTCCCGATTTTAGGATATACGGGAGTGTGTTACGGTGACCCTTCGGCTTGGTTTGCCGCAGACCTCTTCCTCATCCCGGCTTACCTTTACGTGCACAAACGTTTGTCTCGGAAGAGATGTTACGCGCAAGCCTCCTGAAATTAAAAGGAAAGTTACATACAAAAATCATTCTACGGAGAACGAAATTCCGTTCTCAGCCAAACGATTTTTCAATCTGCGCCAAATGATTTTCCGTTTGGCGCAGACTGATTTATAAACGACAAGCATTTGAATATCAAACACATAAGAAATAACAAACATCCTTACAGATATTCATTCTCATACAGGCCTTCCTGTCGATAATATATGGAAAATACGGCTATGCGGTCCGTAGACTGCCCACAGCACTTCTCAATAAGAAACGGAAACCTCCAATCCCTCTTGCCGGATGCGTCCGGCAATGCGGTCCAATTCTTCACGTGTGGCCTTTTTCAACTCATGGTCGGGCGTTTCGCGGTCTATGGTATAAATCATGACTTGGGAAGGTGATATTTCTTTCACGGCACGCAACCACGGTTCCACAAAACGGTCGGAAGTATTGTCCACATCCGCACCCTCCGACATGCCTTTCATGAACATCGTCTGTATAATAACTTTGCCTCGGAAATCTTTCAGGCGTTCCACCACCCGACTTATTTCATAACGCCCCGTAGGACGGTCTACCCGGCGAATGTAACCTTCGTCCACCGTATCCAATTTCAGGATATTGTTGTCCACTTTCCTCAAAGCCTCGAAAACTTCCGGCCGGAATATTTGGGTGGCATTGCTCAGCACGCTGATCTTAGCCTTCGGGAAATA
>OCRP01001522.1_pt1 | contig 11655 bp, 10 predicted proteins | sample 1538871 | NCBI WGS metagenome assembly OCRP01 (sample SAMN04571731, study PRJEB22368) | human gut metagenome | biome: human gut; material: stool | host: Homo sapiens | place: Luxembourg | collected 2012-09-20 | reverse complement strand
CACGGATTCCTGCATTCATAAGCACCGACATGGGATAATAAATCATCGGCTTATCGTAGATTGGCAAAAGCTGTTTACTTGTTACTTTTGTTAATGGGTACAGACGTGTGCCTGAGCCTCCTGCTAAAATAATTCCTTTCATTCGTTTCTTCACTCCTTCTACTACAAGTCTAATAAGTGAAAATCATTGTTGCTTGCCTATCATTTTCCAGCATACCCCATATATTACACTTCCTAAACATTCCCCCCAATGTGTTATAAAAGATATCTGATAACTGAAATGTGCCCAATCTCAAAAACAATTGAAGAAATTCTATGGATACAGAAAGACAAAAAGTTATCTTTATGCCTTTCCAAATCATCCTCTGCCTTTCTCCAAATGTCCATATCAACGTAGCGCTAAATGGCATCGTCATAATCACATTCTGTTGTGAGCTTACTTTTTCCATTCACTGTCTCCCAAATGCTCCAACCTCCCATAACGTTGGATAACGGGTTCATCCATAGATCTCTATTTAAGAGAGTCTTAAATAAAATGAGCGAAGTAACAAAACACAAAAGAAACAATTTACGGAACAACACTGATTCCTTAAAAGTATCGTGCCACACAATAATTGCAGCCTTCCATCCCTTTCCAACATTAATTGGTCGATACGCATATAAGTAAAAAACATAGAAAAAAAGACAAAAGAAGTGAAAAACCACATGTTCTGTATAGTGCAGTCAGTACGTTAGTTATAATATTATTGAATATCTTAATTACTTCTGTCATCTTATTCTCATCTCTTACAATCCCATTTTTTGTCTGCAAAAAAGCAGCTAAAGTACTATACAACAGAAAGACATTTATATATTCAGTAGTTATGTATGTTTATCTTTCCAACTTAACGTTTCAAACCACTGATACGAATCTTCACCTTAGTTGAAAACTCACGTACTTCTCTCGGAAATGAAACATAAGATACTACTGCGATTTCAAAAATATAGATTAAAAATCCAGGAACTGCACTAAAACAAAATCCACACAACAAAAAGGCACATGTTTGAATAAAAGGATACAATTTCTCTTTGGTATTGTATTCCATCCATTTAAAATCAGGCAGACATAGAAAATACCAACAAATTGCTGATAACAGTGTCCCTACAGCAAAACTTTCCTTAACATTATAGATTCCGTAACAGACAATGTTAAATACAAATCCTACAACAATAATCATCGTTAGTTTTATGAAATAAATATTTTGTTTTTTCTGTGCTTTATACAAATTAACATATACACTTTTTATGACAATATAAAAAATCTGAGCCGCAAAAAGCAGAAACATAACTTTAGCTGAATCAATATATTTCGTCAAAAATATCTCTAAAATAAACCTTGCAGGAAAAGCACACGAAACAATTGCAGCTGCAAAAACCATTACATAATTTCTTGTTTTTCGTATCTGTGATTTATCAGTGGCCTTACAGAAATAATTATATAATGTTGTAGTCACTGGCGTAACTGCAACATTCATAAAGTTCTCCATACTAACAGCAAACGAATACTGTGCAAATGCCAACGTAGTCATCAAAGCCTTAACAAACCATCGATCCATACTCGTAAGCACAACAGATGACAAATTTCCGACTGTCAGCAAAATGCCATCTTTAATATTATTTACTAACTCTTTTAAAGAGAAAGAAGTTCCTCTATGCTCGCCTGCAACAAGTCTTTTGCAATTCAATTCCAAGGCAATCCACACGATAAAATACACAATGACGTTACTAAATAGAAAACATTGTGCATTATCTGTTTTAATTAAGTATACCCACATCATGTTTGCAACAAAGATTAAAATCGTATTTACATTCATAATTTTTCCGTAAAGCGAAAACTCTCCTGTTGCCTGATAAAGCTGTTTAAAATAATTTGCCAAATTTAGTGGAAGAATTGAAAGTGCAAAAAATGCTAAAACCTCTTGTTTCAGAAAGAGTGCAACAATAGTGCAAATTAAAGTAATTAAGATTTCAAAAATTCTCAATGTCGATAGATTTGTCTTTAAATCATCCCTGCATATTTCCTTGACATTTTTTCCTCCGTATTTCAAGTACATTCCATCGACAAAGCCAAAGTGGAACAGACCTGCATAGCTTACATAAAGCTGAAACGTCTTTATTGTCGCATAGCTTTCAACGCTTAACTCTTTCGGAAGGACAAAATTTGTTATTAAATTAAATCCCAAATTAATTAAATTGGCTATCAGAACATACAGCAGTCCTTTTTTTATTGATGTTTGCATTTTATCTTAACAATTCCCTCCATCTTCGGTTTTCAAAGTGACTGAAATAAAATCCTGAGCTTTGCCTTTTGCAATTCTCTTGTAGTAAAGATTCCCCTCGTTGATTGTCTCCAAAAATATTTTTTTGATTTTAAAGACTTAGGATAACTTGCAAATTTTTCATAATGTATTAAATATTCTTTCTTCATATCAATACTATAAAGCCTTATAATTTCCGCTATCATTTGCGCTCTCGGTGAGTTATTCTTTTTGCAAATCATTTGAATTTTTTTCTTCATATCAAAACTATAAAGCCTTATAATTTCCGCTATCATTTGCACTCTCGGTGAGTTATTCTTTTTGCAAATCATTTGAATTTTTTTCTTCAATGCAATTCTACTAGCGCCAATTGCATTATTTTCATGCTGCCTATACTTTATATATGCTTTACAGTCTGAAATGATTTGGCCACCAATTCCCAAACATATATAATACATCCAGCAGTCATGCATTGTTATCAAATCAAATCTCGGTATTTTTTTCTGAACTATTTCTAATAAACAATTATTAAACACCATGGTACATCCAGGAATATAAAAAACCATCAATGTCTGATCTATATATTCCGTTTTCTTGCTGTTATGTGTTGTTCTAATATATTTCAAATCTTCATCTACAATTTCAAGTTCACAATGATACAATGCCGGCCTTGCGTAATAATTTTCAAGCTGAGTAACCGCGTTATAAAGTTTTTCCTCCATCCAGTAATCATCTTGATCACAAAAAGCATAATAGTCGTATCCTAAAGGTGCATTATATATCAAATCCAAGAATGATCCTGCCGGTCCCATATTTTTACCAGAATACCACTCCAAGGCATTTCTTTTTTTATATTCATTAAGTATAGAAATTGTTCCATCAGTCGATCCATCATCGCGAACCACTATGCTTACATTCACATTTTTTTGAGCCAGTAACGAATCTATCTGTGTTTTAAGATACTTTTCACCATTATATGTAGACATCAATATCAAAACACTTTTCATTTATTCTCTCTCCAATCCATTAATATTCAATTATTTTATCAATCTTCCTTTTCAGGGGCACCTTCTGTATTGAGTATTCTCTTTTTTGCAAAATCATCAAAACTTCCTATTATCTTAGCTGGAACTCCTGCTACTACTACACCTTCTGGTATATCCTTAGTTACAACACTTTCCTTGGCAATATCATACTGTTTGCGCCAATCATAACGTGGTCAAATATTTCAATAGTTCCCATATAATAGTGTGCTTTCCCAATTTTCTCATATTTCCACATTCCATTTATCATATATGATGCAATATCGTGTGTAATCAGTCGAACACCAGCTGCTATCCGCACATCATTATGTAGTTTAACAAGAAATGGTTCTGCAGGAAGATCCCTTGTATGAAAATAGCAATTATCACCCATTTCAAAAAAATCTTATTCTTTTTTAGATATTTCGCTCTTTTCAACCGCTAGAACTGAATAAGAGCCTAATCTTAGCCCACCGAATATCTTTACTTTTATAAATCATAAGTATTCCCTCCACCTTCTATTTCACAATAATTATAAATTATATATAGAGCTATTATCACCCAAAATAATTGTGACACGTCTGCAACAGACAGCATTACTGTCGCATAGGACACAAAGCAGAGAAAAAAGCTGTTATTCATGTTTCTATAATTTTTGAATGTTGCTCTTTTCCAAGAAGATTTAAGAAGCGAGTAGAACAAACTAAAACATGCAAGTCCTCCTAACAAACCTTCCTCTACAAAATAACCAACATATCCGTTGTCAATGGTATCTCTTACCTGCCATACTCCATTTATATGATAACTTAATTCCCCCCTTGTATGGCAACTTGCTCCCAGTCCAAATACTGCATTATGTATCAGCATCCAAAAAATACCCGATAACTGTATCATTCTTGACGAAAGCCCTGTCGAAGAATTTCCGCCAAAATTTTCAATTGTTTCTCCACTATCTCCAAACGCAATGATTACTGATTTAATTATGTTTGTAAATTGTTGTGAAACAGTCGGCACCGCAAAAGAAACAAAAACCGCCAAACAAGCAATTACACAACCTGCACCAAGAATTTTATTTCTTGTTTTTTTATCTGTAATAAGAATAAATACCAAAAGCAACGCAAGCAGTACAACAATCGTTCCTCTTGACTCTGTTAAGAATGCTGCGACAATATTTAACCCAAGAACACACCCATTCCGCATTCTTCTTTCATTTTGCCACATATACAATGCTAAGGGGATAATAAGCGCACAATACATTGCATAGTATACCGGATGCCCAAAAGTAGCTTCTGCACGAATGATGCCCATTCTTACCGTAGACACCATTAAAACGTTTCGAGATACCGTATTCAAAGAATAAAACAAATTCGATCCAATCAGAACATTGATAATGCTGATAACTGCTATTATTCCACTTGCATCTACGATTGTTTTCACGCACAGATACACATCTTCTTGATCCTGTATAATTTGACAAATCAAGACAATCAGTATCAGTTGCTCAACAATGACTGTAAACTCTGTATTGATTGCAGCGGATAAACTTGAAACATAATATCCATTTGCCAAAATTCTTGCTGCAAAATAAATAATCAACGGCCAATATAGACCAACTGCTTTCAATGGTTTCCTGATTAGTTTTATTTCTTTGTTTCGGAAACATACACATAGAAGAAGTATCAGCAACAAAATTCTGCTGGCTTTCAGAAGAGGCATACCTCCACCTAGTTCAATTGAAAAATAATCTGGCAATATCGGGTAAAACGCCATGAAAAATATAATAAATTTTTTATTTCCTTTTGCTGCGATTAAGATTGCAATCAATATAAATGCCACTAAAATTATCATTGCTTCACTCTGCCTATCACTTTCTTTACTGCCCGCTTCAGCCCTTTAGGCACCATTCCAGAAATAGTGTACTTTACAATATCCTTCTTACAATATTTCTGGAAATACTGATCCACGGCCTCATAACCTTTTTCCTTGTACAGTTTCAAGATTTCCTCACGCTTAGGGCTATATTTACTCGGAGAAAGCAACTGATCATTATGTTTCGCAACTTTTTCAAAATCCGAAGTCATCAGCACAAACTGATCTTCACACTGTTCCAGAGCATTATTGCCTTTATCAGTATTGACCAATACACAAGAGATTCCTTTTCCATTGGAAAGTCCCTGCTTTACATCATAGGAAGGATATTCCTCATGGAACCCCCAGAAATCGCCGACAGTCAAATCACCTACACGCTCTTCTGATGCAAATGGGCAGGAATAACAATTCTCCCGATATGTATAGGACTTAGAGAAAAAATGAATGTATGCAGTGCATCCGCCCATCAACACTTTTTCCTTAAATCCATGTCCTTCACCCACATAGACGCTCCGCGTAATCATTCCCTGTCCTTTGGTCTTATCTCTGAAATAGAACTCAGTAATTTTACCACCAAGTTTTTTTCCATGAAATTCTATAAAATCTTGAAACAATCTCTTACTAGGAACACCATGACAAATGATATCTATTGTAATCAGGTTGTTATATTCTTTTTTTAAGTATTTTTTTAACCCAGCAATCTGACAGGGGGTTCCAGAGAATAAAACTACTTTTCCCTGAATCAAATCCCGCTTTGCCTGCGAATAAGTATCTCCAATTTCGCTCTGAACATACTTTGAACCCTGTAATAAGATCAGCTTATCCAGTGAATCAACACGAATATGTTTCGGTTCCAGTATTCCATTTTCCATGGTGAGTGCTGCACCGTATACTATACCCTCGTTCTTCAAAACAGCTTCTGCAATCACTGCAAAAGCACCACCAGATGCGGACTTCAGTAACAAAACACTATTTTTAGAGGCAGCTGCATAAACCTTTTTAGGTTCTTCCGTTTTGGGTTTGTTCTGATACCCACAAACCGTCATACATGCTCCACATTGAACACATAAGTCCTGCTGAATTACAGGATAGATAAATCCATATTCATCCGCCTGCATTTTAATTGCCGATTTCGGGCAAATATTCATACAAGCTCCGCATCCACAACATTCTTTTTTATCCTTGTATAGAATAATCTCGCTCATCTTTTTTCTCCCACCAGAAATTCATCCGCCTCCTGAACCTTTCTAGCGATGTATTCCTGTGTATGCATATAGTTCATCGGCTTATTCAGCATATTGATCAGTTCTTTTTCTCTTCCAACTTCAAGAAGTCTTGATGGATTTTTCATATCTTCCAACAGGGAACGAATTTTATTGATTCGATTTTTTTCAGTCGGATAACATATAACCGGCTTTTCATACTTAATAGAAAATACCGTTCCATGAAATGTTCCAGTAATTATTTTTTCCGCATTTCGGAACAAATCAACCCATTCGTAAGGACTCAGATTAATAAATCGTTCATCATAATATGTTTTATAATCACCCGCACCGATGATCTTCAAGCTGTTATTCTGTGCATACTGTTTCAGTTCCTCCACCATAGAAGATGTCAGTTTACAATCATAAATCAATATATATTTGTATGGTTTCGGCTGAATATTATCTTTCTTAATATCAATATCAAAGTTATAGAGGAATGTCGGATCAAGCATCTTTTCTGCGTTTCTTCCGGAAACCCTTTCAATAAACTTTACAGTTTCTGTATCACGTCCTGAGATGCGGTCGATATTCTTCAATCCAGAGGCAACCTCTGCCGGAACCTCTGTATCCTCCGTTACAGACCCCACACTTGGTGCATAAGCAATTGTCTGTTGTTTTTCAAGACCTGTTCCGAATTTTAATGGATGATATCCAGAACCACACAAATTCCAGATTTCATCACTTCCCAACACGATTAGATCTAGTCTTAACGTTGCAATTTCTTCTGCACTTTTTACAGAGTGCGTACGAGGAATGGTATGTTCGTATTTTGTGAACGTCTGCAATTGCTGAATTTTTTTTATATATGTAGCAGGTGTGTCAATTCCAAATCTGAAATGAAGAATGTGAATGATGTTCTTCCGCCAATGCCTTGGATTTACATAGTTTACAACTACGATTTCCGCTTTCGGGTACAATCTCTGAAGTGTTTCATACATCGCCTTCATCTGAAGGAATGCACCATAATTTTTTACGTAATGATGTGTTAAAATTCCTATTCTCATTTTTTTGCCATTCCTATCGCATCTTTTAAATACTGCTTGCTGCTCTGCCGATTCTGTTCTATGACATCATACACTTTTTCATAGTTGATTTCTGACTTCATACTTTCTAAATCAAAGCAAAAATCCTCTTTGATAGGGCGGTTTGCAATCTGAAGTTCACTCAGCAAGGCTGTTACTTTTTTGATTCGGCTTTCATTTGTCAGATATACCTTAAACTGCCTGCGATTCAGAATAGAGAATACTGCACCGTGAAAAGTTCCAGTAAACACAAATTCCGCATTCCGGAACATTTCCACCCACTCAAATGGTGTCAGTTTTACAGTCACTTCTGAATATCGTTTGTCGCATTCACCCGCGCCATAAACCGCCAGACCATACTCTTTTGCATAAGAAAAAATTTGATTTAAAATATTTTCCGGTAGATTTTCGCAGTAGTAAAACAGAATATATGGCTTTCTTTTTGCTTTCAATTCTACCCGTGGAAATTCGGCCAAAAAAGTAGGATCTAAAACTCGTTTCGGTGCGTTCCCTGTTACCTGTTCTACCAGCTGCTCTGTCAGGTCATCTCGCGCAGAAATCCGCTTAAACTTTCTGATACCGTCAATAACATACTGTGGAATTGTTTCATCCGCTGCCGTCTTTCCTACACTCGGCGCATATGCAATCAAATTTTTACACGTTAATCCTACACCAAATTTAAGTTCAGCACTTCCCTTTGTATCTCTGTAGTTCCACACTTCATCACTGCCAACAACAATGCAGTCAAATGCTAATTCATTGATCTGTCGAGCATTAAAACATCTTTTGGAAAGGACCATTTCTTGATTTCTTGCTTTCGCAAAAGTGTTCGGAAGATGAATCTTAGAAAACCATTCTTTCAGCGTTTCTCTATTTTTATAAAATCGAAACCACCCCCCGGCATTGATGATATAATGTTTTATGTTTACATAATCTATAATCTGTACTTCATCTTCAGGGAATAGTTCTGAAATTGCTTCTCTTAGTGCCCACGCTTGTAAAAAAGCACCATAATTGTTGATATATTGATGTGTTAAAATTCCTATTTTCATTCCACTTCTCCAGCCAACTGTAAATACTGCTCCTGCAATTTTTTAGCCTCAATTTCAATGTTGTAGTGATGTTCCGTTATCAACTTTGTGTTATCGTTACGTTCATTCTGCTGTAATGCATTACATATTTCAGTTGCCCAAGTCGAAATTTCTGCTGTAAGCGGGATAAATTTTGCACGATCTGACAAACCAACCTCACGTGTTACAGCAGAAGAAAAAATGCATGGCAAGTCTGCCGCCTGAGCCTCAACGCCAACAACAGGGAGTCCCTCCCATACCGATGGCAGTACAAAGCAGTCAAATGCCTGATACCACTCGTTCGCATTGCCTACATTTCCAACAAATGTCACTCGATCTTTTATTCCAAGATTACTTGCTTTTTCTTTCATGGCATCCATCAGCTCACCGTCACCCAGCAGCACAAGATGTGCTAACGAATCCCTTTTGGGAACCTCAGCAAAAACATCCAGTAATAATGTGTGATTCTTCTGAGACATAAAGCGTCCGACGTGACCAATGATATGTTTATTTTCCAAATGATTGTCATGTCGGATTCTGTTTCTTATCGTTGGGTCGAAAACAAACCGGCTCACCTCGATTGCATTTGGAATCAATTCATAATCGTTTCTTTCTACAATCTTTTCTCCGAAATAGCATCTGGCTGCTTCGATTCCGCAAGAAAAGTGCTGATTCATATTGGACGGCAGCAACGCTTTGCAAACAAGTTTGATTGGCAATTTCCAGTCTTTTGTAATGCTTGCGCCATGCGCGTGAAAAATACGCACTGGGATGTGATTAACTTTTGCAGCATGAAGTGCATATACTCCAAGAGCTCCGTTGTGCGCTTCTACAATTTTGTATTCCGGATGCTCTTCAAAAATCTTCTTCATACATTTTAGATACGAAGAATACTTCGCCGGATTCAAGCCAGGTGTATGATAGATGTTACCGCCCATTTCCTTTATTTCGGCATCATATGCACCAGGTTTTTTCTTATTGCATAAAAAGTCAAATTGTATTTTTGATCTGTCAATATGGCGATAATAATTCATCAGCATTGTTTCGATGCCGGCACGATCCATATTGCTGACAGAATGAAGGATTCTTATCATTTTTCTTCTCCTATATATTCTTTTGCTTACAATACAGAACTCCGCATTGCCACGTCTACTACACATTTTATCTGCCAACTTAAATTGCGAATTTGTGACGTTAATACTTGAATATGTTATTTCTTTAATCTTGGCGTATCAAATTCTTTGCATTCAACTATTCACTAATATAAAAAATAGGTTTTTACCCATGAATCAATGCGTTTTCTCATAACGCAGGTATCGTTGTTTTTTCTCCGTGTTTCTCGCTCTGTTTCCCATCCTGCGTTCGTATGATATAGTCATAGTCGTTTCCGAATCTTAATGATTACCGAGGTGCTATATCATAATGCAGGGTGTGATACTCAAAAAGACTGATGATAACATCATCTGCTCTATACAAAGTCAGGTAGTAATACTGCAAAGAGGCATCATTCAGTTTGGAAAGCACTGTTTTTATCGTATAATAGCCATTTTTCCGGTATTTTCACTATGTACATCTCACTACCAGCGTTTGGTTAGAGGAGATTATATATTATCATTACTCTCATTTATTATTTCTCCTGTACAGTTCCATCGTTTCATTTATAACAGAATCCCAGTTGTATTTTTTGCAGATAAAGTCAGTTGCCTGTGCCTTCATCTCCATAACTTTTTCTGGATGATCACAAGCATCTTGTAACTTTTCTCTAAGTTCATTCACATCCGATTTTTTGAAAATCAACGCCTTATTTTCCACGACCTCAGTGCACTCTGAAATATCAGAAACCAAACAGCAATTGCCATAACTCATAGCTTCCAGCAAACTCAACGGCATTCCCTCCAGATCAGAAGGTAATGTGTAGATATACGCATTGCTATATAATTCATCAAGCATCTGCCCCTGAACAAATCCGGTAAAAATGATTCTATCATCATCCTTTACCAGCTCTTTCAGTTCCACCATAAAAGAATCCGTATCACTAGAGCCACCGGCAATAACCAATTTTTTATCCGTTTTGACATTCTTGAATGCTTCAACCAAATACCTGATACCTTTTTCCGGTACCAGTCGACCAAGAAATAATATGTAGGAATCTTTCGTCAGTCCAAATTTTTCTGTTATTAAACTGGCTTCTCGGGTTTCCGGTCTGTTCACACCATTCGGAATGAAATGTGTCTCCCTACCATAGGTATCTTTGAAGTAATCCTGAACACCTTTACTCAGAACGATGATTTCATCTGCATACTTTACTGCATTCTTTTCACCCTGCCGGATGAATTTAGAACCAAATCCTGACTTCCATTTTTCCCGTTGCCAGTCTATACCATGAATGGTAACCACAACCCTCTTCCTAAACATCTTTGGAAGCCATGAAAAAAAAGCCGGACCTTCTGCATGAATATGGACCACATCATATTTTCCAAAAGCACTGTACAGAGCCGCAAAAAAAGAGGAGCTAACCGCTGCAAGACCTTTTCTTTCAATGGTTGGAACAAATTTCTGTCGGATTCCATCATATTCAATTTTATTGTCATACTCTGCACCACTCACGTGATGACCGGATCTGTTGTAGCAGGTAACCTGACATCCATCTCTTGCCATTCTGGTGCATAATTCTTTTACAACAATCTCTATCCCACCCTCACGGGACAGTCGTTTTTGTCCGAACATGGACACTGCAAATCTATCTTTCATAGTGTTCTCCAACCAATATTGTCCCCTCTGCTCCTTTATATCTATGTACACATCAGCTATTCGCAGATAGTATTTCTCTCTGATTTCAGCTGTTTTCTACTCCATAAAATATCAGTTAAGTACACTCGTCTCTATTTCTCTATAGTCGAAGTGTTGCTTTATATAATCGAACCCTGCATACCCTGCAATGACGTTTTTTCTAAGTGTTGGATTGTTGAATAGAACACTGTCAGTGTATGAATCTTGTTAAAACTGTATATATCATTCAATCCGGTTTTACAACTTCTTCAAAATCGGTAATATCACTTTGTCGGCTTACCTGCCACATGGCGGATAAAGTCGGGTACCCGACCCGCCTG
>OCRP01001516.1_pt1 | contig 11709 bp, 12 predicted proteins | sample 1538871 | NCBI WGS metagenome assembly OCRP01 (sample SAMN04571731, study PRJEB22368) | human gut metagenome | biome: human gut; material: stool | host: Homo sapiens | place: Luxembourg | collected 2012-09-20 | reverse complement strand
GCTTTGAGACCGTATTTCTTACGCTCTTTCATACGTGGATCACGTGTTAAGAATCCAGCAGACTTAAGAACCGGTCTGTACTCTGAATCTACCTGAAGGAGTGCACGAGCGATTCCGTGACGGATTGCTCCGGCCTGTCCTGTGTATCCACCACCACGAACGTTAACTAAAACGTCGAACTTGTCAACTGTCTCAGTTGCAACTAATGGCTGGCGAACAACTACCTTTAATGTCTCAAGACCAAGGTACTCATCGATATCTCTTTTATTGATTGTAATCTTTCCTGTTCCAGGTACTAAATATACTCTAGCAACAGATGATTTTCTTCTTCCTGTTCCGTAATACTTTGTAGTAGCCAATTTACTTTACCTCCTATTAAAACTCTAATGTCTCAGGCTTCTGAGCTGCATGTTTGTGATCTGGTCCAGCGTATACGAATAACTTTGTATACATCTGACGTCCAAGAGGTCCCTTTGGAAGCATTCCCTTTACAGCGTACTCGATAACGCGCTCTGGGTGCTTGTTCATCATCTCTCTTAATGTTGTCTCTTTCATACCACCGATATAATCTGAGTGATGATAGTAAATCTTCTGGTCTAATTTCTTACCAGTAACCTTAACCTTGTCAGCATTGACAACGATTACATAATCACCTGTGTCAATGTGTGGTGTAAAGATTGCTTTATTCTTTCCTCTTAATACTTTAGCAACTTCTGATGCTAAACGTCCTAATGTCTTACCTTCAGCGTCTACTACGTACCATTTTCTGTCGATTGTAGCAGGACTAGCCATAAATGTTTTCATCGGTTTTCCTCCTTAAATGATTCGATTACTTTTAATGCCGATGCCTCTTGAAATCGCGTATGTCCGGACGCCACTTCCTTTTTGACATCTTATAGTCCTCTGTTCCATCTCAGATGACTATCATTATCTATACTAAATGGTTGCCGGGGCTTTGGCTTCCATTTATCTACTTTTACAGACCTAGATATTATACTTGCGTAACCGGCTGTTGTCAAGTGTTTTTTACCCTTATTTTCGGCTTTTTCTTTAAAACTGCATATATACAAAATCAGCCGGATTCACTCCCGGTCCGTAGTAACCGAATATTATTACTATAAAAATGCCAAGATATATTATCGCCCAGCGAAGCGGCAGCTTTCTTGAAAGTATGAAGTCGCGCATGTCGAGCTTTTTATTTTCCTCTACGAAGCTGATGAAGAACCACAGCAGCGTACATATTATAAGTAAAAGTATATCGTATTCGTCCAGTCCGCATGCTCCGAGATTCAAAATGATGTTGTTTATTCCAAGCTCGCTGATATGGAAATCCGTAACTGATTTAAAAAGCATGTGAAATGCAGTCGACGCATTTGCAGCTATGTCAAAATAGTAGCCTACCAGTATGAGCATAAAGGTCCAAAGCACTGATACAATTGTTGCAAATATGCCCTTTTCCCTTAGGCTGGTCAGCTTAAAAAAGCCGCCTGCCACCTTTTTGTTTACCGGAGCAAAAAGCTCTGCAAGCATGATGACAATGCCGTTCCAAAGTCCGAAATACAGGTATTTCATATTGGCACCGTGCCATACTCCGATGACGATAAATGTGATGACACTCGCGATGCAGCCCGGAAGCACCTTACTGATATGCGCACCAAATCTCGGCTTTAGCCATTTGCCAAAGTTCAGGAAACGCTTTGAGATTGAAAGCGGGTAGAAGATATAGTTTCTGCACCAGTCTCCCAAAGTCATATGCCAGCGGTGCCAATACTCAGTGAGCGAGCGCGAAAAATACGGATGATTGAAGTTTGTTGACATCGTTATGCCAAACATCTCCGCAATACCGCGCACTATATCGATTCCTCCAGAGAAATCCGCATATAGCTGCAGCGCATACACTACTGCCGCAAAAAATACATAAGTGCCCGAAAAATCCATCGGCTTATCCATTACAAAATTGATGATATTTACCGCACGGTCTGCTATCACAAGCTTTTTCATGACTCCCCAGAGTACCAGAAGCGCACCCTTTTGCAGATTTTCAAGTCTGAGGGAATGTCCCTCGTAAAGCTGTCCCGCAAGCTTATCATATATCGCAATCGGTCCCTGTATGATCTGTGGGAAAAATGACACGAACAGTGCTACCTTAAGGAAATTCTTTTCAGGCTCGACAATTTCCCTGTATACATCCATCACATAGCCCATGGACTGGAAGGTGTAGAAGGATATGCCAAGTGGAAGCAAAAGTCCAAGCTCGCCCGCATATGGTATATATTTAAGGAATGCCAGAATGCCGAAATTGCAAAGCAGCGCAAAAAGCATGACTGCCACTCTCTTTTTTCTGCCCTTTTCCTTGTATTCCTTTCTGGTCTGCCTGTCCCAGTCCTCCTTGTGGCTTTTTACGATGGCATTCTGCTTCTTTAACAGCTTGTCAATCCATATTGTTGAGCCATAGGTGGTGCATATTGTGAAAATGATAAAAAGTACATACCACTTACATATAATCACATAGTATGCCATGCTTCCCGCCAGAAGCACATACCAGCGGTATTTCTTCGGAAAGCAATAATATAATACAAGCAATGCTATTACAAATATCGCATATTTTAATGAAATGAGTTCCATTTTATTTACTCCAAATCTATTTTCTAATGTAATACTGCCGCCATACTTTAATTAACAGGCAGTATTTATTTTAAATTCCATACACTATCATGCTATTTTTTAACCGAGGTATTTAACTCCTTTACAGGCTTTGCATCGTTGTTCGTATCTGCTACCTTATTTGTCGCAAGGCTTGACGAAAAATTATAAGGCAGATAAACGGACATCTCAAAATAATGATTGCCAAGACTCAGATCCGTATCCTTTGCGCAGGCACTTATCACCTTGTCAGCGCGCCTTGCGCACTCGCCCCATGCACTCTGAAGCTCCGGTGAGTGGTCTACATTAAGCCTGTAATTATCAGACAGATATTTTCCCATATATGCAGTGAATTTGCGGCTTCCATTTATATTCAGGTGCTCCGAATTGTAGAAATCATCCCTCTCATTGATTCCGATAAGTTCCTTATCGCCTTCAAAGCTCGCAAAATCATAGCCATAAGACTCCACCAGCTCCTTCACGTCGCAAAGCACCTGCGGATTCTTTACCTCCTTCTCATGAGGGAACCTCGCAAAAAGCACCTTTTCCACCCCCTGTGCTTTACAATACTCAAGCAGATCAGTCATATACGCTCTGCTCTTGTCGGTAAAGTAGAGCTTTTTCTGCTTGCCTGATGGACAATCGGAATATTTTGCAATAGATGAAAATCCCTTCATGCATGACGTTTTTACAAAATACATTCCAACTCTTGTGGCAAAGGTGTGTGCACACTTGCCTATATCCTTCCAGTTGCTATGATGCAGCTTTAAAAGATTTGTAAAGTTGTCCTGCTCATTCTTTGGCACAATCTCTTGTATTGTATCAAACCTGTTTTCCTCATTATGGATATTGTCTATCCAGCTATGCAGCTTTACCGTCCTGTCGTAATAGCTGTCATTTTGTAAAAAGCCATTCACTTCAAAAACCACAACCTTCGGATGCTGTCTGGTGAGAGCTTCTCTGAGCATTGATTTGTACAGACTGCCGGGCGCTCCTGATACCCCAAGCGAGTATGATGTGTATCCATAATTCTTCCAGGCCTCGGTTGCACTGTAATCAGCGTATACCTCGCTGGCTCCTATCATCATCACATCAATTGTGTTCTTCGGCTCCTTGTAAAAGCCCTCTATAGTCGCAATATTGACAGCATCCGTCATCTTAAAAAATGTCGAGACAAACGAAAACAGCACGACAAATACCAGGGCAAACGCTCCTATACGGATTACTTTACGGTGTCTGCCTTTTCCTTCGTCTGTGCTGTTTATGGCTTTGTCTTTTTTAATTTTCTCTTTTACTTTTGTAAATCTCATAACCGTCTTCATCTCCAAGCTTCTTTTTAACCGTACCATGTATTAACATTAACGACATTATAGCCTATTATTGAAGCTAAAAACTGATATTCCAAAAATCTTAATACAATATTAAAAATCTAAAGCTGTTACTCGTACTTGAGTCCTATCATTGTAAGCCCATGTGCCGGGGCTGTAGGACCTGCTGCTGCCCTGTCTGTTGCGGCTATTATGCCCTTTATCGCATCTGCCGGCATATCGCTTCCACCTATCTTCACAAGTGTTCCTGCGATTATGCGCACCATATTGTACAAAAAGCCGTTTCCTGTCACACGTATTGTGATTATGTCACCGGCCTTTGACACCGTACAGTCATATATCGTGCGGACTGTGGTCTGTGCCTGCGAGTTTGCCGAGCAGAAGCTTGCAAAATCATGCTCTCCTATGAGATATTTTGCAGCCTCACTCATCTTTTCTGTGTCAAGCGGATAATGATAGAAATATGTGTCAAGCCTGCGTGTCGGATTCCTGAACCTCGCATTTAATATACGGTATTCATAGGTTTTACGGCTCTTTGAGAAGCGTGGATGAAAATCATCGCTTACCTCACAGGAATCGACCACCACTATATCCTCCGGCAGCTTCTGATTCAGTGCATACGATATCTTTTCCGCCGGCATGCGGGTATTGGTGTCAAACATACACACATTTCCAAGTGAATGCACTCCCGCATCGGTGCGGCTTGCTCCTGTCACCTTTATATCCTCCTTTAACAGGCGGCTCAGGTGCTCGTTTAATACCTGCTCAATTGTTATGCCGTTTGGCTGTATCTGCCAGCCGCAGTAATTTGTGCCATCGTAGGCTACAATCATTTTTACACGCATATATCTCTCCTGTTTTGCCTGCACTATCTATTTCACTATCTGAAAATAAGATTGCCCAGATTCACCGGCAGAAGGATTCTAAGCACTATCACAACCGCTAAAAACGCAAATATGAAAAGATATGCTATTTTATCGTCCTTTTCATATACGAGCGGCTTCATCTTTGTCCTGCCCTCTCCACCATTGTAGCATCTGGCCTCCATGGCCATTGCAAGGTCATCCGCACGCCTGAATGCCGATACGAAAAGCGGTACTAAAAGAGGCACCATGCTCTTTGCTCTTTTTATGATATTTCCATGCTCAAAATCGGCTCCTCTTGCCATCTGTGCTTTCATTATTTTGTCCGTTTCCTCAATAAGGATTGGAATAAAACGAAGCGCTATAGACATCATCATAGCTATCGCATGCACCGGAACATGTATTTTGTTTAAAAAGCCCAGTGATTTCTCAAGACCGTCCGTGAGCTGGTTTGGTGTGGTGGTGAGTGTCATGAGCGAGGTTCCTATAATGAGAAGCACAAGACGTATCATCATGGTTGCTGCATTTATCAATCCGGTGTCAGAAATGTGCAGTATACCGTACTCCCAGATTGTGTACTCTCCCTGTGTGAAAAACACGCTGAAGCATGCTGTAAAAAGCAGCAGTATTATAATGGATTTGAGTCCCTTTACCATGAACTTAAATGGCACCTTCGAAATCTTTATAACTGCGGCAAGCGCGGCAACTATAAACAGCACACCGGCTATTCCTTTGTAGGAAAACAGCGCAATAATATATATTAGTGTTGCGAAAAGCTTTACTCTTGGGTCCAGTTTATGTATTGGCGACTGAGCCGGATAATACTGGCCTATGGTAATATCACGAATCATTTTTGTATTCCTTCCTCATAATTTGTATCAAAATGTCAGCATTGGTGAGCTATTTAAAGGCTTTTAGTATTGAGTCCCTCGCCTCCGCAACTGTCGTTGCCGAAAGGTCAACCGGTATACCCTTTTCCGCCAGATCATGCATCAGATATGTGACCTGCGGTGCTGCAAGTCCGACTGCCTCGAGTTCCTTGTAGTGTGAGAATACCTCCTTCGGCACTCCGTCAAACATCACCTCTCCTGAATTCATAACAATGATGCGGTCCACATACTCCGCAACATCCTCCATGCTGTGTGATACGAGTATGATCGTGATACCCAGATCCTTTTTCATCTGTAAAAGCAGTCCCAGTATCTCATCTCTGCCCGCAGGATCCAGTCCCGCTGTCGGCTCATCGAGTATAAGTACGTCAGGGTGCATTGCAAGTACTCCAGCTATGGCTACACGCCTTTTTTGTCCTCCGGACAAATCAAACGGCGGCTGATAGTAGAGATCCTCCGGAAAATGTACATTCTGCAGTGCCTCATAGGCTCTTAGCTCCACTGTTTTCCTATCGAGCCCCTGATTTTTCGGTCCAAAGCATACATCCTCAAAGTTGGTTGTCTCAAAAAGCTGATGCTCCGGATACTGGAACACCATCCCCACCTTGTGACGCAGCTTGCTTAAATCATAATCATTGTCATATATATCCTGTCCATTATAGTATATATGACCGCTTGTCGCCTTCAAAAGGCCGTTCATATGCTGGATAAGTGTGGATTTTCCCGAACCGGTGTGACCGATTATTCCGATAAACTCTCCATCATTTATCTCAAGGCTTACATCCTTAAGTGCCTGCACCTTGTAGGCTGAGTCGGCACTGTAGCAATAGTTTATGTGATCTAGAATTATTGACATATTTTCTCCCGCCTATCTGTTTTTCAGCGCAACAAGCGCATTTACAAGTTCTTCTCTCGTTAGGATTCCATCAGGGATATCAAGCCCTGCCTTTTTGAGCTCATCGGCTACAAGTGTCACCTGCGGCACATCAAGCCTGTGTTCCTTCAGCTCGTCCACCCTTGAAAAAATCTCACGCGGTGTGCCGTCCATGACCACCTTGCCCTTTTCCATGACATAGACATGGTCTGCGCCGACCACCTCCTCCATGTAATGGGTGATGAGAATGATGGTCACGCCCTTTTTCTTATTGAGCTCATGGGCTGTAGCTATGACCTCCTTGCGGCCGTTTGGGTCAAGCATGGCTGTAGGCTCGTCAAATACTATACATTTGGGCTCCATTGCCACAACTCCCGCGATTGCCACACGCTGCTTCTGTCCTCCGGAGAGCTTGTTCGGTGAATGTGTGCGGTACTTTGTCATACCGACAGCCCTTAGTGCATAGTCCACGCGCTGCCAGATTTCATCTGTCGGCACACCGATATTCTCAGGTCCAAAGCCCACATCCTCCTCCACGACATTGGCGATAATCTGATTGTCTGGATTCTGGAAAACCATACCTGCACTTTTTCTGACAGGTATGACATTCTCTTCCTTTGACACATCCATGCCATCCACCCATATGGTGCCGTCGCTCGGCGCAAGAAGTGCATTGATATGCTTTGCAAGAGTTGATTTTCCTGAACCATTGTGACCGAGGATTGCAATAAACTGCCCCTCTTTTATGTCGAGGTTTACGTTGTCGAGTGCTGTAGTGATTGACTCTACATTGCCTTCCTCGTCTCTTCGTATAAATTCATGTACTAATTTGCTTGTTTTAATTATGCCCATTTCTTTTTCCTAAAAATCTACCGTATTTACAATTATCATAGCTGTTAAAGCCCAAATAGCTGCCAAAAATATGCGCTTTGCCGCTTGATTTAGTCATCCCAGCTCAGGTGATGAAGCTCTCCCTCAAGCCTCATATGATCAAAATTATTCTGTCTCAATGCCTCGTAGAGCACAATAGCTACTGAATTTGACAGATTAAGTGACCTTGTCTCACCTATCATCGGTATCCTGATGCACGCATCCGGATGCTCCTTTAGTATCTCCTCCGGAATGCCTGCGCTTTCCTTGCCAAACATAATATAGCAGTCTGGCTCAAAATGAGCATCAGAGTACACATGTCTGCCCTTTGTTGTCGCATAATATATCTTTGCGCCCGGATTTCTCTCAAGGAAATCCTCCCAGTCCACATATGTGGTAACGTCGAGGTCCTTCCAGTAATCCATTCCGGCTCTCTTTAGTGCCTTCTCTGAAAGTGAGAATCCAAGCGGCTCTATAAGATGAAGCCTCGTACCTGTCGCGACGCAGGTTCTTCCGATATTTCCTGTATTTGCCGGAATTTCCGGCTCATGTAACACTATGTTCAGCTTTGCCATTTTGTCTCCTGTCAATTTAAACTATTTATTATCCATCCCGGCGCGAAGCTCTGTGACAAACTCCTCAATGCGGCCGAGCGCCTCCTTTAAATCATCAAGCGAATATGCATATGATATACGTAAAAAGCCCTCACCGCACTCTCCGAATGCAGTTCCCGGAACCACGGCAATCTTCTTGCTGTTTAGAAGCTTTGTGGCAAACTCATCGGATGTCATGCCAAACTCCTTGATGCTTGGGAACGCATAAAAGGCCCCGAAAGGCTCAAAGCACTTAAGCCCCATCTCCTTAAATCGGTGAAGCACATAGCGTCTGCGGCCGTTGTATTCCTCCCTCATCTGTGCAACATCCTCATCGCCGTTTTTCATAGCCTCGACAGCCGCATACTGGCTCGTGGTCGGCGCACACATGATTGCAAACTGATGAATCTTTAGCATTTGCTTTAAAATGGTCTCAGGTGCACATGCATATCCAAGCCTCCAGCCTGTCATGGCATAAGCCTTGGAAAAACCGTTTATAAGCACTGTGCGCTCCTTCATTCCCGGAAACGATGCTATAGATACATGCTTATCCACATATGTAAGCTCCGAATAAATCTCGTCACTTATCACAAACAGATCATGCTCCTTAACCACCTGAACGATTGCTTCAATGTCTGCTTTTTCCATGATAGCGCCTGTAGGGTTATTAGGGAAAGGCATGATAAGTATCTTTGTCTTTGGAGTGATAACAGCCTCAAGCTCCTCAGCTGTCAGCCTGAAATCATTTTCCTCCTTGAGCTCCACAATCACAGGTGTGCCACCTGCCAAAACAGTACATGGCACATATGAAACATAGCTTGGCTGCGGGATAATCACCTCATCTCCCGCATCGAGCATGGCGCGCAGTGCGATATCTATAGCCTCGCTGCCACCGACAGTTACCATGATCTCTTTGTTGTAATCATATGTCATGCCGTATCTTCTGTCGAGATATTTTGCAATCTCAACCTTTAACTCCTTGAGTCCGGCATTTGAGGTGTAGAAGGTGCGTCCCTTTTCAAGGGAATATATGCCCTCATCCCTGATATGCCACGGTGTGTCAAAATCAGGCTCACCTACCCCGAGCGAAATCGCATCCTTCATCTCGCTCACTATATCAAAGAACTTACGAATGCCCGATGGCTGGATAGTCTTTATGGTACTGGATAAAGGGTCTCTCATTATGACATAATTCCCCTTTCATCGGATTTTACAGGTGCCGCCATGATAGTTCCATGGTCCTTGTATTTCTTCAGAATAAAGTTTGTCTTTGTCGAAAGCACCTGATCCAGTGTAGAAAGCTTATCTGTCACAAACTGTGATACCTCGCGCAGAGTCTTGCCCTCGAGTGTGACCATGAGGTCGAAGCCGCCTGAGATAAGGTATACAGACTTCACCTCAGGATAGTTGTATATACGCTCGGCAATCTTATCGAAGCCCATGCCGCGCTGTGGTGTCACTCTGACCTCTATCATGGCTGTGACCTTCTCAAGGCCTGCCTTGTCCCAGTCAATCAGTGTGTGATATCCGCAGATGACATTCTCCTGCTCCATAGCAGCAATCTCGTTTGCCACACTTGCCTCATCCACACCAAGCATGATTGCAAGCTCCTTCAGGTTTATCCTGCTGTTTTTCTCTATAAATGTTAATATCTTTTCTCTCATGATATATATTCTCCTGATTCAAATATATTAGTTGAAAACCTTGTATATCTCGTCAGTCTGGGCAGTCTCCAAAAACCGTCTTTCCTCGCCGGAAATCAGCACTCTGTCGTTTGAATCGGTTGTGGCACCGACTATAACAGCATTTTGTCCTGTTTTCTCAAGCTCTCTGACCACGCGGGTACCATCTGCAGCTATGATTATCAGACTTCCTCCTGACAAAAGCTTATACGGGTTTATGTCAAAAAATTCACTTATTTCAATCGTATCCTGCCTGATAGGGAGCTTCTTTAAATCGATGTCAAGTCCAATTCCCGAAGCCTCTGCCATATCCCAGAGTGCTCCAAAGATGCCTCCCTGCGAAGCGTCATGGATTGCCGCCACACCGGCGCCAATCGCGGATGCAGCCTCCATTGCGGTGGAAATATGGTCTATATATGCTGCTGATTTATCTATAAATGCCTTGGAAAATCTCGTTTCAAGCTCGGCTCTTTTCTCATTTGCAAGAATTGCTGTGCCCTCAAGCCCCACATAGCCTGTAACTATTATGTCCATGCCGGGTGCTGCTGCCGATGATGGTGTGAGCATCTGCTCATAGGCCTCACCTATTGCTGTAACTGTCACCACGATATTCTTCACCGCACGGCTCACCTGTGTATGTCCGCCAAGCACCACAATGCCTGCTTCCTCACATACAGCATCAATCGCTCTCACCGTCTCGCGAAGCACGGCTTCGTTTTCTGTGGTAGGTACAAGCAGTGCCAGCTCTATCCCAACAGGACTTGCCCCCATGGCATAAATATTGTTCAATGCATCATAAACTGCGCAGTTAGCACGCACATGCTTATCCGATACATCAAGTGTGAACGTCTGGGTAGCCGTAACTAACTTGGTTTGATCACCTGCCTGCATGGAAATCACCGCACAGTCCTCACCTACTGCCGGTTTAAAAAGTATTCTGTCGCTTGTGGTATGAAGTTGTTTTAAGACAGAGCGCTTTAAAACCGACTCTGATATTTTACCGTTTTTCATGTGTTTTCCTGTTCCTAATAATAATATGTTTTGTATACTGTTGCAGCCCGGTGCATTGATTGCAAATAACTACATCAGAAACAACTACCTGCGGGCATTTACTGCGTCTAGGTGCCCTGTGCCTGCCCTGCTGCATTCTGGTCTGTCGGCTGCGTCTGTGTGCCCTGTGCCTGCCCTGCCGCATTCTGGTCTGTCGGCTGTGTCTGCCCTGCCGCATTCGGATCCTGTGTCTGAGTCTGTGCTGCCTGTGCCTGAACCGCTGCTGCCGCAGACGCAGCAATAGATTTAACCGAGCCCTCATCATTAGCCGCTGCCGCCGCCTGAAGCTGCGCAACAACCTCCGCTGATGCTCCTGCTGTACCAACCGTCACAATTTTTGGTGATGACTTGTACTTGCTGTTGTTAAATACCTCATCACTCTGCACTGTACCATCGACTGTGACCGTCTTCCAGAGCCTTGCGGTAAGTCCCTTGTGCGCAGACTGCTCGGTGTTGAAATAACCGACCGGCTGACCTGCATCAAACTTAAACTGCGTAACCGGATCCTCCTCGGAAATCGTCTCACTCCTGAATGAAATTTCCCTGTTTGCCGGTCTCGTCTCCACTCCGTACACATTGAAGGTGATGACTCCACCACTGCAATAGCCCTCTATATACACCGGATTGTCCAGATTATTTTTAAACTTAAGATCCTTGTAGGTACCTGCGATTGCCGCATCGTCAGATGGCTTTACGTAGTTTACTATCATGGAATGGTTGTAGCGCTGCACTATCTCAAGCTCAGCCCTTATAACCGCATTGTAGAGTGTGGTAGCAACCTGGCACACGCCTCCGCCTACCGAGTCCACTACCTGACCGTTCTCGTATGCGCCTGCTATCTGATAGCCGTTGTCAGTTGTAATAGGGCTGATAGCCTCGTAAACCGAGAACTGCTCACCCGGATATATGACACTGC
>OCRP01001510.1_pt1 | contig 11730 bp, 8 predicted proteins | sample 1538871 | NCBI WGS metagenome assembly OCRP01 (sample SAMN04571731, study PRJEB22368) | human gut metagenome | biome: human gut; material: stool | host: Homo sapiens | place: Luxembourg | collected 2012-09-20 | reverse complement strand
TCCATACCTTTCTTTTACACTGATAACTATTAACTTTTACACTTATCCAAGATAGCGGGTATGGAATCTTGGATTACAATTAAGCATAGATTATGCTTATAGTAACATCTTATCATCAAAGGAGCATATCATGGATTCAAATTATACAAAAGCAGGCTACCTGACGGAGCCTTTTAAAATATTTCATCTAAGAGATGAACACAAGCTAAATATAGATTTCCATTACCATGATTTCCACAAAATTCTGATTCATCTGCACGGCAATGTATCCTACTGCATTGAGGGCCGCAGCTATGAGCTCAAAGAACATGATATCGTGCTTGTCAATGCCGGTGAGGTTCATAAGCCAATATTAAATGACGATTCAATTTATGAAAGAATCATTATATATGTGTCACCGCAGCTTATTGACGATTATGTGAGCAAAGGCTATGATCTGGCATGCTGTTTCAAGCAGGCCTATGCTAACCAGTCACATGTACTAAGACTCGCTGCGACCAAGGGCAGCCGTCTGGCTGATACAATAAAGGGACTAGACTCTACACTTAGAGAAACCAATGAATACGCAAATGAGCTGTACCAGAAGCTCCTGTTTTTAGAGTTTCTGATACAGCTCAATCGTATCACCCTGCATGGCGGTATAGAATATATTAACACATTTTCCTCAAACAAAAAAATTGTAGAGATTTTGGATTTCTTAAATAAGAATTTAACAAACCGTATAAGTATTGATGAACTGGCAGATAAATTCTATATGAGCAGGTATCACCTGATGCACACCTTCAAGGAAGAAACCGGCTGCACCATAGGTTCATATATCACAACAAAGCGTCTGCTGCTCGCCCGCGATATGATTCGCGACGGAAGCAGTGTGTCTGCCGCCTGCGATGCCTGTGGATTCGGAAGCTATTCCTCATTTATCCGTGCATACCGCAAGCAATTCCATTCTACCCCTACAAATACATAAAAGCTTCACGATATATCACAGGAAGCTTTTAATTATTTTTAGTGCTGCATTATCTCTCATTAATCACATTTATAAGCTCAGGTATGAGCTGCTTCTTACGCGATACTACTCCCTTAAGCATAATTCCATCCCTGCTCTGCGGCAGATTGTATGCTGAAGCTGCTATTGACGCTGCCTCTGCACCACTGTAGATGAGATATGTAGACTCATTAAGTATATCCGTGAGCATAACAAAGAGCATATCAAGCTGTTTTTCCACCTGCATCTTGTCAAGCAGAGGCACCACTCTTGCCTGTACCTTATCGAGCTCTGTTCTCGAAAGAGCAGAAATCTGCGATACTCCAAACGTATAATCCCCTGAATGAAAGATTTTAAAATCCTGATTTAATATTTCCTCTTCTGTCTTGTTAGCAAAGTTACTGCCTGCCTCGAACATTTTCTTGGCAAACTCTTCTACATCTATCTGCGCAATCTCCGCTAGGATAAGTGCTGTAGATTTATCAACCTGGGTACATGTAGGCGAACGGAACACTAGTGTGTCAGAGAGTATTGCAGCGCACATAAGCCCCGCCATCTGAGGAGTAACCTCCACACCCTTTTCCATATACATCTGATAGATGATTGTTCCGGTACATCCAAGCGGCTGGTTTCTGAAATACACAGGTCCTATTGTCTCAAGAGAACCAATTCGATGATGATCGATTATCTCAAGAATCTCTGCCTCATCAATGTTGGCCACTGCCTGTGAGGTCTCATTATGATCCACAAGTATCACCTGTTTTTTCCTTGCATTCATTAAATTTCTGCGTGAAAACATACCCACATAATTTTGGTTTTCGTCAAGTATTGGGAAATCCCTGTGTCGGATTTTTGAAACAGTATCACGCACATCATCCACATAATCATCCAAATCAAAATGAATAAGATTTTCCCTTGTCATAAATGACTTTATCGGCATACTCTGGTTTATCAGACGCGATGTGGTAAACGTGTCATATGGTGTACTTATCACTACCACATCCTTAGCGTTTGCAGCATTTATGACATCCTTAGATATATCGAAGCCGCTTGTCACAATGATACAGCTGCAGTTTGCCTCAATACATATAAGCTGTGACTCCTCACGATCTGATATGATGACCAGATCATCCTCAGCCACATTGCCCTTTATGGTATCAGGTGTACCTGCTCCGACTATAACCTTTCCTTTTACAAAATAGCCATGCTCATTACCTGCAACTATCTTGCCATCCAGCGTCTCTACAATATTCCTGTACTGGGTCCTCGCCTTTGCCAGGATAGAATTGTCATACACATCCATATATGACTTTGCTATATCACCTGTCACAATAAGCCCTTCAAGCTTGTCCTTCTTATTGACAACCGGAAGAGTGACTACGTTGAGTATCTTCATCATCTCCCATGCCTTTTTCATGGATAGATTACTGCTGACACCCTCAGTCCTTCTGATATGTATATCCTTTATCTGTGTGCCAACATCCTTTAAAAGGGCAGGCGTATCGGCCTTAAAATAATCCAGCACAAATGCTGTCTCTGCACTGATGCTGCCTGCTCGCATTGGTATGTATTCCATTGTATCATCTGTATGTGATTTAAGGTTTGCATACGCTATTGCTGCACAGATAGAATCTGTGTCAGGATTTTTATGTCCAACAACTCTTACAATCTTTTTTGCCATTTAGTTTTCCTCTCTGTCTGCCTTATAAAATGTCAAAATATGGTGCAACTCCCTAACCGGGAACTGCACCACCCTATTACAATAATATTTATTATAAAATCGAACCAAAGAACCCGAGTATATACAATGCGATTACAACAAAGCCAAATGTATTGATAATAGCCAGCACAGTAGAGATGACTGCAAAAGTCTTTGTTGTTCCTACCTGCTTCTCAAGCTCTGACACTGTGTCCACCTTGTCTCCCATTACCTTAAAGAGATCCTGAATATTCCTGAAGCACTTAACATTCTCTGTATGTACCTTGTCAGCCAACTCCGCCTTTATCGAAACAAGCTGATCATTAAGCTCTTTAAGCGACTGAAGCATATGGGCATTCGCCTCATTTACCGCTGATGTAACTGCTGCTGTGCCCTCCTCTGTGATACGCCTTGTCTGCTCTAATGTGTCACCAAAATCAAGACTCTGACCTATATTCTGGCTGATGCCTGATATCTCAGTGCCAAGTGACTGTCCGAGATTTCCAATCTGTCCGGACATCGAACTACCAAGATTGTCCATATTGGCATTTACCGAGCGTCCAAGATTATCCATATCTGAGCTTACCTGACGGCCTAAGCTGTCCATGCCTGCATTCATAGATTGCTCTATCTCAGCCATCTTTTCATGAACACTTTCTATAAGCACATCTATCTGCTTAGCAACCTGTGCAGTGATTCCATCGGCTTTTTCCTGTCTCTCGTCAAGTATCTGCTGCAGCTCCTCTGCCTTAGCTTCCCTCTCCTCAACTATGACTGAAAGCTCCTCAGCTTTTGATTCTTTTGTATTAAGCATCTCCTGAAGACGTTTTGCCTTTTCACGAAACTCATCAATTTGTGTTAACAAAAAATCATCTTTATCCATTTGTATATTATTCTCTTTTTTCTGCACTCTTTCACTACGATTCACATCGTCTCTTGCTACACGGGATGCCATTACTGTTCTTGAAGGTACTGCCCGCTCCGCTTGTTCTGTCGATATAAATCTTTTTGCACGTCTATCAAATATGCCTGACATTCGTATCCCTCCAATGGTTCCATTAAATACCATTAACGTAAATATTGTACCATTACATGTTGTATTTGTAAACAAAAAACCACAAAATATAGGGTAAGCACAGGATAATAAGCAAAAATCCCACAGAGCATATGCCCTGTGGGATAAAATATATACTGTGACTAATGAATTAGTCCTCTCCGTATAATTTAACGAGTTTCTCAAGGTGTGTATAACGTGCCTTAGCTGTCTCCTCAGACTTAGCAAAGAGTTTCTCTGCTCTCTCTGGGAATGGCTTGATAAGACGAGTATAACGTGCCTCGTTGTTAAGGAACTCCTGGTAAGATCCGTCGCCGGCCTTTGATGTAAGAGTGAATGGATTCTTTCCTTCAGCCTTGAGTGCAGGGTTGAATGAGAAGAGATTCCAGTATCCAGCCTTAACAGCCTTCTTCATCTCATCCTGGCAGTGGTTCATACCACCCTTAGCGATACCGTGAAGCTCGCAAGGTGCGTATCCGATGATAAGTGATGGTCCCGGATAAGCCTCAGCCTCTGTAATAGCCTTAACAGCCTGTGCTGGGTTTGCTCCAAGAGCAATCTGTGCAACGTATACATATCCGTAGCTCATAGCGATCTCTGAAAGTGACTTCTTGCTTGTCTCTTTACCAGCTGCTGCGAACTGACATACCTCACCGATGTTAGAAGCCTTAGAAGCCTGTCCACCTGTGTTAGAATACATCTCAGTATCGAATACCATTACGTTTACGTTCTCACCAGAAGCAAGTACATGGTCTAATCCACCGAAACCGATATCATATGCCCATCCGTCACCACCGAAGATCCATACAGATTTCTTTCCGAGGTAATCCTTCTTAGCAAGTACTTCTTTAGATTTCTCACATCCGGCTGCTGCTGCCTTCTCTAACTCTGCGATAAGAGCTGTTGTTGGCTCAACATTTGCCTTTGTGTCGTCCTTTGTCTCAAGGAACTTATCTGCTGCTGCCTTGAACTCAGCTGTAGCCTTGTCTGATGCAGCGATCTCTTTAACAAGCTCGATAGCCTGATCACGGAGATATCTCTGTCCAACTTCCATACCTAAACCATGCTCAGCATTATCCTCGAAGAGTGAGTTAGACCAAGCTGGTCCCTTCTTAGAGTTGATATTTACTGTGTATGGTGATGTAGCTGCCGGGTTACCCCAGATAGAAGAACATCCTGTTGCGTTAGAGATGTACATCTGCTCACCGAAGAGCTGTGTAATAAGTCTAGCGTAAGATGTCTCAGCACATCCTGCACATGAGCCTGAGAACTCAAGGAGTGGCTGGTTGAACTGTGATCCCTTAGGTGTTGTATCAACCATTCCTGCATCTGTCTTCTTAGAAACGTTAGCTACTAAGTAATCAAATACTGGCTGCTCTGCTGCCTGAGACTCCTGTGGCTGCATTGAGATAGCTGCTGTAGGACAAACTGTGATACACTCACCACATCCCATACAGTCAAGTGGAGATACGCTCATTGTATACTTGTAAGCGCCTGCCTTTGGCTTCATATCAGCAACCTTCATGTTGTCAGGAGCTGCCTTTACTTCGTCATCTGTAAGTAAGAATGGACGAATTGTAGCGTGAGAACATACAAATGCACAGTTGTTACACTGGATACACTTCTCTGGATCCCACTGTGGAACTGTAACGGCTGTTCCTCTCTTCTCGTATGCAGAAGCACCTGTTACATACTGTCCGTCTGCCTTGTCAGCGAATGCTGAAACTGGAAGGCTGTCTCCATCCATCTTAGCGATTGGATCAAGAAGCTCGTTAACAAGCTTAACAACCTCTGGACGTCCTGTGCGCTCTGCCTTAGGAGCATCTGCCTCTGGATTCTTCCAAGACTCTGGAACCTCTACCTTATGTACAGCGTCAACACCGGCATCGATAGCCTTGTAGTTCATCTCTACGACTGCGTCACCCTTCTTTGAGTATGACTTCTTAGCAGCAGCTTTCATGTACTCAACAGCCTTGTCGATAGGCATTACATCTGCAAGCTTGAAGAATGCAGACTGGAGAATTGTGTTAGTTCTCTTACCCATTCCAATCTCGATAGCCTTGTCGATAGCGTTGATTGTGTAAAGCTGAATGTTGTTGTCAGCGATATATTTCTTAGCGTCAGCGTTGAGGTGATGAGCAAGCTCTTCATCTGACCACTGGCAGTTGATCATGAATACTCCGCCCGGCTTAACATCCTGAACCATCTTCATGCCCTGGATAACGTATGCAGGGTTGTGGCATGCTACGAAGTCAGCCTGGTTGATGTAGTATGGGCTTCTGATTGGGTTGTCACCAAATCTCAAGTGAGAAATTGTAACACCACCAGTCTTCTTTGAGTCATACTGGAAGTATGCCTGGATGTATTTGTCTGTGTGGTCACCGATGATCTTTGTAGAGTTCTTGTTAGCACCTACAGTACCATCTCCGCCGAGGCCCCAGAATTTGCACTCTTTTGTACCAGGTGCAGATGTGATAGGAGCTGGCTTAACCTCTGGAAGTGAAAGATTTGTAACATCATCCACGATTCCAATTGTAAATCTGTGCTTAGGAGCATCCTTCTCAAGCTCTGTATATACAGCAAATACTGAAGAAGGTGGTGTATCCTTAGATCCTAATCCGTAACGTCCGCCTACTAATACAACATCGTTCATTCCTGCTTCACGAAGTGTTGTAGCAACGTCTAAGTATAATGGCTCACCAAGTGATCCTGGCTCTTTTGTACGGTCTAATACAGCGATCTTCTTTGCAGTCTTTGGAATAACATTAAGAAGAGCCTCTGAAGACCATGGACGGTAAAGACGTACCTTAATAAGTCCGACTTTCTCTCCCTTTGCTGTTAAGTAATCGATTACTTCCTCAGCTACATCATTGATAGAACCCATAGCGATGATTACACGATCAGCGTCAGGTGCTCCGTAGTAGTTGAATAATTTGTAATCTGTACCAAGCTTAGCATTAACCTTGTCCATGTACTTCTCAACAACTGCTGGAAGCTCATCATAGAACTTGTTACATGCCTCTCTATGCTGGAAGAAGATATCTCCGTTCTCGTGTGATCCACGAGCTGCTGGATGCTCTGGGTTAAGAGCGTGTGCTCTGAATTCAGCAACTGCATCCATTGGACACATCTCTTTGAGATCTTCATAATCCCACTTCTCGATCTTCTGGATCTCATGAGAAGTACGGAATCCATCGAAGAAGTTGATGAATGGAACCTTTCCCTCAAGTGCTGCACAGTGTGCAACCGGTGAAAGATCCATAACCTCCTGTGGATTTGTCTCACAAAGCATTGCGAAACCAGTCTGACGACAAGCATATACATCACTGTGATCACCGAAGATATTCAGTGCATGTGAAGATACTGTACGAGCTGATACGTCAAATACGCAAGGAAGATTCTCACCTGCGATTTTGTACATATTAGGGATCATAAGTAAAAGTCCCTGTGAAGCTGTAAATGTTGTAGTAAGTGCACCAGCTGCAAGAGATCCGTGAACTGTACCAGCGGCACCTGCCTCAGACTCCATCTCAACTACCTTTACAGTGCTTCCGAAAATGTTCTTCTGTCCTGCTGCTGACCACTGATCAACTGTATCAGCCATTGGGCTAGAAGGTGTGATAGGATAGATTCCGGCAACCTCTGTGTAGGCATATGCTACATGAGCGGCAGCGGTATTTCCATCCATCGACTGTTTTGCTCTAGACATGATATTTCCTCCTGTAAAATAAATGTTCAATTATAGACATGAATCAGAATGTCTCTACATAATAGTTTAGTTTGTGCGCTGCAAAAAATCAAGTTTTTTTAGCAATACATTGTACAAAAACCATAAAATATTTATTAACAAGGTAAATTTTATGTACAAAAGGGCACAATGGCTATAAATCGCCTGTAAAACACTTGCAAAATACTGGTTTTACGTTAAAATAGAAACGATGTGTTACAGAAGCGAACAGGTCATTAAATAGGAAAGGATTGAATAAAGACAAAATGATTAGTGCAAACAATATTACATTAAGAATTGGTAAAAAAGCTTTATTTGAGGATGTCAACATAAAATTCACAGAGGGAAACTGCTACGGACTTATTGGTGCAAACGGTGCCGGCAAGTCTACATTTTTAAAGATTCTCTCAGGACAGCTTGAGCCTACAAACGGTGATATCGCAATCACTCCGGGACAGAGACTGTCATTCTTACAGCAGGATCACTTCAAGTACGATGAGTTTACAGTACTTGATACGGTTATCATGGGTAATAAGCGTCTCTATGATATCATGAAGGAGAAGGAAGCCATCTATATGAAGGAGGATTTCTCAGACGAGGACGGAATCCGTGCCAGCGAGCTTGAGGCTGAGTTTGCCGATATGGACGGCTGGAATGCTGAGTCGGATGCAGCTACTCTCTTAAACGGTCTCGGTGTACCTACTGAGGATCACTACACTCTGATGGCAGATCTGCCGGGTGCAGTAAAGGTCAAGGTGCTTCTCGCTCAGGCACTGTTTGGAAATCCTGACATACTGCTTCTCGATGAGCCTACCAACCACTTAGACCTCGATGCCATCTCATGGCTTGAGGAATTCCTCATCAATTTCGAGAATACAGTCATCGTTGTATCCCATGACAGACACTTTCTCAACAAGGTCTGCACGAACATCGCCGACATGGATTACGGTAAGATCCAGCTCTACGCAGGAAACTATGATTTCTGGTATGAATCAAGCCAGCTTATTGTCCGTCAGATGAAGGAAGCAAACAAAAAGAAAGAGGAAAAGATCAAGGAGCTGCAGGAATTTATCCAGCGTTTCTCTGCCAATGCCTCTAAATCAAAGCAGGCTACATCAAGAAAGCGTGCCCTCGAAAAGATCCAGCTTGATGAAATACGTCCATCAAGTCGTAAATATCCATACATTGATTTCCGTCCTGAGCGTGAAATTGGAAACGATGTGCTCTTTGTCGAGGGCATCTCAAAAACCATCGACGGCGTAAAGGTACTTGACAATATCTCATTCACTGTTAACCACGATGACAAAATTGCATTTGTCGGAGGAAATGAGCTTGCAAAAACAACTATGTTTAAAATCCTTGCCGGAGAGCTTGAACCTGACGAGGGCTCATATAAATGGGGTGTCACAACCAGCCAGTCATACTTCCCAAAGGACAATACCGCAATCTTTGATACTGATGAGCTCATCGTTGACTGGCTCACACAGTACTCAGAAATCAAGGACGCCACATATGTGCGAGGTTTCCTTGGCCGTATGCTCTTTGCCGGTGAGGATGGAGTAAAGAAAATGCGTGTACTCTCCGGAGGAGAAAAGGTTCGTGTACTGCTATCCCGCATGATGATCATGGGAAGCAATGTACTCATGTTCGATGAGCCTACAGACCACCTCGACATGGAGTCAATCACAGCATTAAACAACGGAATGATAAAATTCCCTGGAGTAATCCTCTTTGCCTGCCGTGACCACCAGGTAGTCCAGACAACCGCCAACCGAATCATAGAATTCCTGCCAAACGGTTCAATGATCGACAAGATCACAACCTACGATGAATATCTTGAGAGTGATGAGATGGCACGTAAGCGTCAGGTCTACTCAATGAGCGAGGACGATGAAAACGACAACTAAACGCTAATTATAATTAAAAGAAGCATCCCAAACCGGGATGCTTCTTTTTCTGTTAAGTCACAAAGTAAGATAGAAATTTCCATCCTGTCTGCAACTATAAAAACATATTATAATTATATCCACTGTGATTCCCGCCTTCGCAAGCGACTTTGAATTGATATCTGCCGGTATTACCAACATATGAGCCGGTATTGTCATCCTTTATATATCCTCTATCTGCCAGTCAACAGGCTCCACTCCATGCTCCTTAAGGAACTCATTGGCTTTACTAAAATGCTTGCATCCAAAAAAGCCTCTGTAAGCCGACAGCGGACTTGGATGCGGTGCTGTCAATATCAGATGCTTTGGATTTGTAAGCATAGGAATCTTCGACTGTGCCGGGCGGCCCCAGAGCATATACACTATAGGTCTGTCCTGCTCATTTACAGCCTCTATGATTGCATCCGTGAACTTCTCCCAGCCGTGTCCCTGATGCGAGTTGGCCTGATGAGCCCTGACGGTGAGTACCGTATTCAAAAGTAAAACACCCTGGTCAGCCCATTTCTTCAGGTATCCGTTATTGGGGATATCACACCCCAGATCATCGTTAAGCTCCTTGTAGATATTCTGCAGTGATGGTGGAATATCCTTCTGAGACGGAAGCACAGAAAACGACAATCCATGTGCCTGATTGACATTATGGTACGGATCCTGCCCGAGGATGAGTACCTTTACCTTGTTAAGTGGTGTAAAATGCATGGCATTAAATATATCATCTGCCGGAGGATATACCACATGTGTGGCATATTCATCTCTCACAAAATTGTACAAATCCCTGTAATACGGTTTTTTAAACTCGGCTCCCACAGCCTTTGCCCACTCGCCGTCAAGCATACTCATAATCTCAATCTACCGCCTATCTTCTGACCGACACACCTTTATCTGCCAGATAATTCTTTAAATCCATAATTTCAAGCTCCTTGTAGTGGAAAAGTGAAGCTGCAAGCGCTGCATCCGCCTTTCCCTCTGTCAGAGCCTCGTAAAAATGCTCCTTTGTGCCTGCACCACCCGATGCGATAACCGGAACAGAAACGTTATCGGCAATAAGCCTTGTAAGCTCGATATCGTAGCCATCCTTTGTGCCGTCACAATCCATACTTGTAAGAAGGATCTCTCCCGCTCCAAGCTCATTTGCCTTAACAGCCCACTCAATGGCATCAAGGCCTGTATCTATGCGGCCTCCGTTCTTGTATACATTCCAGCCGCTTCCGTCAGCACGACGCCTTGCATCGATTGCCACAACCACACACTGGCTGCCAAACTTATCCGCAGCGTCGCTGATAAGCCGCGGTGTGTTTATGGCACTTGAATTTATTGAAATCTTGTCCGCACCCTCTCTAAGCAGTACCTTAAAATCATCGACTGTTCTGATTCCGCCGCCCACAGTGAACGGTATAAACACCTTTTCAGCAACCTTTCTGACCATATCCACAACAGTATTTCTGTTGTCGCTTGACGCCGTAATATCCAGAAAAACCACCTCATCTGCACCTGCCTTATCATAAGCAGCCGCAATCTCAACCGGGTCACCTGCATCTCTTAAATTGACAAAGTTTATGCCCTTCACAACACGTCCATTATTCACATCCAGACATGGGATTATTCTCTTCGTAAACATATTATGCCTCCCCTATCCCTGCAAAATTTTTAAGTATCGAAAGTCCGACTGTGCTGCTCTTTTCCGGATGGAACTGGCAGGCGAACACATTATTTTTCTCTACAGACGCATGAATGTGTGTACTGTACTCTGTCGTTGCTGTGACAATTGCTTCATCAGTGGCTTTCAGATAGTACGAATGCACAAAATATACATACGGATGCTCTGAAAGACCTTTAAACAGCCTTCCATTGTTCTGTAAATCAAGTGAATTCCAGCCTATATGAGGTATTTTAATTCCTTCCTTATCAGGTATGCGAAGTATCTGTCCGTCAAGCACATGAAGTCCCTCAACGCCCTGACTCTCATCACTTCCCTCAAATAATAGCTGAAGACCCAGGCATATGCCAAGAAATGGCTTGTCCATGTCACAAACCTCGTGAATCACCTTGTCCAGCTCGTATTTTTTAAGCGAATCCATTGCATCTCCAAAAGCTCCTACTCCGGGAAGTATTACCTTATCGGCATTTAAAATCTCATGCCTGTCTCTGGTCACAATACTCTCCTCGCCTATAGCTGTAAGAGCCTTTTCCACACTTCGCAGATTGCCTGCTCCATAATCGATGATTGCTATCATATCATTTTGTCTCCTCTTTAATGCCTAATTCATTTAATTTCTGTGTCAGTGCCAGTGTATAGTCATCTCTATCATCTATATTATA
>OCRP01001471.1_pt1 | contig 12023 bp, 14 predicted proteins | sample 1538871 | NCBI WGS metagenome assembly OCRP01 (sample SAMN04571731, study PRJEB22368) | human gut metagenome | biome: human gut; material: stool | host: Homo sapiens | place: Luxembourg | collected 2012-09-20 | reverse complement strand
GACGAAGAATTGTTAACGTCGTCCCGAACTATTGATCTGATCGTACCTTAGAAGTCGGCGCGACTTGTCACGGAGAGAGGAAGTATTTGTCCTTAGACACAAATAAGTGAAACTAGCCTCAAAAAATACTCACGTTTTAATAACTATCACTCAACAAACGAAACAGATATCTTTTTAATATTTGCAGAGCATATATATCCTTAAAGTTTACTCTTTACACTTGCTTCAATTCTCACAAGCTGTAACCCACTTATCCGAACTAATCTTTCCTTGTATATATCGTTTGACTTTTTCATAATTTCATATCCAGGAGGATTATTTTTTGATTTAATTATGATTAGCGACGAGTCATCCTTACATGACTCAAACAACTTATCACATACTCTTTGAGCTAAAGCATCAGATACACTTGAAATGAAAACATTCGGACTCGGCTCTATGAACCAAAGCTTCATCTTACCTCTTACCGCTGGAGGAATACGATCAGAAAATACAACTATCATCTTCATCTATATCCATAACTTCTTCAATATCTAAAACAACTTTCCCCATTAGCCCATATTCAACAACTCTATTACAAAATGCGTCAATTAAAAATCGTTTATCAAAAACATCTATATCATTAGCTACCAATGAAAATGCCAAATCAATAGTCAACCATTCTTTATACAAGTCTGCAACATCATACACAAATGGCATTGGCGATCCCGAATGTATAAAACCTATACGTGGCGAATATCCTGCATACAAAATCACAGATGTCAATATTCCATATAACAATCCATTAAAAAATGTCAAGCATCTATTCACCGGATCACTTTTAGCTGGTTGTCCAGAAATATAACAACGGCTATTCCAAGGAACGTTATATTTTTCAGATTTTTCAGCATATAACCTTTTAACACGTTGTCCCTCCATCCCCATCATGACTTGCAGCGATTTATCAAGTAATTCAGCATTTGGAAATCTTTTTGAAAACATCCGCCTAGCGACCTTCAGTCGAGACAAGGGGTTAAAAGCAAGACGTCCTTGTTTATAAAAATTTTGTGTATCTGCAGTGGGCGGCATACCATATGCATAAAACGTCAAAGAATCCTCACCTACCCAACATACCGAGCATCCACTAGAGGATATTGACTCAATGGCTGCATGTGTTACAGATGTTCCTGGTCCTAAAATTACAGAACCTATAACTGCTACCGGCAATCGAACAACATATCCCTCTGCACTAATCCACTTTACACTGCTGTCATCAATTTCGAGACGTCCATGTTCTAAGTACACATAGGGATATCTGTCCTTCATTTGAGGGAACATATCTTTTGTGATTCTAAAAAATATTTTTCTCATCAAAGCTCCATCAAGATTATTATGGACACTAAGGACAAAAGATATTCTTTATCTTTACATCATCATAAATTACTAATAGGGGATATTTACAGCCCGCATAAACACTGTGTTGCATACAAGCAACGATAACGCATTATCACATATACAAGTAGCAAATAAAATTAATTTCGACAAAATATCATTCCTAATTATCAGAAATACGACCAAAATAACCATCCAATATTATCTATATTTTCTTCTCATAAACTACCATTTGAATGGTATATATAAACTGCGATATTGCCGTACCAATAGTAAGAATGGCTAAGCTACAAGCACTATAAACGGCATGATGTCGAATTATCTCCTTTGCGCGGGAATAACCTGAATAGTTTTGTCTCCATGCTTTAAGGAATAGAAACAACCCCGCATACGCGGGGAGAACAGCGGCTTCGACGCAGAAGACATTGATTTCCGAGAAACATCCCCGCATACGCGGGGAGAACTTAAACAATCTAAGTTCAAACGCCTTGTGCGTGGAAACATCCCCGCATACGCGGGGAGAACCGTGCTTGCCTTGGCCTCAGAAAGGCCCTGGCGGAAACATCCCCGCATACGCGGGGAGAACGCGCTGCGCAAATCGGCGTGTTGCTTGACTTCAGAAACATCCCCGCATACGCGGGGAGAACAAAATGCACGTGGCGCCTTTCGCGCTGATGTTGGAAACATCCCCGCATACGCGGGGAGAACAGGACGGACGCCACAAAACTTTGCCAGGCCAGAGAAACATCCCCGCATACGCGGGGAGAACTAAATAAGATTGTAGGCGCGGAAAGGAAGCGCAGAAACATCCCCGCATACGCGGGGAGAACGAGCGTGTGATTGCTGTGACTGATGAGCCTCAGGAAACATCCCCGCATACGCGGGGAGAACCCCGAAACAAGAACAAAGAAATCCACGAAGAGAGAAACATCCCCGCATACGCGGGGAGAACCCGCCGAAGAACCAAACACAGCAAAGATCGACAGAAACATCCCCGCATACGCGGGGAGAACTCCCAATCTCTTCTTTTCTAACGTAATAACCTGGAAACATCCCCGCATACGCGGGGAGAACTGTGTAGCGATGAAATCCGTCCACGATTTCATAGAAACATCCCCGCATACGCGGGGAGAACGAGGATCGGGGCTAAAAAACCCAGGACGACAGAGAAACATCCCCGCATACGCGGGGAGAACGATCTGTGACGTCCATTTGCTGATCCGGCGCTAGAAACATCCCCGCATACGCGGGGAGAACCGATTTGTCTTTTGCTCCCAACGATCGAAGCAGGAAACATCCCCGCATACGCGGGGAGAACAAGACAAAGGAGTATCGTTAGCGGGCCGCTAAGGAAACATCCCCGCATACGCGGGGAGAACGACTATCCTGAGATAGACTTTCAGAAGCTCCGGGAAACATCCCCGCATACGCGGGGAGAACTTCGATGCCACGTGCATTTCGTGGGATATGACGGAAACATCCCCGCATACGCGGGGAGAACTTTCTGATCTCGTTCGCGACAGTCGCACTACCGGAAACATCCCCGCATACGCGGGGAGAACAAATCAAAGCGACCTTGACGCGACCACATGCGAGAAACATCCCCGCATACGCGGGGAGAACTTCGCATTTCGGCGTAATTTCGCCTGATGCTCGGAAACATCCCCGCATACGCGGGGAGAACGCCGTCCTCATTATCACGCGATAATTTTTGGTGGAAACATCCCCGCATACGCGGGGAGAACGAGAATCAATCATGATCCTTAAAGTTTTTTCCGGAAACATCCCCGCATACGCGGGGAGAACAAATCGAAGCGGCCTTGGCGCAACCACATTCTAGAAACATCCCCGCATACGCGGGGAGAACACTGGAGATCTCAACAAATATGTTAAATACACAGAAACATCCCCGCATACGCGGGGAGAACCGGATGGGCAGAGGCCGCTGGTGCGGTTGCTAAGAAACATCCCCGCATACGCGGGGAGAACTTCGACCGATCCTCAGCCGCTTGATAGTTGGCAGAAACATCCCCGCATACGCGGGGAGAACCTTTCAAGGCCGCGGCCAGGGTTTGGATCTCTGGAAACATCCCCGCATACGCGGGGAGAACCGAGCAATCTTCTTCGCCTCTTCCGCCGTCGCAGAAACATCCCCGCATACGCGGGGAGAACTTTCCTGATAGGCTGCCTGTCCGGCCTGAATAAGAAACATCCCCGCATACGCGGGGAGAACTAAGTTATTACCTCGACGAATCGACCAGAGCTGGAAACATCCCCGCATACGCGGGGAGAACTTCGATTCGAAACTTCAGGTTTTTAATACGCCGGAAACATCCCCGCATACGCGGGGAGAACTTCGCTTGCTTCAAATTCTCTTCTTGAATCTTAGAAACATCCCCGCATACGCGGGGAGAACGCGAACGATCAAAGACCGATCGAGGAATTTGTGGAAACATCCCCGCATACGCGGGGAGAACAGAAAAATCCTTCTGATTCGACGGACTTTTTAAGAAACATCCCCGCATACGCGGGGAGAACGCTGGCTTATGGTCTCATGCCTGTAAGCACCTAGAAACATCCCCGCATACGCGGGGAGAACCATTAAAGTCTCACACTCATGCCGAAGGCGATAGAAACATCCCCGCATACGCGGGGAGAACTCCTCAATCAGCCAATCGATCAGCTCATCCATGGAAACATCCCCGCATACGCGGGGAGAACTTGGTAGTGTCACCACTGAAGGCACCAAGCAGGGAAACATCCCCGCATACGCGGGGAGAACGCTGTATATCGACAATTGCCAAACCAAAGCTTAGAAACATCCCCGCATACGCGGGGAGAACTCTGCATTTTGAACTGTGGCGAGCTTGAGTATGGAAACATCCCCGCATACGCGGGGAGAACCAAGGGCAGCCAAAGATCAACCAAGGGTACATAGAAACATCCCCGCATACGCGGGGAGAACTTGTCATCTTCCTTTACCCAAAGGAGTTTTTCGGAAACATCCCCGCATACGCGGGGAGAACAAGGCCCGGGTGTAGAAATTTCGCTTGGTGGTAGAAACATCCCCGCATACGCGGGGAGAACAGCTTCTGGATCTGGAAAGCTTGACGAAGATCGGAAACATCCCCGCATACGCGGGGAGAACAGCAACATATTGAATCATTGATTCCTTTCTGTACTGTATTTAGTATGCAAGCCTCGTTCTAGCGTAAACCCTTAAGCGACAATTTTAATACTTATTTTTCACTTGGGAAATATTTAATGTATCGGGTTCCATATTTTTTTCGCAATCCGAATTCTAGTGGGACATCATTAATCAATGTTGAACCTAGTGCTGAAGAATCAACTTCTTTCCATACACCTTTAATTTTTTTCTCATCGAAATGGCTTTCAATTTCACTTCTTAACTGCTTCTCAGCTTCATCGAACGTGGGGTATACACCCGAAAACACAGGTATTGAAGGCGCACACGACTTTCTACCTAAATAAATGTCCCAACTCGGATTTCTAAATCCTTCTATAATTTTGCTTTCCCAGCCTTCAGGAATATCTTGCAAAACCGCAAATTTTGCATCCTGCAAATACGTTCGCCTAGTTAACCGTGCACCACCATTAACAGCTTTCTTTCCAGTGGCTGTTTTAGGAATACATTCTAATTCCCATGGATCATCTTCTGAATATCCATTACCAACCATGTGAAAATCTTCAATGGTATCAGTTTCGTTATCTCCAATTTCATATACGACCTGAGATGCATTCACCCATTCATGAAGAGCTTCACTTTGTGCTCCTTCAAGACCTAGTGCACAGAAAATAAGACCAATAACTCCAGATTTGGTTGGATGCAATTCTGTCGTTCTTCTCCAGAAAATAGAATTTGATCCCCAACTTTGCAATGGACCATACAAACGAAGATATAAAACCTTCGCCATTTTAGGCCCCTACAGCACATTGAAGATCTTTAATAAGGTGATCTATTGAATAATTCTCGTTCTGCCCAAATTCAAATTCATCAATCTTTCCATACAGCGAACCAGATAATTTTTCTTGGCGCTGCAACTCTTGCTGTAATAATTGAATACTAGCTTCTAAATAACCCCCAGTACGAGCCGACAAAACTGGTTTCTCAAAAGCACATTGCATGCGGTGGCCATTTCGAACGAGAACTTTCGCATAGTTCCACGGACAAGCAGCACTCATCGTAGCCTGCCTAGCCCCTGGAATTGCAACATACAAAGCTTTTACAAATGCTTTAATTGCCGACCTTATACTCTCCAAATCATTATCTTCTAAACCCAATGTCGATTTTAATTGTTCAATATTTAACGAAATATAACGATAATATGTAGCAGAAGAATACTCACTAACTCCCATATGAGCAGCTCCAGATTCATCCTCATTATTAACTTTACAATCATCTATTGCAGTGAAAAAATCCATCTCTGGAGCAACAGCATGCGTGGATATTGCGTGGCTAAAACTTGCCGCCGCTTCCACATTCATTGAAGGTGCTTTAGCCACCATTCTTCCAAATAAAGCTATATCAAGGCCATTCAGAACCTGAATTTTTCCTTTTTTAATAACTTTGCTTATATCTCCAATTTTCACAGACTTCTTATCAAGGAGTAAATCTGCAATCGCCTCATACTCCTTATCCGTGAAGAAGGTTAAAGAATCTTCAGCAATAAGTTTAGAAACTTCCTGAGCTGATTTAATGACCGCTTCTTCCGCGCAACCTTTATCCTTTAAAGATTTTTCGATGCCTTCTGCAACCTTCTTTGTTCGTATTCCAAGCTTGATATCAAAATCCCGCAAAGAAAGTCTCACAGAACGCTTCCAACATTGAGAGCTGACACGTGCCCGTTCTATTCCTCCAATAACACATGTTTTTGGCGAATTTGTATCATCTCGGTTCAAACATGAAACAGGAAAACTTTGAAGAATATGAAATTCAATAATTGGAAATTTATTCATTTTATACCTCTTAACAAGATGCTAACTGGAGAAAACCGAATCCAAATGCACGCCCCTTACCAATACCGGTATGAAACGCCGACTTAAATTTTTCTCTATCCTCAACTTTAAGGAAGCCAGACAAACGAGCGTGTGAAAAAACAAGTCTTCTTTTACCCTTATAAAAGTAATCAACGCCACGCTGATCCACTTGTGCAACATGAGTTAACATACCACGTGTCGCTGCCTTCGCTTCAAACCATTCAATGATGTCATTCTCTTTTGTTATTGCAATTCTGACATTTTCACGACAACGGCAAGTATTCATCAATATTTGGAATCGGTATTTATCTTTATCAAGGAAAAAACTTGGCAACTCCTTGACTTCCAACGATACTCCTTCCATTAAAGGACGAACATTTATTGGTAAATCTGATAAAAAATCTATTCTTCTCCCATAGATTGTAGTTCCTTTATCTACCCATTGGAAACCGGATGAGTCTGATTGAGTCTCCTTCTTTTGATATTCAAATAGCTCTTGAATAACACGATGTATAGAATAACGATCGGTTATTCTCAACTGAGCCTGAGCTTCTAAGCTCAAATAAAGTCTTCCTGCCCAGCTCATTCCTTTTTCTCCTCTGGAATATAAAAATCATGTACCCACTCGGCTTTCACTTGATTCGGGTCGAGATCAAATATCGATAACTGAACCATGAGACGTGCATAATGTAGCTTTCCCGGCCTCTTACTTCTTATTAAGGCCAGAATGGGCTGCAGTACCTCAGCAGCTTCTATAGATGTACGGGACGCTACTAAGCGGCGCAGCCTCATAACCGCAGGAGACGATGAGTCGACAGATTCAGCCAGTCTATCGCCATAGCACTCTCTCAGCACTTTGCCAAACTTTTGACTGCCGTCGACCGACCCATCCTCCCAGGCAATAGCGGATCCTATCAGCGTATAAATCAGCCTTTTTTCCGCATTTCGTACATCAATGAAACGCGTCAAATCGCCCCAGACGTTTTGCGCTTGTGAAGGGCTCATTGCACGCCGCCAACGAGCTCTAAATCCATGGTCACTATCCTTTGCATTAAACACAGCCTCAACAAAATTAGTTGCCTTTTCTTTTACAGTAATTTTCATCTCATTCACCTTTGTTTATCTTTCTTCCTTTACTTTCTTAAACCTTGGTTTATTTTGTTCATAACACATTAATTGTCTTATGCCCAAAGAGGGACAAACATCACTATAAGCTTTCAAAATTAATTCATTAAATTTACTCCGGAATTTTGAAGGATCCCCCTCCGCACAAGCACGAATGAAATTAAGTGACAATCCTTCAGCATAAGACCAAAAATTACGCACCCCTCTATCAGCGAACTCTCTCCCGAAATCCTCAGCATTCATGCTTTTATAATAGTTCATAATAGCAGCATAAAGAATACCTTTTAGCTTATTTATCTCACAAAATTCTTGAAGATAATTCTCAAAAAACACAGTCCCAATCCATCCTTTTTGGGCAGTGAAGGTGCTTTCTACAAAATCGTCCCAACCTGAAAAAAACTGTTCTCCGGAATTATCAGAAACTTGCATCCCCAGACACCAAATACCAATGGCATCTTGAGATCTCATTTGAATCGATTTACATCCTAATGCTGAGCCTTTACCTAAGTACGCCATGACAGCATCAAGCTGTCTCCATGGCAAGCATGACGTCTGCGCTTGAACCGCAGAAATAGTCTTTTTAGCTCCTGACCCAACACTTTTTGTTGATACGGAAAGATCACATAGTCCAGTAGTAATTTTGGGATATTCGACACCTGATGTCATATGAACCATACCATCCTCTAAGCGACAGAACCGTGATATAGGAACTAGCCACCCTAAAAGACTAGACGTATATGCATCAGCCTCTGTACCCACTTCTTTCAACGGCATAGACTCCCATGGCGGCACACCAATACCTGACTTCAAAAAAGCAATTTCTTCTATTTTTTCCTTCGAAAAAATATTAAGTTTTAGCGTTTCAAAGATGTTGTCACCTAATGGAAATGAATGCAGCCAACCTCTCCCCAGCGCAGGTGATGAGGGAGCTGATTTCTTTTCGTATCCTGGTGCGAAAATAATTGATTGATCAGGTTTCTTCCCGCCCATACCGAATGTCACTAACTGAAGAAGTGCATAAACAGTATCTTGATCAGATACTGTTTCAGGTAAAATATTGGATGAGTAAAGAACTGTTGCATTGCCTACACAAACACCCGGCAAAAATGCACCAATAGGGAGAAGTTTTTCTTTTTTTACTGTTACCTGTGGGTGTTGTAAGAAAGGTTTCTCTGTATCATAAAGTCCAAACTCAGCAATATGTAACTTTAGATAATTAATTGCCAATGCCTTCATTTCTTCAATAGTTAACTCTTTCCACTCCTCTTCATCTTCCAAAGAACAACTGGCCTGAAGAATAGCCAAAAGTAAGCGGAATACAACCAATTTTTGAATGGCGGTTCCTCCTAGGACTATTGCAGCGTCATTAGCAAAAAAATCCAGCAAACTGACCGGAGGTCTGCCTGCTAGTTTGATCCAGCTATCTGTAGCAAGGTTGAACTCTTTTTTCATCTCATCCTCGAAAAACTTTTGATAATCTATGATAACAGGAGGTTGCGTCGATTTTCGACGCATGCAAACAAACCAGTTTTATCAAAAGGTTAGATCAGTTCTAGACCTACCTTCAAGCTATAATGAATACTCTTACCATTTTTTAGTTTTGGTACTTCATTTTGCAAAGACCATAGATGTCCTTGGTCATCACCATAAAGCACCACAACCTGAGTGAAACGCTTAGCTCTGAGTAATTTCCTCATCATATCTTCGGAAAGCATCAATTTTGAATGGTGTCCATCAAATCCTTTAGTCTCTTCCTGAATCTGTTTCGGAGACTTGACCACTCTAAATTCGAGTTCTACGCAAAGCTCTGAAAAAGTCTTTGCTTGTCTCAGAACCTCTATATCCTTAGGTAGAAGAATAAGTGCTTCATAGGTTGGAATTGTGATTAGGCGAGTCATAGCTTCAGCAGCTTGCTCATCTACCAAGTGCGTAACACTTAAAGCCCCTTCAGCCTGCAGTTGTTTGGCTTTAATTTGGCGAATTAAATCTTGCTGCAGTGCAGCATTTTCGGATCCTTCCTCCTCGTTACGCATTGAGAATACTTCTTCTAGCAACCTACGAACCGTATAGGGCAGTTTTAACAACGAATCACCAGATTGATCTGAGTTGTTTTTCAGCACTTCCAAAGTTCTGCTAAGAATATACGGGTGATAAACCAACGCACTCTGCCCAAATCGTGAATCGAATCTTTCACGCGCGATGCTTTCAGGAGCTGCCAAGACCCAAGATTCAGCGCGCTTGCATTCACTTGGTCTCTTAGTGTCTTCATGCCGCCAAAGGCGCCCCCACCGTTGCACCAATAAATCAATAGGGGCCAATCTTGTGATCAGAAAATCACTGTCCAGATCCAGAGATTGCTCAACAACCTGAGTTCCGATTAATAATCGACCACATTTGCCTCGTACATTGCGCCCAGCCTTCCCAAACAGGTTCGTCCAAATGCCCTCAGCATCCTCCCGGTCCAAAGGTCTGAAACGAGAATGCAACACACCCGTTTCGATCCCTGCTGTAAGCGCCTTTTGATAAATACTTTGCGCCGCACCTACAGTGTTTTCAATCCACAATACCTGCTCGCCTCGATGGACTCGTTTTAGCGCCTCTTGAAAAGCAAGGTCTTCGGCTTGGGATGTCTGTAAAAGCTTCACTGCGACGGAATGATCTGAAACCGCCGTCAATTCGACTTGATGAGTCGTTTCCTTCGTTTTAACAGTTAGCGCAATCGGCGCTTGAGGCGATTTAATGTCTTCCCCAACTAATTTCTTTAAGCCTTCATATGTGAGCGTAGCGCTAAGAATAACTACCACTGCGCCAAATGCTTCCAGTGTACGAATCAAATGAGCAATCAAAGTATTGGTGTAGTCGTCGTAGCTATGAATCTCATCGAAGATCACTACCTTGCCCGCTAAACCTGCCAGCCTCACTTGACGAAACTTCACGTGTAATAGACTAAGGAGCGCTTGATCTACAGTCCCTACCCCAAAAGGAGAAAGCAGCGCTCGCCGAGTTGGCCGCCCCCATTCTTCACCAGCACTAGCCTCCTTACCCCATCGAGTCAGCATGAACCGAGCACCACTATGAACTAACCGCACAGGGAGTTCATCCCCTAAAAAATTTTTTACTGCCTTTTCCACGCGCTCATGTACCCGATTGCTAGTCAATTGAGTGGGAAGAGCAAAATAAATACCTGACGCATCGCCATGCGCCATAGCTTTGAACGCTAAAGCGAGGGCAGCTTCTGTCTTACCGCATCCTGTTGGCGCCTCCAAAATATAAATACCAGGTCCTTGATAGGCGTTAAATAACAACTGTTGCGGTGAACGCGGCTCAAACCCAAAGATTGTTTGGAATGGTTTATCGGCTAGCTCTGGTATAGATAGAAACCCAGCATTGGCAACAATTTCCCGCGCTTTTGCTGCTTCCGTCCCAGCAGGAATAGGCTGCTCAACTTGGGATGCCAGCCAGTCAGAAACGATCACCAATCCGATCCAAAGTTCAACCTGCCATTTTTTTAAAGGTCTTTCCTTAACCGGTTTGGGAAACACGGGATCTACACCACTGCGACAGAGCGCTTCCTGAGCAATCCTGCGGCGAGCTATTTCCCAATCCTTACCACCAAAAATCTCACAATCGGCAGGTGCAATTCTTTCATTTATAGGAAACCCATGATGTTCACCTACTACTCGTTGATCAGCCTCACAAGCCCCCATATCCTTCAAAACCGCGTAACTGATCAGTGAATGGTAAGTCTCTGTATGCTGCTGATTTACGCGTATCAAATCTCCCCAGCGTTGCATCGCCTCATTTTTATATTCCAACGATAAGTTATTGATTAAACGACGTAGAAACTCTGGATTGACCTTACCGATATCGTGAAGAATAGCCAATATCACCAGGGAAAAAGGGAGTACTTCATTCTTGCGAGGCAAAGAAATTGTGTCCAGCAAACACTTCAGTACTTCTCCAGTCAAGCATCCATGCTGCAAAACACTGATGCCCAATTGGCATTGCTTGCGATCGGAGCTTTGGACGGTTTTAGCCGGGAACTCTAAAAATTCGTTAGACAACAGAGTAATCATGACTTAAATCTGGGAATAAACAGCAGCAATCGCAACACCTTGCGGACTTAAACTCATTTTTACATACATACGTCAGAATACGACATTAATATTCATACTATAGAAAGTACCAATACACTACCAATTTGCATGTATTCATGTAATACGTATATTCAAGTCAAAAGCTCATTGGGATGTCCTGACGTCATCAACAGCATGTCAATACGATTTGCTCAGTCCCTCTATTAGCCGCCAAGAACGATCATTCAGTAAATCTCGACAGCTAGAATGGAAGCACCCTTTTTAAGGACCCCAGCCTTGTCAGACATCCGTCCATATATGCCTGCCGCAGCACTGCCGGTTCCTGCCTTACCAGATACTCTTTAGATATGCCGCTTCCCAAAGCTCCTGCGCATCCTGCCGAAATCCTTGAAGACTACGGTACTCCCGCAACTCCCGAATCCGAACGCAAAC
>OCRP01001468.1_pt1 | contig 12058 bp, 15 predicted proteins | sample 1538871 | NCBI WGS metagenome assembly OCRP01 (sample SAMN04571731, study PRJEB22368) | human gut metagenome | biome: human gut; material: stool | host: Homo sapiens | place: Luxembourg | collected 2012-09-20 | reverse complement strand
AAAGGTGGGTCAGGTCACTTTTACAATAGTGGGTCAAGTGACTTTATATTTTCCAACAACCGATGGATTCATCAATCTGCCTCGAACACAAATAGCTGAGTAAAGACTTGTTCTTCAAAGGATGCAAGGTGAAGTTTGGCTGTTCATGGCTTGGCTGCGCTTTGCTGGAAGTTGTATGAGGTGTTGCAGAACGAACAACGCATCCGCTTTCTCCCTCCAGATATTCCAGCGTGGCTGATACGGTTGGCAAACCCCTTAATCGCTTTGCCAACTCCACAATATCCCCTCCTTCGGACATGCCATAGTCATACCACCGGTTGATATCACGATTAACCTTGAAGGACGCTGTTTTCTCTTCCCGCAAAGGGGAGCGATACCAATAGTTATCGCCATAGACCCTGCAAGGTCTGAATCCTTCCTTTTCTAAAAAAGAAATGATGCTGATTTCATGTGCTTGGGATATATTCATTGTTTGTTACGCTTTATAAAAATACTTTATCCACGTTTTTCCGTATAGGCACCCGTGTAAAGTAAAGTACTTTCTGGAGTCCGTTTATTCATTATCATTGTCGCTGAACAACTCTGCCTCCATCGGAGTCATGTCGTAGAAGAATATCTTGTCCTTCTTTATCACCAGTTTCAAGTTGTTGACCAAATACTGGAGCAGCTTGGCTATGATGCTTCGACCTCGCTTGAAACCGATTTCTTCATAAGCAGCCATCAGTGCCTGCACCACATTTTCATAGCCTTTGATGGGGGCTTCCTTGAAAGCTGCCGACAAGGCTTCCCGATGCTGCTCTTCGGTCAAGTCTTTATAACTGATTCGGGAAGATTTGGCTTTTGACTGCTGCTCACAGGTATGTTCCCTGGCTATTTCCGGAAGTCCTTCTGCATTGACGGTAAAGGCAAAGGGCTTGAACTCCTTCTCTCTTATATGCAGGGGACGTACCTCGCTGACATCCGGATTGATCGTGCTTTTGGAAATGACAAGTACAGTTTCTGCCTTGTTATTCATTTCCGTTCCGATATGTCCTCGCACATTATTGTCTCCCTTGTTTTGATGAAGGACGCAGTGGATATGAAGGTCATATTTCGATGACCATTCCATCATTTTATTGATGACTTCCACCGATTCTCCTGCATTGTTGATGTCCAACAGCAAATCTCTGATACCATCTATAATGACCAGACCATAGCCATGGTTATGCGCAAGTGCATAGTCTATGACTTCCATGCGGATGGCTGGAGTGTATTCGCGAAGCCCGATAAAGTCCAGGTTCTGGTTATCCATATCCGTAGGCAGACCTGCCAGCTTCAAGATACGTGCCAGTACATTATGGCAATGGTAACGGCTTTGTTCGGTATCGACATAAAGTATGCGCCGTTTACCTTCGGGCAGACAAGCCCGGTAGTTCAATACAGTACCATTGGAAAGGGAGGCTGCTACCAAGGCTGATACGTTGAATGTCTTTTTTGCCTTCGCCTTTCCGGTTGATGCACTGAAGTTACCAAGGGTAGCTATCGTAGAATTATCCACCCAGATGATTTGAGGGGGAACCGAGTAGGTGTCGGTTGCCTTAATGAGGGCATCGTTGAGAATTTGCTCCAGACGACTCTCCATCAACTCTTCATTTTCACTCATTGTTTTGGGCTCCTTGTTCATTATGATAAGAATCTGTTAATCGATTAGCTTTATTTACTGACTTGTACGGCTCTTTGTTTTGCAGCAGCCAACTGTCAAGTTCCTCTTTGTCAAAATAGAGCATCTTGCCTCTTGGCTTGTAGTGGGGTACTTCCTTGGCAGCAGTCAGTTTATACAGCAAACTTTCGGAAATGCCCATGTAGGAACAGGCTTCTTCAAAAGTCAATACTTTCTTGCTCAGGTAGAGATTCTTTTCCAACGTCAACAGGCGCTGTTTCAGTTCATCCAACTTCCCTATCTTGTTCAATGCTTCTTCCACGATCGACAAGCGTTCGTTGAGCCTTGCCATGAATGCGATTCGTTTTTGCATATTGTTATACGTTTAGCGTTGAATAACGGAGACCGGTCTCCTTACATGTTTTTAATCATGCCGCAAAAATAAAGGCGAATGGCATCCGGAAGATGACACTCAGAATGATACTTGGGAAGTATCACTCCAAGTATCACTCTTTTCCATTTCCGTTGCTTCACCTGCTTTCATACAGTTCCTCTTTTTTCATTTCGAATACAGCTTTGCGTATGCTTTGGTATTCTGCAGCAACAGATGCCCTCGCTTTACTGAGGGATGATGAAAGTGAGGTCCTTTTTATCAATTTTCCACTGCGGACAGAGACTAAAAGACCACATCGATCGAGTACCGTTTGCCAGTTCCGTCCTATCAGATTGCATTCGAGAAGCTCGTCAAAAAAGACCACCGCTTTCCGGATGTGACATACTTGCAAACGGAATCCGTTCTGACAGCCAAACAATGAGCGAAGTGCATCCTGAAGATTGCTTCCGTCCATTGTTTTAAAGATGTGGTATTCTTCCGAAATGCTGACCATGTGTTCAATTTGTTTATCGGTAAAGCTGCAACCCAGTGAATAGGCAGCCCTCTTCTTGGAATAGACTGCAGAAGTGAGATGGCTATTGACCAATGCACTTAACTCTGCTTGAGTCAAAGAAGGCTTGACAAACAACGGCTTGACCAGATGGAAACTGTCAGTGAACAGCTGACGAATAAGCGTCAGATTCCTACGGTGGGCATTCTTGCACTTTGCACATTCGCAGTCTATATAATAATGACTGCTCAGGAAAAGTTCTATGAAATAATCCAACCTGACCTGCCTTCCTTTTACTTCACTCAAATAGCTGTCTCTTGCTTCAAGAAACAGCTCATAAAGCTCGTTCTCCACATCTTCATTACTTTCCACGTGGTTGTGGACTCCTTTCATCTGCTCAAAAAGAGAGATGACCTTTTGGGCCTTTTCGTTTCATTGTATATAAATTTACTATGTTTTATCGATGCTTTCCGGATTCGTTCAAGTCCTCCGTTTAGATTGTACGTATCGGAGAGCATCAGTTTCTAATTCTTTCGGTGATTTGATTTTACTCTCGTGAAGCCAAGTGTCAATCTCAGACTTCAAAAACATGATGCGTTTGCCTTTCTTGTGAAAAGGTATCTGATGGCAGCTGGTCCATCCATACACGGTCTGTTCTGCCGGATGGCTGGGCAGGTAGTCACATAGCTCTTTCAGATTGAGCCACTGCACTTCCGGTTCCTCTTTGGACTGGGATGTTATACCGTCTAGTTTCAAATCAAGCTCTTTCAGCTTGTTCATCATCCACGAAATAGCTTTGGGCAAATCGTCAAATTTGAGGTTCATTTCAGTCATATTGTTTGTATTATCAGTTAATAATTACAAGGGCAAAGGAACATGTTTTTTTATTACTGATTTACTGCTGAGAAGTATCACATAAACAATCATAGGATAAGCAGCAATTTCATCTTTCTATCCTTCTGACTGTCTGCTGTACTGATGGAGAATTTCATTACGTTTTCTATATCTTATGCGCTCTGTCATAAGGGTTTCATAAGGTTTTCATAAGCTAATCCCTCACAAACAAGCATAAAAAACCACCCACACCGTTCGTGCAGATGGTTTCAACTCAATCTCTATTTTATGGTTACTCTATAATGGGCAAATCCAGTGTAAATGCCTCTGTGGCTTTCTCCTTCTTTTCGTCCACCACCTTTGCATAGACCTGGGTGGTTTTGACGTTGGTATGACCAAGCAGTTTGCTGACGGTATAGATGTCGGTGCCGCTTGCCAGCTGCAGGGTAGCGAACGTATGCCTAAAACAGTGGAAGGTGATGTGCTTGGTAATGCCAGCCTGTTTAATCCACCTTTCCAATGGTTTGGAAATCCATGAGGGATCAGGCAGTCCGGCAAATACCAACAACTCATCATCTTTTCTTTCACCGCAGAGCTGATAGGCTTGCTTGGATATAGGCATGTATTCCACCCCTTTGGTCTTCTGCTGAGTGAAGTTCAACCGATAGCCCCCGTTAAATTCTTCGATTTCCGCCCACGTCAACTTTTGAATATCGCTATGACGCAATCCAGTCAAGGCAGAAAACAAAGCAGCCCTCTTGACGATCGGGTCAAAAGGTGTACGAGCCAACGTATTCAGTTCCTCTACGGTCAGGTATTCTCTTCGGCTTTCGCGACCTTGAATACTTTTCGCCTTGGCAGAAAGGTCTGTGGTCAGATAGCCGTCTATAAAAGCCTGTTTGAGCACCGCCTTGAATACCGAGAAGTAAGTGGACGCCGTATTGGGTGATATGGTGCCGGTCTTGAACCCGCCACGTTTGGCACTCAACAGATAGAGACGAAACTCTTCAATCAGCTTCAGGTCAATCTTAGAAAAAGGTATGGTATCTCCATTGATAAAAATCTTGAAGTTCTCATAAACCCGATTCCATGTAGTACTGATAGCTTCTGAGAACTGGGCATGCCTTTTCTTTTCCATTTCCCTGAAATACTCCAAGAAGTTGTAACGTGAACGTTCCAACTGTTGCGCCTGTTCACTGTCTGTATCTGTATAAAGAAAAGCGTTGTCGAACTCCCTTTGGCGAATCTCCCTTACCTTATCAGCATAGATACAAGCTTCCTGATCCAAGTGTGATTTGCATTGGATGACGCCATTGATGTCTCGTTTCGGCTTAAAACTCACGTTTCCTTCTTTTGAAGTACGTGCATTCCGGCTTTTATCCCATAGGGGAGTAGCTATGGTCCGATTCAGATATTCCCGTGTTCGTTGCGGAACGGACCTCTCTGCTGTGAATACCGGATATGCTTCCAAGTACAGATACCATTCATTCCGCTTTTCTGCCTTCCGCAATTTCACGGTAACTTTTGTATTGACTAATGCCTTTTTCATACCTGTATGCCTTTATATAATTCATCAATCTCACTTTTCGGTACATAGACAAAGTTGCCTATTTGTCGAGTAGGAATGGAGTATTTACGGATATGTTTATAGACCGTACTTTCATCCAACTTATACTTTTGGCTAATATCCCCGATGGTATAACAGTCTTCCGGTTCCATGCTATATTTCTTTCGAGGAGTTTTTTTATTTCCTTCTAAAGGCGTTTCTCGAAGAGGATAAAGTTTCATCAAATCATCCTTCTTGAGCCTGGTCTGATTCTTCCCTGTATTAAAGAAAGCCACTCTCCCTTTTTCAATGAGCCGATACACGGTATTACGGCTTATACCAAACAGAGCATGGGCTTCCGTCACCGTGATGTATTCACGGGCTTCTGGAATGGTCTTTACCATCTCGTCTAATCTTTGTTGCTGCATCTCTTCTGCTTTTCTACGTTTGTAGGCTATTTTCGAGCAGCGCGGAGAACAGTAAAAAGAATCTAACGTTTTTGCGTAGAACTCCTCTCCACAGACTTCGCATTTTCGGATTATTTTAAACTTGGCTGCTGGCATATGCTTATGTTTTGATTACCAATTATTCTACTGTTGATTTGTTGCACCTTATCGCCTTTTTTGTTGCGGTACAAATATGGTACAAATATACAATAAAAATCGTGTAATTCAAGATAGGTATTGCCAAGTGTTAAAAACGAAAAAGGTGCGAAACCCATTGAGTTTCACACCTTTTCCTATAGATGTTTATCGTTGTTTATCGATAATTACTTAACGTTCCATAAATATCGGAACCGACGGAAGCCCCCCCATCGTATGGAATTGTGAACTGAGCGTAGACATACTCCGTTGCTACCGCACCCTCCGTCTTCAAAAAGAATAGATTGCTCAATGCGCCGGCATGATAGATAGCTCCTACGGTTATTATCAAGAAAAAACAACCGATGAACACCCCGCGATTCAACTGCTTGCTGCTCTCCACAGTCATAAAACGAACCACCAGCTGAGGTTGTGCAAGACAACCGATTCCCACTCCCAGAATAAGGGAAGTAACCAATGAATACCATTGCGGAGAACCGGTCACTGGCATTGCCGTCCACCTTTGATGTCCCAATACCCTGAACTTTTCCGGAACTAACGGAGCAATTGCCGTCAATTCCTTATTGGCTTCGGTAAAGTACTCACGTTCAGTTTTACCCCCATGCGTCGGGTACGCAAACCGAAAAAGATAAAGGCAATGACAACTCCGATAAACATATTGAGGAAACACAGCCATTGGATTCCCATTCCGAAAGCAGCAGCCACTCCCCCGAAACCAACGATAGCGGACACCGAAATGAAAGTAGCCCCATAGGAAAGTGCCATAACGATAGGATTCATCTGACGGCCACCTACCAGATAATCGCTGGCGGACGTCGTTTTCTTATATCCCAGAAAGCCTAAATAAGCGAGTGACAGCAGATAGGCTACCACAATCAGTCCAAGTATAAATGTATTCATCGTGTTTCGTCTTTTTCGTCGTCCTTATTCCAATATTCCAGCCCGAACCAGGCCGCAAACACCACGCATACCACTGAAAGCAGGTATGGCAAAATGATAAAAGGGTCGTCTATTCCAAACATTTACGTATTAGATATGAATTAATCAGAACGCAAATGTAAGGAATTTATCGAAAAGACAAAACTTTTGCTTACTAATACTGATTATAACGTATCTTTTTTCTTATACAGAATGCTAAAACAGATTCAGCCGGTTCTTCTGGGCCTCTTCCAATGAGACGGTTTCACGACGCAGCAAACCACTCTTTTCACGAAGCGCTCTATATTCCGTTTCCAACTCATTTACCAATTCGGCTTTCGCCTGTGGATTCAACAATCTGGCGGCAACGCCCGCATTCTGGGAAGCGTCTTTCAAATGCACTACCGGAGCATGATAGACAGGAGCTATTTTTAATGCCGTGTGCATCTTCGACGTGGTGGCTCCACCAATCAAAAGAGGAATATCCAATCCCGCTTTCTCAAGTTCACCTGCCACATGAGCCATTTCTTCGAGAGACGGCGTAATCAGCCCACTCAATCCGATCATATCCACTTTCTCTTCAATAGCCCGCTGCACAATGGTTTCGGCTGGGACCATCACTCCTAAATCAACAATATCGTAACCGTTGCAAGCCATTACTACGGCAACGATATTCTTTCCAATATCATGCACGTCGCCTTTCACGGTTGCCAATAATATCTTTCCGGCAGAGGTCGTTCCCTCCGTCTTTTCCGATTCGATGATAGGTTGCAAGATGGCAACGGCCTTTTTCATGGTACGCGCAGTCTTTACAACCTGAGGAAGAAACATTTTACCCGCCCCGAAAAGTTCACCGACATAATTCATTCCATCCATCAACGGACCTTCAATCACATCGACCGCTTTATTATAGAGTGGCAAAGCCTCCGCCAAATCCTGTTCGAGATAATCACCGATACCTTTCATCAAAGCATACTTCAAACGTTCTTGAACAGAGTCCTCCCTCCATGCATCCTGCTTGACAGCTGTCTGTCCGGTTGTTCCGTTCATGGTCGCTTTCAAAGACTCCGCCAACTCAATAAGACGTTCGGCTGCATCCGGACGATGGTTCAACACGACATCCTCAATCTTCTCCAGTACGTCCGTCGGGATGTCGCTATACAGAACAGAGGTTCCCGGATTCACAATGCCCATATCCATTCCCTGCTGAATAGCATGATAAAGGAATACGGCGTGCATCGCTTCACGAATATAATTATTGCCGCGAAACGAGAAAGAAAGATTACTGACTCCCCCGCTGATATGGGCACCGGGAAGATTCCGTTTAATCCATCCGGTAGCTTCGATAAAATCTACCGCGTAATTATTGTGCTCTTCAATCCCTGTAGCTACGGCAAGCACGTTGGGGTCAAAGATAATATCATGCGGATTGAACCCCACCTTATCTACTAAAAGGTGGTAAGCACGTTGGCAAACTTCTATCTTACGGGCGGCAGTATCCGCCTGTCCTTTCTCATCGAAAGCCATTACTACGGCAGCAGCGCCATACTGTTTGACAATCCGGGCATGTTCAAGAAAGACTTCTTCCCCTTCTTTCAAAGAAATAGAGTTGACAACCGATTTACCTTGAAGGCATTTCAATCCGGCTTCTATTACCTCCCACTTAGAAGAGTCGATCATCACCGGAACACGAGCTATTTCCGGTTCGGACATGATGAGATTCAGGAAAGTTGTCATTTCCGACTTTGCGTCCAACAGTCCGTCGTCCATATTCACATCAATCACCAAAGCTCCGTCCTCCACTTGTTGGCGGGCTATGGAAAGGGCCTCATCATATTTCTTCTCATTAATGAGCCGGAGGAATTTGCGTGAGCCTGCCACGTTACAACGCTCGCCGACGTTCACAAAATTGATTTCCGGTTTCACTTCCAGCAGTTCAAGTCCGGAGAGCCACATACATTCCGGCTTGGCAACAGGAATATGGGGTTTCGCACCTTCCACCAAAGCCGGATACTCGGCTATGTAAGCATCGGTTGTTCCACAACAGCCCCCGATAATATTGACCAATCCTTCGTGAATATATTCTTTCACCTCATGGGCCATGTCCGCAGGAGTCTGATCATATTTGCCCAGACTATTCGGCAGACCGGCATTCGGATAAGCACTTATATAGTAAGGTGCACGTGCCGCCAATTGTTCCAGAAAAGGTTTCAGCTGGCGGGCACCGAACGAACAGTTCAAACCGACGGAAAAGATGTCGGCATGTTGAACGGAAGCAAGAAACGCATCCAACGTCTGTCCGGATAAGGTTCTTCCACCGATATCGGATACGGTCACCGACAACATAACGGGTACTTTGACACCTGTTGTTTTCATTGCTTGTCCGGCAGCAAAAATAGCCGCTTTAGCATTCAACGTATCAAATATGGTTTCAATCAGGATAGCGTCTACTCCCCCCTCAAGCATAGCCTCCATCTGTTGCTGATAGGATGCAGCCAATTCGTCATAGCTTAAAGCGCGATAAGCCGGATTGTTGACATCCGGACTCATGGAACAGGTTTTATTCGTAGGTCCGACAGAGCCCGCTACAAAACGCGGTTTTTCGGGATTCTTCGCTGTATACTCGTCGGCTAGTTCGCGGGCAAGTTTTACTGCGGCAAGGTTCATTTCACGCACGTATTCCTCCACGTGATAATCAGCCATAGAAACAGTGGTCGAACTGAATGTATTCGTTTCGATGATATCCGCACCGGCTTCAAGATATTTACGGTGAATATCCTTAATCACATCCGGGCGTGTCAGACACAACAAGTCATTGTTTCCTTTCAATTGTCCGGGAATATGAGCAAACCGCTCACCACGAAAATCTTCTTCCTTGAGGTTATATTGTTGAATCATTGTACCCATTGCTCCATCTAGGATAAGGATGCGTTCGGATACAATCTGAGAAATTGTCTTTTTCATTTATCCTATCATGTCATCGTTTGAACATTCTTGCCATATCCCTGCGGTCGTCTTTCTCTTTGATCGATTCTCGTTTATCGTATTCTTTCTTACCCTTCGCCAAGGCAACTACGAGTTTCGCCAACCCTTTCTCATTGATAAACAAACGCACGGGAACAATCGTAAAGCCGGGATTCTTCATTTCCCTTTGGAGTTTTTCCAATTCTTTTTTGTTAAGCAACAACTTCCTCTCTCTACGTGCCGTATGATTATTATACGAACCGTAGAAGTACTCGGCGATATGCATATTCTTCACCCATAATTCGCCTTTCGCAAAATAACAAAACGTATCTACCAGGCTTGCCTTTCCCAAACGAATGGATTTTATTTCCGTACCTGTCAACACAATACCTGCCGTATAGGTATCTATCAGTTCGTAATCAAACGTAGCCCGTTTATTTTTTATATTTACAGAGGGTTGTTTCATCTTCACACATTTAATTAAGTATGGCTGTCAGTTTATTGAAAACAATCTGAATCACCGTCGGACATAGTATTAACAACGCAGATGAGAAAAGGGTGTATCTCAATCGCAATTTTTCTTCTACGCCCATCAATGCGGGAACTCCTTCCCATACCACATATACGATGTAGAATTGCAGCAGCCAAGCAATAATTCTAAAATCAGGTAATAGTCCGGTTACAATCTGGAGCAGGAATGGTACAACAAGCGCATATCCTGCAAACTGTTGCGCCAATGGTATATCACTATGCATACCAAACATTCGCGTCCCCATCTCATTTATGGCGTATGCTGCCAGAAAATAGCCTCCGAACAGGGCTACCGCTACGGCACAACAATTGGTCATAGCTATCTGGAAACTTTGCGGACCTCCCCATCCATTCGTCAATAACGAACCGACGAATACGGACAGACCGCATAAACCAATCATAGGATAGACAAAAGCTATATATACTTTTCGCCTATCCTCTTCCATAGAAATTTCCTCCCAGGCCTTGGCCGGAGAGGAAATCAATTTCATTGCTATGTTAAATAGTTCTTTGTAGTTCAATGTTATTCAGTAGTATAAGTTACCTCGTTCGTACCATCTATCGCCCCTTCCAAAGAGCCGCCAGTAGATGTATTAAGTTTCGTCTTTATTTTTATAGTAGTAGGTACTGTTCCCGATTTTTCACTAAAAGCTGTTATAGCTGCAGTCAAATCGTACACTTTATAGCCTTCCGCCCACCTGTCACGAGTAACTTTCTCACCTTCTGCGTCACTAATTTTATGATTAAGTGTCAATTCAAATGTTTTCGCACCACTTGCTATGTTAGTAACATCATACGTTAAAACAAAAGAGTGCTTATTCAATTCTTCTTTTTGCTTATCAGTATTTTCTTCTACTTTTACCCAATAACCAAAGGGAACCAGCAATTTTTTATTATAAAGTAAAAAAGAAGATGGAAATAAAGATGTACCCAAAGAATACAATGCTGCATCAGCCTCGTAATCCGCAGAGTTTGCCACCGGTCCCTCGTCATCATCAGCATCAATTGCTACCGGAGCACTTCCTTGATAGAGTGTCACAGTTATTGAAGCTGCAGAAACAGATTGTTCCTCTGTATTAAATTGATAATAAAACATATACGTTTTCCCATACTTTAAGTCAAGTAAGGTCGCATCTTTTACAACTAATTTCTGATTGTTTGAGACTGCGAAAGTAGCAGGATATGTACTAACACATTCAGCTACAGCCAACCCTGTATAAACTGGATTATTTTCTCCATTCATACAAGAAGTCACCGACACACTCATCACCACAGCCATCAAAGCTACCAATAAAAATTTCATCTGTTTCATAAACATATTTTTTAGATTTTGCAAAGATATAAATTCTGATTCACACTTACTAAATGCAAAGACTTAAAAAATACTGCATTCATCATTTTATTATTTTTGCAAAAAGGTCTAAATGGTCATCCACATAACTTGCGACCAATGCCGTAACCTGTTCCTCCATCTCCAAATAAGCCTCTTCCAACTCATCAAAAGCCTCATACTGCTCGTACATAGCCATAAATTCATCATCCGTCCGTTCCTTCTCCAGGTCTTTTCGGTTGACATCATATATTTTTTTTGCTTTATAGACCAATTTCGACAACTCATCCGCTCCCCATGAACGCATTACTTTAGCAAACGGATTATCAAAAATATATCCGCCATAGCCATTCTGAATCAACTGACAAAATCCGCCAACCATTATCTCGTCACGAAAAATCTGATAAGCGAGTAAAGAATGTTGTTCCCCCGTTAACAAAGGCATAGTTTCGGCAGTCAGTTCACCACCAATCACCTCCTTATATTTATCGGTAAACACTTGGATGAATTCATCCATTCCCTCACCCGCAGCTTTTTGCAAAGCGGACTCCATTACTTCTATCATAGTTCTTTCCAAATAAATGATGTGCAAAGCTACGAATTTCATCCTATATCCAAGTACGAAAAACATAAATAAATTTGCAGCCCTACGAATTATAAGCTAATATCTACATAAGGTTTTAAAACGGTTCTTCGTCAAATTTGGTGGTAATCTCTTTTTTATTTCACCGGTCTTCTTCTTTCTTAATCCTATTAAAAGTTGTAGATATGTTTGCTTTTTAGTAACTTTAAAGACACCACATCATTAAG
>OCRP01001465.1_pt1 | contig 12098 bp, 9 predicted proteins | sample 1538871 | NCBI WGS metagenome assembly OCRP01 (sample SAMN04571731, study PRJEB22368) | human gut metagenome | biome: human gut; material: stool | host: Homo sapiens | place: Luxembourg | collected 2012-09-20 | reverse complement strand
CTCAAGTCCCTTTACTATATCATTTTCCTCATCCCTTGCGGTAAGAAAAATCACCGGTGTTTTTTCTTTTTCCAGCCTTTCGCTGTAAAAATCAAAGCCGTTCCCATCCGGAAGCGACACATCAAGCAGCACAAGGCCGGGGTGCTCACTCAAAAGTGCCCCAGCCTCCTTTAAATTACCTGCTGTCAAAAGCTCATATTCAGGTTCTGTAAAGGTATCACACAGTCCCTCTGTTATTCCTTTATTGTCCTCTATGAGAAGTATTTTTTTCATATCAGTTCCAGCATTTCCTACAGATTTTCATTCTTGATCGTCTCAATAATGTTATTGTGTCTAAGCTTCGTCATTGATAGTTTCATGATAGCATAAATCAGCATTATTACAACCACTATACACAATATAATTGCTTTATACGGCGGCTCATAAATGATTGCATCATCCATCCTGTTCATCATAACACATAAGAGATAGCTTATTAAAATACCAAGCGGTACTCCTATTACAAGCGCCTTCACAGATATAAACACACTCTCGAGTCTGACCATTCCCACAAACTGCTTATCTGTCATTCCAATGCTTCTTAATGTGGCAAACTCGCGGCTTCTAAGCTCCATTCCGGTACTTAAGGTATTGATGATATTTGTGATTCCTATTAAGGCGATGACTACAATAAGTCCGTATGCAAATACTCCAAGCAGTGTAAAGAGTGACTTTTCATCGCGCATCTCCTTATCCAGATTGCTGACATAAAAACTAATCTGCGAATACTCAGGATTTTCCTCCGTCTCCTTTTCGAATGTATCCTGATATTCATCTGCATTTTCTGCAACCACATATGCTGAATATGACGCATATCCCGGTTTAATCTCATTACCGTTCTTACCGTCACCCCATAGGCTTTCAAAGCCTTTTTGGTTCATAAACAAAAGCGTGTTGCTGTAGCCCTTATAACCTATTGGTACCTTGTCTGTGACACCTGCAATAGTTACATCCACAGTCTTTCTGACTCCGTTATTTATTGTTTCCTCGTCAACGTATCCACTGTTATCCTCTGTGCTGCTTTCAGTACCACCTTCCACGGCATTATCATCAGAAGAAGCATCATCATACACATTGTAGCCACACTCGATTGTATCTCCTGCTTTATATTTGTACAGCTCCATCTCCTTTTTGACGTATTTAGAGCTGTTCTCATTATACACATCAAATGTGCATTTATTCACAAGAATTGCTCCTGCAGCTGCATTTTTTATGCCTGCGTCAGACGCATACTTATCATACGATTTGTCATCCAAAACTGTGATTAAAAACATTTGCGAGACATCCTCACCGTCATCATAAAGCTGCCTGCAATACTCTCCATACTCCTTTGTATACTCCGGCTTACTGACATCGAAATCATAGCCTGCTCCAACCAGATAATCCTCAGCTCCTTCAATGCCACTCAAAAGCTTAGAGAACTTTTCAATATCAATGTCTTTTTTACATGACATATTTATTCCAATATTGTAATCTGCTGATGCATATGACATCCCAACAACGCTAAAGGCCATAGACATAAAGTATGATATCACAATAAAGGTTACTGAGCATATGACAATGGATGTCACTGTGGTTCTGTACTTTTTATTGTTCCTCTTTATATTCTTATATGAGATAACGCCTCCGATACCCCAGATTCTGCCTATAATCGCCGGTGTCTTAAGCTTTGCTGACTTTATTTTAATCTCCTTTGTGTTTCTTATTGCTTCAAGCGGTGTGACCTTTGCAGCCCTTCTTGCACTGCCTGTTGCTGAGAAATAAATGGTTGCTATACTCAGTATCACAGCAAGAATAAGTGCAGGCAGTGATGTGTGAAAGCTCAAAGCAACGTTAAGCCAGCCTGCTGACAGCGCATTTACTACCTTGACAAGTATAAGCGATGCCAAAATACCACTCATGGTACCTACAGGAATACCAACCACTCCAAGCATTGCTGCCTCTGTCTTAACGCTGCTTTTTATCTGTCGCCTCGTAGCACCCACGCTTGCAAGCATGCCATACTGCCTGATTTTTTCAGTGATTGATATGTTGAAGCTGTTTTTGATACAGTACACTGATGTCAGTATGATTATCAAAGCCACAACAGCAGCCACTGTAAACAGTGCTTTAAATGAACCGTCAATCGGGAAAACGCACTCATAGTTTATAAGGTATCCATTCATATATATATCATATTTTGCATTTTCCATCTCTTTAAGGAACCTGTCACTTTCCTCAGAAGACATTTCAACAGATGAATTATTTGCTTTCTCAAACAGCTTTTCATCCACACCAATTATATCTGCAGTCACAGCATCCTTGTTTCTTAAAGCCTTTTGAGTGTATCTGCTGTACACTGTGAGTGTAGTGTCAGCTTCGCTTGCCTCACTCTTTGTGCCGTTATCAATTGCTGCCAGTTCATCAGAGTATGTGACAAATGTATATCCGGCGGCACTATAGTCCTCCATTCCATAGCCCGGTCTTTCCATGATGCCTACCACCTTGTAGTGCTTTGTCACAGTATCGGTAAGTGTCTCTGCCTCATGCTCATATGCGCAGTTTTCCGATATGACACCTTCGGTGTTTGAATCATATCGCTTTCCGACATCCAGTGTTATCTCATCTCCCACCTTTATGTCGATTCGTCCGTTTGTCTTTAAGTGCCTTGGAATGACTATCTCATCCTCATTTTTTGCCATGCGGCCCTCTATCAGTTTAAAGCAGCCTCTCTCAAAGCCGGCCTCATCTGTTGCCATGACATATGCATACGGCTTATCCTCATTCTTGCAGCCGTCTAGCTTTGCAAAGCCCATTCCCATTGTCTCAAATGTGCTTTCAATATTTCTGTTGTTTTTAAACTCCGAAAGCTCAGACATTTTCACATTCGAAAATTTCACATGAAAGTCGCCGTCCTTTTGCTTCTGGTATTCGATCATACTGTACTGAAAGCTTGACACAAGTGTGACAAGCGCCGACAAAAGCGCTGTTGCAAGAATTATTCCGACTATCGTGACAATAGTTCTTTTCCTGTTGAGCTTTAAGTTTTTTAATGTGAGTGTCTTCATCAAATTCATCTGATTTTACCATCCTCTATCATTATTGTGCGGTCAGCCGCTTTTGCAAGCTCCATATTGTGTGTAATCATAATGATTGTCTGGTTGAGCTCACGGTTTGAGGTCTTTAAGAGATGCATAATCTCGTTGCTTGCCTTGGTATCCAGGTTTCCGGTCGGCTCATCCGCTAGCACTATAGACGGTCTCGTAATCAGGGCTCTTCCTATAGATGTGCGCTGCTGCTGTCCTCCTGAAAGCTCATTTGGCAAATGAGTACGTCTCTCTGTAAGTCCAAGGCGCAAAAGCATGTCATCCATCTGTGCTTTTTCCACCTTTCTTCCATCAAGCTCCATCGGAATTGCCATGTTTTCCTCCACATTTAATATAGGTATCAGATTATAAAACTGATAAATGATACCCACCTGTCTTCTTCTGAATATGGCAAGCTCATCATCATTCATTGCAAAGATATCAGTGCCGTTTATATACACCTTTCCGCTTGTTGGTCTGTCAACACCTCCAAGCAGATGAAGCAGTGTGGATTTTCCGGAGCCGCTCGCCCCGACAATTGCCACAAACTCTCCCTTTTCCACGCTCAATGACACATCGTCCAGAGCCTTGACCTGATTTTCTCCGGCTCCGTATATTTTTGATAAGTGTTCTACTCTAAGCAGTTCCATTTAATTCTCCTTTTCTTCTCTATGCATTTTTGAGTGCTGTGCGGTCTGCCATCTAAAGTGCAGCCGCCCCGCGATACAAGTGTATAATACATTATGTAAAGTTACAGGTAGGTTACTTTTAAAAAATATTACAGCATAATATAAAAACTCCGGTCAGAACAAAAAGTTTTCTGTGCCGGAGCTTATATGTTTTATGTTATATGTTTTATATCATATGTTTTATAATTATCTATGCCAATAATTATTTCTGCTTATATGAAGACAAAAAGTCTGCAAGCTTGCCTGTGGCATCCTTTAATATCTCTGTTCGAGGCAGATATACCACTCTGAAGTGATCCGGCTTATCCCAGTTGAAGCCGCCGCCGTGGATGATGAGTATCTTCTTCTCACGAAGCAGATCGAGTGCAAACTGTTCATCGTTTGTGATGTTGAACCTTGCAGTATCAATCTTTGGGAATATGTAAAATGCTGCCTTTGGCTTTACTGCCGAAATTCCCGGTATATCGTTTAATGCCTTGTAGACGTACTCTCTCTGATCATAGATTCGTCCGCCCGGCACAATATACTCGCCTACACTCTGATATCCGCCTAAAGCTGTCTGCACTATCGACTGCGCCGGAACATTCGAGCAAAGACGCATGTTTGAGAGCATGTTGAGACCCTCGATATAGTCCTTTCCGAGCGCCTTGTTGCCGCTTAAAACCATCCATCCGATACGATAGCCTGCTATCATATGTGACTTAGAAAGACCGCTGAAGGTCACACAGAAGAGGTCCGGTGCAAGCGATGCAATAGACACATGCTCATAGTCATCCATCACCAGCCTGTCATATATCTCATCCGAAAAAATCATGAGCTCGTGCTCTCTTGCCACATCAACTATCTGCTGCAGCACCTCCCTTGGATAGAGCGCTCCCGTAGGGTTATTAGGGTTTATTATTACGATTGCCTTTGTCTTGTCTGTAATCTTCTTTTTGATATCCTCTATGTCCGGATACCACTCTGACTGCTCATCACAGATATAGTGCACTGCCGTGCCTCCCGCAAGTGTAACGCAGGCTGTCCAAAGCGGATAGTCCGGTGCCGGCACCAGCACCTCATCACCATTGTCAAGAAGCGCTGACATGCTTAAGTTTATAAGCTCGCTGACTCCGTTTCCGGTGTAGATATCCTCAACCGTCACATTAGGAAGCTTTTTGAGCTGTGCATATTGCATGATTGCTTTTCTTGCAGAAAAAAGTCCCTTGGAGTTGGAATACCCCTCACAGTCCGTGAGCTGGCGAGACATATCATATATCACCTCATCAGGTGTCCTGAATCCAAACGGCGCAGGATTTCCTATATTGAGCTTCAACACATTTGTGCCGTTTTCCTCCATGCGGGCCGCCTCATCCACCACCGGTCCTCTAACATCATAAAGCACATTATCTAATTTTCTGGATTTTCCAAATTCTCTCATCCTGACAATCTCCTTTTATTTTCGTAACAATTCCTGTATCCGTAATATATCCTGCTAGCCTAAAAGCTCAAAAACAGCCTCAGCGTCAAATACCACCTGCTTTACCTTATCAACCTCTATCTGATAAAGTGCATTTGCAGCCAGATGCTCTGCAGCCTGCTCGAGATCTCTTATGCCCGATGTGTTCTCATGAAGCTTAATCACTGCATCAAGTCCGTCCTCTGTGAGAACGCACTCCTCCTCCTTCATTCCCATTCGCTCAAATACCTTGCGCAGGGCAAATCTCTGGAAGATGACCTTCTTCTCTTCATCGGTATAGTCCGGAATATCAATCACTGCAAAACGTGACATAAGCGGTGCAGAAATCTGGGATTTATCATTGGCTGTTGCAATCGGATATACTCCGACGGTCGGCACCATACACTCCATATAGTTGTCTGTAAAGCCCAGATTGTCAAGCAGTGTCAAAAGCACATCTGCCGGATTTCCGTTGCCGTTTTTGCTTGAGGCCTTGTCGAGCTCATTGATGATAAATACAAGATTTGACTCTCCCGCCTGTGAAAATGCCTCCATAATGATTCCCGGCTTTGCGTTTGAATAGATTCTTGAACTTCCTGTGAGCTGCTCTGCATCATTTATGGAGCTCATATCGAGTGTGGTCCATGGAAGCTTGAGTATACGTGCAACAGCATATGCAATCTGTGACTTTCCGGTTCCTGCCGGTCCACAGAGAAGCAATCCGTAGGCAGGAAGTGTATGAGTCCTGTTTATCTGGATAATGGTCTCAATGATTCTCTGCTTCACGCTCTCCATGCCATAGAGCTCCTCATCGAGTATGCGCCTTGCCTCCACAGGGTCAATTGCCTCAAAGTAATTTCCCTTCCACTGGATATTCATCATGATGGAAAGTGCTCTCTGCGCATGGCGTCTCTCCTCAGGTGATACCTCGCTTGAACGCGCAACTGCCAGATTTCTTCTGGCCCACAGCAGTATATTGTCAGGCAGTGTACGACCTGCACAGGTCATGAAATCTGTGATGCTCTGTATACTGGTGAGCTTCATGCTGTCGCCCTCTTCCTCGTAATCATCGAGGTCAGGTTCATCCTCAGGCATGGTGCTGGCAAAGAGCCTTTCCATCATATACTGCAGGAATCCGTCCTCTGCAGACAGCTTTGTGCCTCTGCCGAGAGCCACCTCCCTCACCCTGTATACTGCATATCCGTCAGGTGTATTGGCTCCTGAAAGCTGTACCTTTATGTGATTTTCGCCAAGCCACTTAAAAAGGCTGACGAAGCGGGAATCAATGCGCAGGATATCTGCACTGGTCACCCCATCACCATCCTCAAATTCAAAGGATGTACGCTTTATCGGATTTGTAAACATACCGAGCGCATGATGCGCCCATTCCTTTTGCTTATTGTCTATCACAACAATCGGTTTATCGGCCGATGCCTTTGTCTCTGTCGAATGAAATGTCTCATATGTACACTCCGGATGCTCGTTTGCTACCGGTGTATCGCTAAAATCAAATACTGGCATTTTTATTCCTCTCTTTTCGTAATTGTATTCTTCATCATACCCTGTCAAAGGCTATGTCTTGTACCACCTCGCCCGCGATGATAAGTCCTGCCACTGATGGTACAAATGCAAGGCTTCCGGGAATATCCCTGCGCTCTGTGCACTTGTGTTCGGCACCCGGCGGACAGATGCAGTTGCTTCTGCAGCTTATAGACATATCCTCTATCGGTCTTGTAGGCTTCTCCTCAGAGTATACCACCTTGAGCTTTTTCACGCCACGTTTTTTAAGCTCACGGCGCATGACCTTTGCAAGCGGACACATGCTGGTCTTATATATATCAGCCACCTTAAATGCACTTGCATCCAGCTTATTTCCCGCTCCCATACTGCTTATGATAGGGACATTTTTCTCCTGTGCCTTCATGACAAGCGTAATCTTTGCTGTGACCGTATCAACCGCGTCAACTATATAATCATACTCTTCAAACGGAAATTCATCAGCATTTTCCGGCAAAAAGAAGCACCTGTGCGTCACGACACTGACATCAGGATTAATATCATGAATCCTCTCCTCCATCACATCTGTCTTGTATTTTCCTATGGTCTTTCGGGTTGCGATTATCTGCCTGTTTAGGTTTGTAAGACACACCTTGTCATCATCGATAAGGTCAATCGCTCCCACGCCGCTTCTGACTAGTGCCTCGCAGACATATCCGCCCACTCCTCCTATTCCAAATACTGCGACTCTTGCGCCCTTTAGCCTATCCATCGCCTCTTTTCCAAGCAAAAGCTGTGTTCTTGAAAACTGATTTAACATTTATTTCTCCTTTTCATCCCTGACCACGCCGACACCGGCAGAAATCAGGAGTCTTACTGTATCCTTAAGCATGCTCCAGTCAGCCTTTGACAGCTCATCGGCAGCCTTTATCATCCCAATGAGCTGCTTAAATGACATCTGGTCAAGGTTTTCAAAATTGGAGTCCGATGCTATTGAAAAAAGCACATTTACAAACTGCTTTCGCTGCGCCTCATCCATGCTGCCTATCCAGTTTCTGAGTGTCTTGTCAAGGCGCACACTGTTTTTGTCCAGCCCATCCGCCTTTATGATACTTCCGCCCATTATCTCCCATGAAAAAGCATCATGCTGCAGCGGCCCCGAATTACGGCTTCTTACCACCTCATAATCGTCCACATGCTCAAGCAATAAGCCAACAATAGACGACTGCGGCAGAAATGTCTCTATTCTGTCAAAAATTCTTTTGTAGCCTGCCGTATATATCATCTTGTGATTGAAGCCCGGCCCGTCAAAATTAAACACCTTAATAATGACATCCTGCACCTCTTTATCCACATGCATGGCGGCAAACACTGCCAGATTTCCACCCTTTGAGTGTCCGCCTATCCACAGCTTTCTTGTATTGATGCTTTTATTGTTGATATTTTCATCATCTAAAGCTTTATCATTTATGGCTTTTTCATTTATGACCATATCATCATTGCATATATATGCTGCCACCTGCTTTAAATATTTTTTCGCCTTGTTCTGTCCCGGTGTCTCATCGAGATAGCTTAGATTAAAGTTTTCCTTCCAGCCGACCACGGAATGGTCTGTACCACTGTAGGAAATGAAATATGTGCCGTCAGGCAGTTCTATCGTAACCGCAGAAAACTGCGACTCCTCTTTTTCACTAATATCGTATATATAATATCTCAAAATGCAGTCAGCATAGCGCCTTGAGTGCGCCAGCTTTTGAAGCAGCCTCGCGGAGTGGCGGAAAAGATTAGGCATCTGCTCAATCTCATCATCACTGTGGTCCGCGCAGTAAAGGCTTGAAAGCTGTTTTATCGTAAGGTATGACTTCTTTGCATCCGGCATATATGGCTTCATCTGCACATAAATAAGCTGTGAAAAAATCAGTCCGTCCACCTCATTTACATGCACCTCATCAAAGCCTATATCTCCACGCCAGTCAATATAATCCATGATATCTGCCATACAATGCCCTCCTGAAATATATCTGTCTTATTCATCATAGTGATCTAGGAAGCTGTGCTTTATGCCATCCTTTTTATATGCTACAACCGTAGCCAGATTTACATTCTCCACGCTCTTAAATATATTTGCCTCGACAAAAGGATTCACCTTTTTAAGATTAGCGATGAGCTGCTTTATCTCAACACGCTTTGAGCGGTTTTCCTCATTATTGCAGGTGGTACAGGTATCTGTAAACTTACAGGCACACTGTATGAAATGCAGACCGTTGTAATCACGCCATGCCTTGATATCGTCCTCCCTGACCAGGTAAAGAGGCCTGATAAGCTCCATGCCCTCAAAGTTTGTGCTGTGAAGCTTAGGCATCATGGTCTGTACCTGTGCACCGTAGAGCATGCCCATGAGTATCGTCTCTATAACATCATCATAATGATGTCCGAGCGCAATTTTGTTGCAGCCCAGCTCCTTTGCAAATGCATACAGATGTCCTCTTCTCATCCTCGCACATAAATAGCATGGCGATTTTTCGATATCATATACAGCATCAAATATATCTGACTCAAAAATAGTGGCAGGGATGCCAAGGTTCCTGCAGTTTTCCTCTATGACATGCCTGTTTGCCTCATTGTAGCCCGGGTCCATGACGAGAAACTTCACATCAAAATCAAACTTGTTGTGATGCTTAAGCTCCTGAAAAAGCTTTGCCATGAGCATGGAATCCTTACCTCCCGAGATACACACCGCAATCTTATCCCCCGGCTTTACAAGCTCATATGTGTTTATCGCCTTTGTAAACTTACGCCAGATGGATTTCTTAAATTTCTTTCTGATGCTTTGCTCCACATCTGCCTTTACATCGCGCTCTGCCACCTCATCCTCTTTCATGGCATCAAGCAGCCAGCTTATATAGCCTCCCTTTAAGCTTGCCGCATCAAAACCTTTTTCTGTGAGATACTCTGCCACATCCACACTCGTCTTACCGCGGCTGCAGACTATAACAAGCTTCTTATCATGCGGCACCCTCTCATCTGATTCTATTTTCTCTGCCTGAATATTGAGTGCTCCCTTTATGGCACCGTGCGCCACCTCTTCCTCACTTCTTATATCTATTATCTGATAGCTGTTACTATCCAGCTTTTTAACTTCTTCTATACTAAGCTGCATTTTATTTCTCCTATATTATTTCCGCAATGACTTTATTTCCTGAAATATCCTGTACTCATAATATGCCGACACCACAAGGATGAGCCCTATCATAATGAGGCTGTATACATCGCGGATTGCTATTCCAAACGCATCACACACGCATGGCACCAAAAGCCCCGCAGTAAAAACAAGCTTTACAAACGTCAAAAGCCTGAGTGAATACTTTCTGATATTGCCCACACACAGCTCCGCTGCTATGTGATTTAGCTTTTCCGGATAATGCTGCAGCCATGTGATTGCAATGTATACAAGCAAAAGCACAAGTATATTGGCCACAAACTTAAATACCTGTATGTGATAGCACACTCCATAATAAATCTGTAAGCCTATATACGCAAGAGCTAAAAGCGCATCTATTGCCTCAAGCACCGCCGAAGCAAAGGTCATATCTCTTTTTCTCATATAAATCTACTACCTTTCATTAACACCTTAAACACGTAAAAATAAGGTAAAACGATATTGTTTCTCTTTAAACTATCTAATTTTATCATATTATGGACTATCTTTCTAGAAAAATTGTGATATAATAATCAGGTTAAAGGAATTTTATTTAAAAATTAATAATACAACGAGGTTTAATCGAAAATGAGCAAATTAACAATACCAAAGAACTATTCTTCGGCACTGAATCTTCACGATACACAGCTTGCCATCAAGACTGTTAAGGATTTCTTCCAGGGCATGCTCGCACAGCGTCTTTCCCTGACACGTGTTTCAGCACCGCTTTTCGTCGATCCTACCACAGGCTTAAACGATAACTTAAACGGATATGAAAGACCTGTTACTTTCGGCATCCTTGAGCAGGGTGACAAGGAGGCTGAGGTCGTTCACTCTCTTGCCAAGTGGAAGAGATATGCATTAAAGAAATACGGATTTTCTCTCGGCGAGGGCATCTACACAGATATGAATGCCATAAGACGTGATGAGGAGACTGACAATATCCACTCTATATTTGTTGACCAGTGGGACTGGGAAAAGGTCATCCGCAAGGAGGACAGAAACTTAGACTTCCTTGAGGAAACAGTAAAGACAGTATACAAATGCCTGCGCAAGACCGAGCAGTATATGGCTATACAGTACGACTACATAGATTTGATTCTGCCAAAGGATATCACCTTTGTCACCACATCAGAGCTTGAGGAAATGTTCCCTGACAATACTCCAAAGGAGCGCGAGTATTATTTTGCAAAGGCAAAGGGTGCAATCTGTGTAATGCAGATTGGTGACAAGCTTGCAAACGGAGAGCCTCACGACGGACGTGCCCCTGACTATGACGACTGGGCTTTAAACGCTGATATCATCGTATACTATCCTGTTCTTGATATCGCACTTGAGCTTTCATCAATGGGTATCCGTGTAGATGAAAAATCTCTGAAGGAGCAGCTTGACAAGGCCGGATGTCCTGAGCGTGCCAAGCTTCCATTCCAGAAGGCTATCCTCAACAAGGAGCTTCCGTATACTATCGGAGGCGGAATCGGACAGTCACGAATCTGTATGTTCTTCCTCAGAAAGGCTCATATCGGTGAGGTACAGAGCTCTTTGTGGCCTGAGGAAACAATTAAGGAATGTGAGGAGCATGGTATTCAATTGCTATAATCTGCATACCATACTTTACTGTTTGTTATTAAAAACCTGCTGTGTCAGACAAGCATGACACAGCAGGTTTTTTATTTCTTATTTTTTAATTTTTCCATATGCATCACAAACATCAGCATAAATGCATGTGTTACTGCTATTATCTACACAAACATCCTCCATGCAGCTCTGATCTGTGAACTCAGCCTCTCAAACTGCCAGTGGGTATTGCTCTTTATGATACTGTTTGGATCATTTATAGTAAAGCCCTCATCATCATAGCCTGTGATCACCATAAAATGTCCATTGTCTGTGAAATCTCCCGGACCGACATTTACGACTATCAGATTGCCCTCATCAAGCCTTTCTTTAAATGTATCCTCATCCTCCTTTATAGTCTTAGCATTTACGCCGTAGTGCCTGCAGCCCTTGCTCATAAGATCCCATGCACTTCCGGAGCCGTCCACACTGTAGCCGGCCTCCTTTGCATACTCTGCCACTGCAAGAGGTGATGCCTGTGCATCATGCGTCAGATATAATACAACCATCGAAAGTGCAGTCGGACCGCAGCCACTCGCCGCAAAATAATTGCC
>OCRP01001463.1_pt1 | contig 12149 bp, 7 predicted proteins | sample 1538871 | NCBI WGS metagenome assembly OCRP01 (sample SAMN04571731, study PRJEB22368) | human gut metagenome | biome: human gut; material: stool | host: Homo sapiens | place: Luxembourg | collected 2012-09-20 | reverse complement strand
CGCCATCAAGACCACCTTCACCGAGGAGACCGAGACCGATCTGTTCGGCGAGCAGGACGTCCTCATGGGTGGCATCAACCACCTGTGCGATATGGGCTTCGATGTGCTGACCGAGGCTGGCTACCAGCCGGAGATCGCCTACTTCGAGGTGTTCCACGAGCTGAAGATGCTGGTGGATCTGGCCAACGAGGGTGGTCTGAACAAGGCTCGCTGGAGCTGCTCCGACACCGCTCAGTACGGCGATTACACCTCCACCGTCATCACTGAAGAGACCAAGAAGCGCATGCAGTACCAGCTCAAGCGCATTCAGGACGGCTCCTTCGCCAAGGAGTTCATGGATGATCAGGCCGCTGGCGCTCCGAAGTTCAAGGAGCTGCAGGAAGAGTACAGCCACCCGCACCTGGAGACCGTTGGTCCGAAGCTGCGCGCCATGTTCTCTTGGAACAACCAGACGGACGCCGATGCCGATATGGCCGAGTCCTTCAACGGCAAGATCGCTCGTACCCAGGTTCAGTGATTTCGCTGTAGCGGCTGCATGTTAAGGGCCGCTGAATAACGTAGTAGCGCAATATGCGCGAAACGTGTTGGAAGCCACCGTCTCACCGCGGTGGCTTCTTTTTGTTGCTGTGTTGTTTTATGACTGGGATATTTCGTATGCGGGATCGCAGTACTGATTGTCGGGGGAACCGCACGGCTAGGCGTTGGCCCACTTTGTGGACTCAATGCTTATTTAGGAAGGGACGGGAGTAGGATAGACCCCAGTTTGCAGGACAAAATCCATGCACAAAAACACGCGAATTCATCTGCGAATGGTAGAAACCCGAGCGCCGGGAGGCGTTCACCCCACTACATAAAAAGGAGTGCCAAGTACAATGGCTGCACAAATCTGGTACGAGAACGACGGCGATCTCTCGGTCCTCGAAGGTAAGAAGGTTGCCATCATCGGTTACGGTTCCCAGGGTCACGCTCATGCGTTGAACCTGCGCGATTCCGGTGTGGACGTCGTCGTTGGCCTGCGTCCGACCTCCAAGTCCGTCGAGCACGCCAAGGAGCAGGGTCTGGAAGTCAAGTCCGTTCCGGAAGCTGCTGCTGAGGCCGATATCATCATGATTCTGGCTCCGGATCAGTACCAGCGCACCATCTGGGCCAATGACATCGAGCCGAACATCAAGCCGGGCGCAGCTGTTGCTTTCGCTCACGGCTTCAACATCCACTACGGCTACATCAAGCCGTCCGAGGATCACCCGATCTTCATGGTCGCCCCGAAGGGCCCGGGCCACATCGTGCGTCGTGAGTACGCCAACGGCCGTGGCGTTCCGGTCGTCGTGGCCGTGGAGCAGGATCCGCGCGGCGACGCTTGGGACATCACCCTGGCTTACGCCAAGGCTCTGGGCGCTCTGCGTGCAGGCGCCATCAAGACCACCTTCACCGAGGAGACCGAAACCGATCTGTTCGGCGAGCAGAATGTGCTCATGGGCGGCGTGAACAAGCTTGTTGAAATGGGCTTCGAGGTCCTCACCGACGCCGGCTACCAGCCTGAAATCGCCTACTTCGAGGTCTGCCACGAGTTGAAGATGCTCGTCGACCTCATGAACGAGGGCGGTCTGAACAAGGCTCGCTGGTCCTGCTCCGACACCGCCCAGTACGGCGACTACACCAACACCTGCATCGACGAGCACGTGCGTGAGCGCATGCAGTACCACCTGCAGCGCATCCAGGACGGCTCCTTCGCCAAGGAGTTCATCGAGGACCAGGACGCTGGCGCTCCGAAGTTCAAGGCTCTGCAGGAAGAGTACGGCAACGTCCGCATCGAGACCGTCGGTCCGAAGCTGCGCGCCATGTTCTCCTGGAACAACGGCAAGGATGACGACGCTGATATGGCCACCTTCACCGGCAAGATCGCCCGTGGCTGATGTGGCTCATTCGGCTAATCGCTGAGTCTTTTACAAGACCGCTGCCCTTACGGGTGGCGGTCTTTTTTGTATGTTCTGTCGCATATTGTTCTAGGATAGATATGTACGGTTTCTTACGGTTTTTCTATAGGAAGAGATGTCATGGTCACTGCGACTGGTCCCGCACCTGGTTCTGAAATGACAACGTCGGCTGAACCTACCGAAGACCGTAGCACGTCAGGAGTTCTGCACGTCGCCGCGATTTTCGCCTCGCATATGGTGTTGCAGCGTAACAAGCCCATCGCCGTGTTCGGCGCGCTTGATGCCGATTGCGCCGGACTTGAGGTTTCCGCGGAAATCCGCGATTTCGATGGTTCCGTGATCGTGCAGGCTCATGCGTACGCCTCCAAAGAGATCAAGAACGGTTTTTCACCGTGGCGCGTCATGCTGCCGGCACAGCCCGAAGGTGGCCCTTACACGTTGCGCGTCACCGCAGGCAACGATTTCATCGAATATTATGACGTGCTTATCGGCGAAGTATGGCTGGCCGGCGGTCAAAGCAATATGGAACTTGAATTGCGCAACAGTGAAGACGCCGAGGAAGCCCTCGATAACTGTGCCGATCCGTTACTGCGCTTCTACAATGTGCCGAAAACCGGTGTGATCAATCGCAACGCCGAACATGCGGCAAGCTGGCAGGAATCATCGCCTGAAAATAGTGGCGTAATGAGTGCGGTAGCGTACTATTTTGCGCGAAAACTGCGTGATGAACTTGATTCCGACCTTCCGATCGGCATTATTGACTGTTATATCGGGGGCACGTCGATCAGTTGCTGGACGAGCGAAGATGCACTGAATTCCAGCGAATCCGGGCGCGGCTATCTTGCGCGCTATGAGCAGGCGATCGCAGGTAAAACGCAGGAACAGTTCGATTTGGAGTACGGCGAATGGCAGTCGCGTTCTGATACGTGGAATGCGTCGATCGCAGCCGCCCGCGAAGACGATCCTGATGTGACGTGGGATACGCTGACCCAACAGTATGGCGAATGCCCGTGGCCGCCGCCGATGACGCCGACCTCGCAGTGGCGTCCGTCAGGCGCGTTCCATGCCATGCTGGAGCGCATTGTGCCTTACTCCTTGGCGGGATTCCTATGGTATCAGGGCGAGGAAGACGAGCCGTATTGCGGATCCTACCGTGAGTTGCTGGGCATGATGATTGGTGAATGGCGTGCGCTGTGGAGCGAAAGCCTGCCGTTCCTGATCGTGCAATTGCCGCAGTGGATTGACAAGAAGGTCGACGAGGGCGACGGCGATCCGATGCTGTGGCCGGTGTTGCGCGAGGCCCAGTGGGATGCCGCGCAGTCCATCGACAATGTGTTCGCCATCTGCACTATGGATTGCGGCGAATACAACAACATTCATCCGGTTGATAAACGTACACCGGGCGAGCGTCTAGGCAATTGTGCGCTTCGCCAAGTGTATGGTATGAGCCGTATTCCGGTGTATGGGCCGACTGTGCTGGGTTTCCGCTGCGACGAAGGCGGCCGCGTACGCCTGTTCTTCCGGTACGCGCACGGCCTGCATTTCAGCGGTACTACGCCCGACAGTTTTGGTGACGAGTTCGCCAAGAGCCTGCCTTCGCTGGTGCGTCTGCCGGAACGTTCCGGTTTCGAGCTTGCCGGTGCCGATGGTGTGTTCCATCCGGCCTACGCCGCGATTTTCGTGGATTGCGATATTGACGATCTGGTCAACGCAAAGGTCAACGTGGTCGATTACAACGCCACGGAATTCGGTATTCCGATCAACAGCCGCAGTATCGGCACGATTACGTTGGCCACGCCGGAAGTGCCAGCGCCGGTGATGATGCGCTACGCATGGCGTAGCTGGGGTCCGGCACCGTTGTTTAATGACAATAATCTGCCTGCTCACCCATTCAAGCTGGACCTGACCGATCACACCGACTCTGATCACGCTGAATAATCACGTTAGATAGTTGCGTTGAACGGCTGCGTCACATGATTGTCGATAGTTGACGATGCATAGCGTGCGATTGCTGTGCTTATAGTGTGCTGCAATCGCACGCTTTATATTGCGATTGAAGTCCTGCTGATCGCACGTCAGTCAAATACGAATCAAATACCAGTCAAATAAAAAATCGTTGGAAAATCAACGTTTTTGCGATTTATGCCACCAAAATCGCAGAAACGAATCAAATAAAATGCGCTGCACTGCGAGCGCATAAGCTATTGCCAGAGGTCCGGGCCGAATGATTCCAGGTATGCGGTCAGTTCGGCGGCCATCTGCTCGTCTTCCGGAACGCGCGGATGGCCATCCGCGCCGCAACCATTGCGTGAATACAAGAAATGTTTTACGTGAAACTCGCCCTCAGTGCCGCGGCCGTTGCCGTGGAAGATGGCGTGGAACTTACCGTCACAGCCAAGAGCTACGTGCGCGACCTGTTCTGCATGGCAGATAAGGTCGACGCGAAGGCTTCGGTGGCCGAGGGCATGGTCTCGCTGCTTCCGGGCGAAAGCGTCGTGCTGCATATCGCCACTGCCGATGCCGCAGCGCTTGCCGCTCCGGGTGCGTTCGCAGCCGCCAACGTGCCGCGTTCCGCCAACGATCCGAAGCGCGAATGGTGAGCTTCCGCGAGTACGCCGTCTACTGAAGCGGTAGAAGAGTGGATAGAGGACTACTGAAATTTCAGTTGACGTGTTCGGTTGAGTAAAAACATAAGTTGAAGCGCCGCCAACCTTAAGAAACGAAAGTGTTGTGAACGCTGACTTTTCAAGAGGTTGGTCGGCGCTTTTACTGTACGATGTAGATGAACCGTTTAAGTTGCGATTTAAGTTAAGAAGAAGGACACGGACATGCCTATTCAAAAAAGCAAGGTGACGATTTTTGACGTTGCCAAGGCTTCGGGAGTCTCTAGTAGCGCCGTTTCGTATGCGCTCAACGGCAAGTCTGGTGTTTCCGATGTGACTCGAGACAAAGTGTTGAAGGTCGCACACGAACTGGGATGGAAGCCGAATGGCGCGGCACAGGCGCTGGCCAAGGCGAAGACGCAGCGCGTGGGTCTAGTGCTGGGTTACGACCCGAAGCTGCTTTCCGTCGAATCCTACATGATGGAACTTATTTCCGGTCTTGGCGCCGAGCTGGAAAAATACGATTATTCTCTGCTGGTACGCATGGCCGTGGGTGAGGACGCGAAGCTTTCGATCATCGATGATTGGATTGCTACTGGCAACGTCGACGCCATGCTGCTCGTCAATGTCGAGCTTGGAGACCCTTGCGTTGCCTTGCTTGAGGAGCATGAGGAGATGCCGGTGCTTGCCATTGCCGATGCCTCCGTGGTCGGCAATCTGCCGAGTCTGTCAAGCGCCGACGCCGATGCCGTGCGCCGAGCGGTGCGATACCTGTATGATCTCGGGCATCGTCAGATCGCCCGCGTCGGCGGTCCCGAATCGCTTGCGCACTCGTATATTCGCGATTCCGCCTTTGCGGACGTCGCTTCCGAGCTGGGCATGCGTTATCGTTGCCTGCACACCGACTACACGCCGGAAACCGGTCGCGAGGCCACGAAGCGCCTGCTGGCGTTCTCTGAGCATCCGACGGCGATCATCTACGACAATGATGTGATGGCGTTGGCTGGCCTTGGCGTGGCAGCTTCGCAAGGCATCAAAGTACCGGAGGAAATCTCTATCATGTCGTGGGATGATTCCCTCATGTGCACCGCGGCGTATCCGAACCTGACCGCCATGGGCCGTGACGTGGTCGATACCGGTAGGCAGGCCGCCGGATTGCTGCTCAAGCTGATCGGCGGCGAGCGTGTGGGGCATCTGATGGAAGGGCCGTACGAATTGCGTGCCCGCGCTTCGACCGGTTCCGCTCCGGCAGCGGAATAAGATGCGATGATGAGTTAATGCGATGATGAATTAAAAATTGCGATTGCGCATTTGCTGTGCCCCGACAAGGGCAGGATGAAAGCGAGCAGCGAGCCGATCGCGGCGATCGCCGCAAGGGTTACGCCATACAGGATTGCGACGGTGTTGCCGGACTGCTTCGACAGGTACCACAGGTCGAACGGCGCGAGTCCCCGGAACAGCCCGGGAATCGCGGATTGGAAATCAAAATCTGAAATCTGAAATCGTAATCTGAAATCAAAAAGCGCCCGTGCCCTTCGCTTGAGGCATGGGCGCATTGTTGCCTTACGACTTCAGGCGCGCTTCTGTGTGATCTGATAGGCGGCGAACAGCACGACCAGCCAAATCACGCCGGCGACCACTGCGATGCGATAGCTTGCGGAGAAGCACATCAGCACCACGACCAGCAGCATGAACGCGATCACCACATACGGCGTCACCTTGGCGAACGGCAGCTTGAACGCAAGTTTGTCAAGTGCTTCCTGGCCCTTCAATCCCTTCAAATCATTCGGACCGTCGCCGGCGGCGACAACGCGACGGAACTTAATTTCCGTAATCATGATCATGATCCAATTAATCGCAGCGGCAATCGTGGCAATCGACATCAAATAATTGAACGCGAAATCAGGCCACACGAACACCACCACCACGGCGATCGCAATGATGATGGCCGACGTGATCACACCCCCGACCGGAACGCCGCGCTTGTTCAGGCGGCCCAGATACGCGGGCGCATTGCCCTGCTTCGCCAACGAATACAGCATGCGCGAGTTCGCGTACAGGCCGGAGTTGTACACGCTCATCACGGCGGTCAAGCACACGAAATTCAGAATGCCGGCGGCCGCATGCACGCCCACCGAGTCGAAAATCTGCACGAACGGGCTGGAATTGCCGTCGATCGTGCTCCACGGCACCACGGCCATAATCACGCCGAGCGCGCAGATGTAGAACACGAGAATACGCCAGATAATGCCGTTCGTGGCCTTCGGGATGGTGGTGCGCGGATTTTCGGTTTCGCCCGCGGTGATGCCGATGAGCTCGGTGCCGCCGAAGCTGAACATCACCACGACCAGCGCCATCAGCAGGCCGGTCCACGTGCCGTCCGCATTGCGAGACATCAGGCCATGCGGCAGGAATCCGCCGTCAACGGTAAACCAGTTGGCGAACGACGCGCGAATGCCCGAAGCGGTCGGCACATTCGCGATGATCACATACAAACCGCCGAAAATCATGGCAAGCACGGCCACGATCTTGATGATGGCGAACCAGAATTCAAATTCGCCGAACTTGTTCACGCCCATAAGATTCAGCGCCGCGATGGCCACCAGGAACACCGCCGCCGACACCCACTTCGGAATGTTCGGGAACCAGTAATTCACGAACGAGCCAACCACGGCCAACTCCACCATGGCCACGAGCACGTAGTTGAACCAGTAATTCCAGCCGGAAATAAAGCCGGCTCGCTTCGACCAGTACTGCGTGGCGTAATAGCTGAACGCGCCCGCCTTCGGATCCTCGACCGCCATTTCGGACAGGGCGCGCACGATCAGGAAAATCGCCAGACCGCCGATCAGATAGGCGAGCAGAATGGCCGGGCCCGCCAGCTGAATCGACTCGCTGGAACCATAGAACAGGCCGGTGCCGATCGCGCCGCCCAATGCGATCAATTGAATATGACGATTCTTCAAAGACTTGCGCAGCGTCGGCGGAACCGGCACATCGTCGGTTTCGCGCGGTTTCTTCGCAACGGTTGCGTCGCTCATGAATGCTTCCTCTTCTTGGGTGCCTCGGCAAATTCGGCAAATTCGGCAAAAGTTTGCGATCTTGGCGATGTTGCGTTCGGCAGTAGTGGTAGGTGACGCGCCTATGGTTTTTGGTATGGCGCGTCTTCCCCGATTGTAGCTGTAGCGCGTGGATTCGGTTTCATAGTGTTCAATAGTTCGATAGTTCAATAAAATGAAGGTTTTGGGAGCAATGGTTGGTGCTGCTTGAGCGCTACGGGCTGGAGGTCGTCATGGCATTCATCAAAGACATGGTGCGTATGTGGTTGCATGCGTGGAAGCGATTCATCTCCATCGCACTGATCTCGTTGCTGGGCGTCGCCGTGCTTACGGGCATTTACGCGGGTTGCCGAGACGCTTTTCTTGCGACGGATCGTTTTTTCGACACCCAAGGATTGCACGACATTCAGGTGTTGTCGACGGCCGGATTGACCGATGACGATATTGCCGCGCTCCGTAAGATTTCCGGTGTTGCGAAAGTGCAGGGCGAACGTTCGCAAACCGTGACCGTCGATCTGAACGGCAAAAAAACCGTGACCATGCAGGAGATCGGCACGAACGGCATTGACCAGCCGTATTTGCAAAGTGGCCGTATGCCTGAAAAGTCCGGTGAGATCGCGGTGACGCGCAAATTCATCAAGGATTCCGGATGTAAAAAGGGCGACCATATTACGGTGACACCGCAGGATTCGGCGTCTTCTTCTGTGTCCGATTCTGCAGAATCGGACAATCAAACGGGCGAAAACGGGTCCCAGATGTCCGATTCTGCAGAATCGGACACGCAGGATGGCAAACGTGCCGCACGGGTGACCGATTCTGGTGAATCGGACAATCAGGCACCGAGCTTTCCCACCGAACTGACTATTGTGGGCGTGGTGCTTGACCCGCAGGATCTCACCAATCCAGACGGCTATTCGGGTACGAACGCGTTCCGTTCCTCCGCCACCAGCGACTACACGTTCTTTGCGCCGTCCGACGGTGTGACCGGCAGCATGTACACGGCCGTTACCATTCTCGTGAAAGGCGCCGCCGACAAGGACTCGTTCAGTGACGTGTACGACGACACCGTCAGCGAAGTAGCTGACCGCATCGACGGCACGGTGCGAACCAATCGCCAGAAAGCGCGTCATCAGGAACTACTCGACGCTGGAACCAAACAAATCGACGAGGCGAAAGCGCAAACCGACAAACAGTTCGCCGCAGCGCAACAGCAGATCGACAGCAATCGCAGCCAGCTCAATCAGCAAATCGACCAAATCGTCAATATGCAGGCGGGCGCGGCTGCAGGATCCCTCGACGAAACAACCCGTGAAACACTACGTGAAACGGTAATTGCCGCAAGCCCGCAATTAGCGGAAGCCAAAGCGCAACTCGACCAGGCGCAATCGAAATTGGACCAGCAGAAAAAAGACACCGAACGGACACTGCAATCCAAGCAAAACGAGCTGGAAGACAGCATTCCGCAAGTGCATTGGTATGTGCAGGACCGGTCGCAAATCGGCGGATTCAGCTCGCTGAAATCTGATCTGGAATCCATCCAATCGCTGGGCAACGCATTCCCGATCGTGTTCTTGCTCGTGGCGGTGATGATGAGTCTGACCGCCATGGCGCGCATGGTCGAAGAGGATCGCGGGCTGATCGGCACATACACAGGGCTCGGCTACGGGCGTCTTGCGGTCGCCTCACGATACCTGTTGTTCGCGCTGTTCGCCTGCCTGATCGGCGGTGGACTCGGCCTGATCGCAGGCTTCCTTGGCATTCCGGCGTTCCTGCTCGTCGTATTGCGAGGCTTGTATGTGATGCCGGACGTACGCTTGGCATACGACTGGCTGTACGGAACGGCCGGAGTCGCGCTGTTCGTGGTCGGCGTGCTTGCCGCAACCGTGTATGCGTGCGCGCAGGAAATGCGACAGAAGCCGGCCAGTCTCATGCGTCCGAAAGCGCCGCGTGCAGGATCGCGCATTCTACTGGAGCGTATCAAGCCGTTGTGGAATCGCATGAGCTTCCTCGGCAAAGTCACGGCGCGCAACATTTTCCGTTTCAAATCGCGTCTGATCATGACGGTCGGCGGCGTGGCCGGCTGCACCGCGCTGATTGTGTGCGGACTTGCGATCAACGACACCGTTGCCGCATTGGGCGCGAAACAGTATCAGGACGTGTATCAGTACGATTTGATGGTGGTCGCGAACGATGATGACGCTGATGCGATGCGGCAGAAAGTCGCTTCGGATGGTCGTGTCACGTCGAGCATGGACGTGCGCGTTGAATCGGGTGATTTGACCGGCGATTCGGGGAGCGAAAGCATTCAGCTGGTTGCCGTGCCCGACAGTGAACGCAGCGAGTTCGGCAAGATGGTCACGTTGCAGCCGGTGCGCTCCAGTTGGGTGGATGGTGCGGCCGATACGGTAAGTCTGGGCGATGACGGCGTGATCGTATCGCAGTCCGCGGCAAGCGCGATGGGCGTCAAAGCGGGCGGTATGGTAACGCTGACCAACGGTGACGATATGCAGGCCGAAGCGCATGTCAGCGCGGTGATCCGCAGTGTGATCGGATCGGACGTGTATGTGAGCGAAACCTATTATCGCCAGCTGTTCGATACTGCTGCATCCGGCACGTCTTCCGCATCTTCCGCGTCCGATTCTGGAGAATCGGACAATCAAAACGGCGAATCCGGTACCTCGAATGGCGCATCGTCAAACGGCCAACAATTGGTGTGGAACGCCATGTATGCGAAGCTCAAAGGTTCAGGCGAATCCCAGGCCGCCTATGCGGAAAAGCTGGAAGACGACGATGCGGTCATGAAAGCCGTGAGCTGCGCGCACATGGCGGAAAGCTTCAAATTCGACCTGATGGGCGCGGTGGTCGCGCTGATCGTGGCGCTCGCGGGCGGGCTCGCGCTCGTGGTGCTGTTCACGCTCGCCAACACCAACGTATCAGAACGTGAACGCGAGATGGCCACGCTCAAGGTGCTCGGATTCTTCGACAAGGAAGTGCATCATTACGTAAATCGCGAAATGATGGTGCTCACCATGATGGGCGTGGTGCTGGGCTTGCCTCTCGGCCGTTTCGTCGGCGGATTGCTGACGGCTGCGTTGAATATGCCCGCACTGTATTTCGAAGTGGAATGCACGCCGTTGAGTTATGTGATTGCGGCCGGCGCGACCATGGCTTTCGCGCTGCTCGTGCAGTTGTTCGTGAATCCGGTGTTGGATCGTATCGACCCGATTAGTTCGCTCAAATCCGTCGAATAGGCGCATGTCTGAATGTCCGATTCTCCAGAATCGGACAACTAGACGGGTAAAAGTGCGTTACGGTTGTCCGTTTCTCCAGAATCGGACAAGTAATGTGGCGAAAGTGCCCTGTGGTTGTCCGTTTCTCCAGAATCGGACACTTAGAGTGCCGGAAAGGCTCGGATTCGCGTTTCAGTTCTTCGGATAACGGTAGTTGTGTGGCAGTTGCGTGGTGAGCTGCGGGTCCAGGCCGAGTTCCTTCAACTGCCGGTCGATTTCGCGGCGCGCACGTTTCACAAGTTCGGCTCGATATTCATCGCCATGTCCGGCATTGCTATGTGCCGCATCGCCATGTCCCATCGTTCCCATCTTCTCCAGTGCGTCCAATGTTTCCGCCATACGCTTGAGCCGGTCCTGATGGTGCAGCAGCGCACGCACCTGCGCATGTTCGTGCACGATCGTCCGCCAATCGGATGGTGTGTGTGCAATCTCCCGAACCGCGGTGACCGGATGTACGTCGGCCACCTGATATGTGATCGAGCCAAGCAGCGGCATTAGGAACACCGTAATCGCGCCGGCTGCGACCAGTGTTGACGCGGTGTCGCCTTGCATGGTGCCGACCTTCACCGCCAGTGACGTGACGGCGACGATGATCGGCAGCGCTGTCGTGCAATACAGCGCTACGGTGACGCGATGATGCGATGACAGCGGATTCTCGCGTTTGTCGAGCGATAGCGCAACATATACGGGCACCGCGCGAATCAGCATGAGCATTACGATGAACGCGACGAGCAGCGCGGGTCGGCCTGCCACGGCGCGCACGTTGATCGCGGCTCCTGACACCACGAAAAACACAGGAATAAGGAATCCGTAGCCGACGCCTTCCAGTTTCATTTCCAGCGACTTGCTGCCGTCGGGGATGATGTAACGCAGGATGAAGCCTGCGGCGAACGCGCCGAGCACCGCGTCAAGTTCGAACAGTGCAGAAATGGTGACAAGGAAGATGAGCAGGAATGTGGTCAGTCGCATGAGCGTTTGCGATGACGTGTTCGCGTTTTCCGTAAGGAAACGGTACAGGCGATGGCCGGTTTTCAGTGCTTTCGTAGGTAGCATCGCGCACAGTAGGCAGATGGCGAGGAACGCGCCGAGCACGAGCATGGTCTGCCAGCCGGTTCGGGTGGATAGCAGGATGGCCATGGCGAGGATTGGGCCGAGTTCGCCCCACGTTCCGTACGAGATGATGGCGTCGCCGATGGGGGTGCCTTCGAGGTTGCGTTCCTTGAGAATCGGCATGAGTGTGCCGAGAGCGGTGGTGGTAAGTGC
>OCRP01001460.1_pt1 | contig 12213 bp, 6 predicted proteins | sample 1538871 | NCBI WGS metagenome assembly OCRP01 (sample SAMN04571731, study PRJEB22368) | human gut metagenome | biome: human gut; material: stool | host: Homo sapiens | place: Luxembourg | collected 2012-09-20 | reverse complement strand
GCCCGTCCGATCCGTTCGGCACCCGTTCCGAAACCAAGAACGTGAACTCGTTCCGCGGTATTGAAAAGACCATTCAGTATGAGATTCGCCGTCAGGCGGCCATTCTGAGCGAAGGCGGCGAGATTCTGCAGGAAACCCGCCACTGGGATGAGGCTTCGCAGACCACCGCAGGCGGCCGCGTGAAGTCCGATGCCGACGATTACCGCTACTTCCCGGATCCGGATCTGGTGATGCTGCACATCACCAAGGAGCACATCGAAGAGATGAAGGCTCAGATGCCGGAAATGCCGCGCGAGCGCCGCAACCGCCTGAAGGGCGAGTGGGGCTTCAACGATTTGGAGATGCGTGACGTGCTCAACGCCGACGCTCTGGATCTGCTTGAGGAGACCGTCAAGGCTGGTGCCACCGCCGCAGGTGCCAAGAAGTGGTGGCTGGGCGAGCTGAGCCGTGAAGCCAACAACAAGGGCGTGAGCCTCGAAGAGCTACCGATCGCTCCGGCCGATGTTGCTGAGGTTGAGAAGCTGATCGCCGATGGCAAGCTCAACGACAAGCTGGCCAAGCAGACCGTCGCCGGTGTGCTTGCTGGCGAAGGCACTCCGGATGAGGTCGTCAAGAAGCATGGCTTCCAGGTCGTGTCTGATGACGGCGCTCTCGAAAAGGCCGTGGATGAGGCTCTCGCAGCCAATCCTGACATCGTTGAAAAGCTCAAGAGCGGCAATATGAAGCCGATGGGCGCCATCATTGGTGCCGTCATGCGTGCCACTCGCGGTCAGGCTGACGCAAAGGCCGTCACCAAGATCGTGATGAGCAAGATCAAGTAACGTTTACAACGATTGCTGACGATTACAGCCGATTGTTGAATCGCAGGAAAACGCACGTTCCAAAAAGCTTGGGACGTGCGTTTTCTTTTCGTTATTCCGGAAAAGGGATTTCAAAGAAAGAGAATACATAATCGCGAAGCGCATTTTCTTACGATTGCCGACATGTCCTTCAACATCAGGTTATGCTGGTAGAGGAATATGTACAGCGATTGCCGCCGCGCGGATTCACAGCTGACATACAGTCGGGTACAATACCCTCGGTATGGGTGCGGCGACGGTCGTGCCTGCAATGATGTAGGGGACAGGAATAATGCCAGAACAAGTTGAGGCTGCGACACAGGAGCAGTTGGACCAGCAGTCGCGTGAATTGCCGGATCTCATCGTCATTCCGTCTATCAAGGGCGAGATGGTGCATCTGCGTCCGTCCGTGATCGAAGATCTTGAACGTATGGACGCCATTGGGGCGTACATCGGCGCTTCCGGAATCACCGGCAAGGATCGGGTTGCCGAGCGTGGCGCGGTGCATGCGTGGGTGCGTCGTTCCGTGGCATGGTCCCAAGGCGAAACGCCGACCGAATCCGGTGTGGGGGATCCGGAGTCGCGTCGCACGATCGCATGGTCCATCATCACCGAAGCCGACCATGATGGCGATGGCGAGATCGATGCCGCGAATTCCGACAATGTGATTGGCATGATTTTCCTGATCGATATTGACGGTTGGGCTCGTTCCGCGCGCATTCAGGTGGTGCTTGGCAAGGATTACCGCGGCCGTGGCTATTCGCGTGACATCATGCCGCGCGTGATGACGTACGGACTTGCGCCGGAACCGGCAGGCCTTGGCATGCATCGCATTTGGGTTGCCGTGCCCGAGCAGAACACGCGTTCCGTGTCCGTGTACCAGTCGTTGGGATTCGTGCCGTCCGGTCGTTCGCGCGACGCCTTGTGGAACGCTTCGCAGAACCGTTACCAGGATCTGATCGTTATGGACACGCTGGTTGACGAGTTCGACCCGATCCGTTCGCTTGACGCGTTCGGCATGCATGTGATCGAAGATAATCCGGGCGTCAAGGAAGCGTTGAGCGCGCGCGAGCATTCCATTGCCATCCGACTGAATGAGAAGAATGCTTCGAAGCATGATGCGGAAGGTACGGATGTCAACGATGCCGCGGCAGCTGCGCAATCCGTGCAGAAAGCTTCTTCCGATGGTGCTGGTGACGTGGCCGAGGCTGTGCGGAAGGACGCGGAAGGCGCGGAACCTGCGCGACAAAGCGAGCATGATGATCGCAAGTCCGTTACTGGCGATGCCGATGCCGAAAACAGCTGGCCGTACACGGCGGGCGAGCGTAAGACGTCGAAGGAAGCTTGGTGGCGCACGCTTGGTCGTGGTCGCAAGCGCGATACGGAAGGTAAGTGATGAGCGCCGAGGATCTCGATAATTACGAAACCGACGCGGAACTGGCTCTGTATAAGGAGTATCGCGACGTAATCAAGCTGTTTACGTATGTTGTTGAAACGGAACGTCGCTTTTATTTGGCGAATAAAGTCGATTTCAATGTGCGTTCCGCAGGCCAGGACGTGTATTTCGACGTGCGCCTGACTGATGCTTGGGTGTGGGACGTCTATCGTTCCAGTCGTTTCGTCAAGAACGTGCGTATCGTCACGTTCAAGGATGTCAATGTTGAGGAAGTGCAGAAAACCGATATTGACATTCCTGATTCCATCTAGTTGCGCAGTTGCCGGTCACGCGGTTGCCAGTTGTGCGGTTGCTGGTCGCGTAGTTGGATTGCGTAATGTGGTTGCGCGCTTTGGCCGCGCAGTCGGGTCGTGCATCGGCCGGTTTGATGATTGCGTTTTGCATGATGCGATAGCCGTATATCCGGCTGACTTGGCTTGATTTTGTAAGCATTCGCACAAGTTGCGGTGTTCGTTTCCCTACCCTCGGGTAGACTATCAGGGATTTTTGTTTTCATAAGGAGACCTCAAAGTGACGCAAAAGCAATCCGTGGTGATTATCGGCGGTGGCCCTGCAGGCCTGACTGCCGCTTGGGAGCTCGTCAAGGACGGTGGCTCCGAGAACTACGACGTGACTGTGTTGGAAGCGACCCGCGAATTCGGCGGCATCTCCCGCACCGTCAAGCATGATGGCAACCGTATGGATATTGGCGGCCATCGTTTCTTCTCGAAGGACGAACGCATCATGGATTGGTGGAAGGGGGTCCTGCCGCTGCAGGGCGCGCCAAGCTATGATGACAAGAAGCTCGGTCGCGAGCACGATATGGAACCGGGCGGACCGGATCCGGAAGTCGAAGACAAGGTGATGCTTAAGCGTCATCGCGTGTCTCGTATTTACTGGAACCGCCACTTCTTTGACTACCCGATTTCCCTGAGCGCCAACACGTTGAAGGCCATGGGTCCGAAGCTTACGCTTGTTGCCGGCTTCAGCTACCTGAAGTCCATGGTGCACAAGCTGCCGGAAGACAATCTGGAGAACTTCTACATCAATCGTTTCGGCCGCAAGCTGTATTCCATGTTCTTCGAGGGGTACACCGAGAAGCTGTGGGGTCGCCATCCGTCCCAGATTTCCGCCGATTGGGGTGCGCAGCGCGTCAAGGGCCTGAGCATTATGGGCGTGCTGAAGAACGCGTTCCAGAAGCTCCTGCCGAAGAAGCGCAGCAATGCTGAGGTTGAAACCTCGCTGATTGAGGAATTCTGGTATCCGAAGTATGGTCCGGGCCAGCTGTGGGAAACCGTCGAGGCCAACTGCGAGGCCGCGGGCGTGAAGGTCATCACCGACGCGAACGTGGTGGAGATTCGCCAGGCCGACGGCAAGATCGCATCCGTGGTATATGAGGATTCCGAAGGCAACCGCACCGAAATGGCCGCGGACGACTTCATCTCCTCCATGCCCGTCAAGGATCTCATCAACGCAGTGGACGCTTCCAGCCAGCCCGCGCCGAAGGACATGACCGAAATCGCCAACGGCCTGCCGTACCGCGACTTCGTGACCGTTGGTCTGCTCGTCAAGCACCTACGCCTGTCGAACACCACCGACATTCCCACCCTCGGCAACCCGCCGATCGTGCCTGATTGCTGGATTTACGTGCAGGATCCGGGCTACAAGGTCGGCCGTTTGCAGATCTTCAACAACTGGAGCCCGTACCTGGTCAAGGACGTTGACAACACCGTGTGGATCGGTCTTGAATACTTCTGCGAAGAAGGCGATTCCTTCTGGAACATGTCTGACGAGGAAGCGAAGAAGTTCGCCATCCAGGAGCTTACGCGCATGCAGATCATCAACGGTCCGCAAGACGTGATCGACTCCCATCGTGAGCGCGTGAAGAAGGCGTATCCGGCATATTTCGACACCTACGATCGCATGCCTGAGCTCGTGGAATACCTCGATTCCTTCGGCAATCTGTATTGCGTCGGCCGCAACGGCCAGCATCGTTACAACAACATGGATCATTCCATGGCCACCGCAATCGAGGCCGTCGGCAATATCAAGAACGGCAAGACGTCCAAGAAGAACGTATGGTCCGTCAATACCGACAAGAGCTATCACGAGGAAAAGTAGGTTCCGGCAAGACCTGCACCTGTTGCTGTAAAGCATGTGGTAAAGCGAAAGACCCGTCATGTGATCGCATGGCGGGTCTTTCGCATTGTGATTTGCGATTTGTCATTGACTTGAATGCTTGATTGGCATGAATACGTTGGCACGCCTACGTTGCGTTGGTCTGGATGACGTTGTATGGTTAGGGAAGTTCGAAAACCGTGATATTTCGCGGCGGACTTTCAGTGGCGGAAATTTCCGTATCTCTTTTTACAGCTGTTGCAGGCGTGTGCTTGCGAAAGCTAGGGGAAAGGCAAAAACCAGTGGCAACCAGCCCGAATCTTGAAGACATGAAACTGCCTGAGCTCAAGGAGCTCGCCAAGCAGATGGGCCTTCGTGGCACCTCCACCATGCGTAAGCCGGAACTTATCGCGACGCTTCAGGCCGCTCGTTCCGGCGGTGAAGCGCCTGCCGGTGTGACCGTGCGAGCTCCGAAGTCCGCTGCACCGGCCGCTCCGGTGGCTCCTGCTGAAGCCCAAACCGCAGACGCTGAGGTCGCGGCGAACACGGCTGAGGAATCCGGCAAGTCCAACGAGGCTGCCGAAAGCAAAGCCAACGAGGCTGAGCAGTCCGAAAAGCAGACGGCCAAAACCGTTAGGAAGACCCTTGCCGGACGTGCTGATAGCGCTGAGCGTGCGGAGCGCTCCGAACAGACGGAACGTGCCGAGCGCACCGAGCGTGCTGACCGTCGCAAGCAGGCTGAGGCTCCGACGAGCGAGGAGGCGGCCGATGTCATGGCCGCGGTGAACGCCTTGGACAGCATCGATGAGGCTCCGAAGCGCCGTCGCCGCCGTGATGCGGACGCTGCCACCGATCTGCTGGCCGAACTGGGATTGGACGATGCTTCGCCGAAGCAGGATGATCGTCGTCGCCATCGTAAGGATGATGCGTCCGACGTTGAGCCGCGCCGTCGCCGTCGTGCGGTGGAAGGGCCGAAGGATGAGGACGTTGTGCGCGATCTTGATGACATTCTCGCCACGTTGCCTTCGCAGGGCAGTGATGATGACGAACGTCGTGACGAGGCTGAAGACGGTGATTTCGCACGTCGTGGTCGCGGTCGCGTCAGCGATAGGGGTGACCGCGTGGATCGTCGTGGCCGTCGCCTGCGTGGCCGTGACCGCGATTATGACGAGCGTGACGAGCGTCGTGGCCGTACCGGCGACCGTAACAATGATCGCAACGAGCGTAACGATCGCGTCGAGCGCAACGAGCGCACGGATCGCAATGTTGAACGCGAACAGCGTCACGAGGAGCCGAAAGAGGATCTCGTGCCTGTCGCGGGCATCGTCGACGTGCTCGATTCCTACGCTTTCGTGCGTACCTCCGGCTATTTGCCGGGTCCGAACGACGTGTACGTTTCCATGGGCCAGGTCAAGAAGTATGGGCTGCGCAAGGGTGATGCCGTGCACGGTTCCATCCGTACCCCGCGTGAGGGCGACCGCCGCAACCAGCGTCAGAAGTTCGTGCCGCTGCAGTCCATCGACTCCATCAACGGCATGACCGTGAAGGCCGCACAGAGCCGTCCGCAGTTCAACAAGCTCACTCCGCTGTATCCGCAGGAGCGTCTGAAGCAGGAAACCGCGCCGAACAAGCTCACCGGCCGCCTCATCGACATCGTGGCGCCGATCGGCAAGGGCCAGCGTGGCCTGATCGTGTCTCCGCCGAAGGCCGGCAAGACCATCACCCTGCAGAACATCGCCAACGCGATCGCCACCAACAATCCGGAAGTCCACCTGATGGTCGTGCTCGTGGACGAACGTCCGGAAGAGGTCACCGATATGGAACGTACGGTGCAGGGCGAGGTCATTTCCTCCACCTTCGACCGTCCGGCCTCCGACCACACCACCGTCGCCGAACTCGCCATCGAACGCGCGAAGCGTCTCGTGGAGCTTGGCCAGGACGTGGTGGTGCTGCTTGATTCCATGACCCGTCTGGCCCGTGCCTACAACATCGCCGCTCCGGCTTCCGGCCGTATTCTTTCCGGTGGTGTGGATGCCCAGGCGCTGTACCCACCGAAGAAGTTCTTCGGTGCCGCTCGTAACATCGAAAACGGCGGCTCTCTGACCATCATCTCCTCCGCACTGGTGGAAACCGGCTCCAAGATGGACGAGGTGATTTTCGAGGAGTTCAAGGGCACCGGCAACATGGAGCTGCGCCTGAGCCGCGAACTGGCAGACAAGCGCCTGTTCCCGGCCATCGACGTGAACGCTTCCGGCACCCGTCGCGAGGAACTCATCACCGATCCGCAGGAACTGCCGATCATCTACCGTCTGCGTCGTCTGCTTGGCGGTCTGGAGCCTGAGCAGGCTTACCAGACGCTTGTGCCGCGTCTGAAGAAGACCGCGACCAACCGTGATTTCATGGCGTCGCTGATCCAGCAGAGCGGCAATACCGCGAATAACGGCAACAGCTAATCGCAGGTAATCGCAATCTGCGGTTACGCATCCAAGGGTCGTATGACAATCGCCATGCGGCCCTTTTGTTTCGTTCGGCTGTCTTTCTGTTCGGCTGTCTTTCTGTTCGGCTGTTTTTCCGTTTTGCAGTTTTCAACTACTTTCGAATGCGTTTCGATTGTTTTTCGAAAGTTCCGCACGATTCGGCAATGTGGATGATCACGTTGTGGACATACGGTATGTAAAAATCGACGCACGAAAAAATACGAAATCGAAAGTAAAAAGACGAAAATAGTATTGCTATATAGGGGGTATATGAAAAAAATAGGAGAAAAATGATTGAAAATCGAAATTCGTTGGAAATGTTACGAAAATGCAGTTGACGGATTGTGTGTTGGGGTGGGTATGGTAATGGACGGAAACGTGAGCTGCATAGGGGAGTCGGTCCTACCGGACTGATGCAGAATGCTTGTTGGAAAGGGGCATCTATGACAGGCAATGGCAACGAACCCGACACCACGCATGCGAGCGTGGGCCAATTCGACGATATCGACGAGACCATTCTCAGCATGCTGGAGAAAGACGGCCGCGCTACGCTGTCTCAGCTTTCGGATGCTACGGGACTGTCGATTTCCGCGGTGCAATCGCGCGTGCAGAAACTGGAACGTCGTAATGTGATTCTCGGCTACAAGGCCGTTATCGACGATGAAAAGCGTGGCCTCGCCGTACGTGCCTACATTGCGGTCACGCCGATCGATTATTCCAAGGAAGCCGAGATTCCCGCCAAATTGCAGGATATCGAAGGCATCATGTCGTGCGATTCCGTGGCTGGGTCACCCAGCTACATGCTGACCGTGCGCGCAGCCTCGCCAAGCAAGCTTGAGGATCTGCTGAACGTCATCCACCAAACGGTGCCGGTGAGCACGGAAACCACGATTGTGCTGCAACGGTACTTCTCCAAGTGACATGCGCGCGGTAGTCTTGTACGCATGAGCGATAGCGAACATGACTGGCTTCGGCCAGAAGAAGAGCATGAAACCGAAACCGTCATCGATGCGGGCACCGCGCAAAGCAATCCCGAGGTTGCCGATGCCGTGGCGAAAATCGCTGCATTGCGCCAGTCGATCGACAATGTCGACACGGCCATCGTTTCCCTACTGGCGGAACGCTTCAAATACACGTCCCAAGTGGGTGTGCTGAAAGCCCGCGCGGGTTTCGCGCCGGCCGATTACAAGCGTGAGGATTACCAGATCGAACGGTTGCACCGCATTGCTGTCGATGCCGGGTTGGATCCCGACATCGCCGAAATGTATCGCGAATTCGTGGTGACCGAAGCCAAGCGCAGGCATAAGCGCATCGCCGAGAACGGCGTCGATCCGGGTGTGCTCGACGTATTCGCCTGACCTGTCTGTTTTCCGCGAAATCGTTTCTTGCCGGGGCATGCCGCGCGCTACATTGATTGCTTTGGAACGTTGTTTTGATTGCGATTGAGAGGCTCGGCATGCGTCGTTCTGTTGCGTTTCGTGCATCTTGTGCCCATCATGCCGATAGCACGCGTGGTGAGCGTGATATGCGTGTGGCGAGTGTCCATCTGCGGCACATGCTGGCTGCGTCCATTGCGGTAACGCTGGTTTCGGCGGCTCCCGTATGCGCGGTCGGGGTTTCGAATGTGGTTGATGCGGTGCGTCGGAACGGCGAGTACGTCTCGGCGGTGGCCTCGCACGATGTGATGAGCGCATATGAGTCCGTTGATGAGCCGGGCCGCTTGTATTTGACGAGTGACGCCGCTTCTGCAACTGATACGGACATGAATGCAGATGAGGGCGCGACGTCTTCGCAGCGCGTGCCGCAAGAGCGTGTGGAACTGCCGTGGGATATAACGGCGACCTTTACTTTGGACGGTCCGACCGTCAGCGCATCCAAGATTTCCGGTGCATCGGGCGTGGTCGGCATCCGCATCGATCTGAAATCGGAACGACCGGAGGAAACGGCTGATCTGACGCCGATCGTCGCGTTCACCATTCCCAACCGCGTCGGCAATGACGCGACCTCAGACGAAGGCGTGCTTGTGTCTGCCGGCAATTCGTCGACATTGGTCGCTGCGGTAGGCAAGCCGGGTGAGGATCTTACGATTCATACGTATGTGACTGCGAAAAACTTCACCATGAGTTCGCTGTCTGTCGCCGCTGTTGCCTGCGATTCCGAAAGAACTGGCTGCTATGGCAATCTCACCAGTTTGACCGATCGCGCATCCACATTGGTGGATGGTTTGACGAATGTCGGATCGCAACGCAACCATGAGCTCATCGCGCAGCTCGAACAACTGCGCGATCATGAAAAGGAGCTTGCCGAAACGACCATCGCCCAGCGTGAGCAGGAACATGAGCAGGCGTTCAACGGGTATATCGACGCGTACGTCGGCTCGTATACGACGCATCTTTCCGGATCGATTGGCGATACCACGCAACTTACCGCCATTCTCGGCACCGCGGCCGAATTGAACGGCGATACTGCGGTGGCGCAGTCCGTGGTCGATCTGGCCAACGCGGTCAACGATGTGAGCGCCGCATACCGACATACGGGTGCCGCCGACGCGGTGAACGAGGTGATTCGCACCATCGAACAGCGTGGCACATCCGGTTTGGTGGCGGAACTCAACAAGCGTGCGGGCGAGGAGCAGCAGCGTGGCGCCAAGGATTACAGTGCCGGCCAGTCGCAGCTTTCTTCGGCGATGATTCCGTATTCCATGGATTTCACCGACGCGTACACCGCTCGGCTTAAGGAATTGGGGGCTTCCGCAGGTTCGGCGCAAAACTTGGAATCTCAGGCGATTGCGGATGTGCGCAACAGCATTGACGGCAATGAGAAGTTGAAGTCGGCTTCAAGCAAGGTTGACGATGCGATGCAGACGTTGGCGGATGCGAGCGAGCACACGGGTCAGGCCAGTGCGTTCCACGAGATCGTGCTTCGTTTTGCGGATCAGCTTGATGCAGGTGATGATTCGACCAGTTCCGACGATACTGTCGATGGTTCGGAAGTTACGTTGAAGGGGTCTATGGGACTTGCCTCGGCTTCGGAGACGTCGCTTGCGGGCCGTGCCGAGCGGGCGCGTATCAAGGCCCAACGCAAAGAGGAACGCGCGCAGGCGGATGCGGCCAATCAGCAGAACGCTTCCGACGGTACTGCGGCCAGCTTGGTGGACGACAAGAACGCCATCAGCATGGATGATGTGATGAGCTACGCGGGCGGCCTGCGATCGTCATTTGGCGCGGCTGCCGATACCACGTCGAAGAACGTTGCGAAAGTCGGGGGAGTGGAATCAAAGAAATCCAGCGATGGCGATTCGGTAGATTCCGCATCTGAAAATACTGGAACAACAGGAAAAACCGCATCTTCCGAAATGTTGATGACAAGTGCGTTGCCGATTGCAGCATACGGCATTGCTGGTTCCGGAAATCGCACGTTGATTGTGCCTGATAATAGCGATTTGATTGACGAGACCGTTGAAATTGCGGCCGCTGCCGAAATATTGCAGCAGGCTTTGCAGAAGCTGTATCCGGATATGCCTGTGCAATCGCAGCCTGCTAAGGCCGCGCAATCTCAATATCTGCTTGCAGTTCCCGTTTTATAAAAATGTATAAACATAGGATCCAGATACACAAAGAGGGGGCCTTCCAATCGTGGAAGATCCCCTCTTAGGCTTTTTTAGCCGGCTGAGCCGTTAAGCAGACAGTCCTGTGGACTGTCTGTAGGTGAAGTGAACGGCTTTGCCACGAAGGCTGCCGGTTTCACCTACAGTTGCCATTAGTTCTTCGGCTTTTTAGCCGGCGGCTCTCCAAGTTCGCTGTCGGCCACAATCACGTCGATGGCGGCTTCGGCATCAGCCTTGGCCTCCTTGACGGCTTCCTTGGCTGCTTCGGCGGTTTCCTTGACGGCCTTCAGTGCGGCGGCCGCTCCCATGAAGGAGATGCGTCCGACCACGCGACCGGCCTCGGCGATATCGCCCAATGCGCTTTCGATGGATTCGCGCGCTTCATCGGAAACGCCCAGCTGCACGGAAAGGATCGGGGTCTTCATCGAAACCTTGGCCTTCGACTTGATGCCACGCAGCGCGGCCAGAGCTTCACCGGCATGGGTGAGCAGCTCCGGGGAGACGGCTGCTGCGGCCGCATCGTACGTTTCAGCCTTCGGCCATGCGGCGTGGTGCACGGAGCCTTCGCCCTCATGCATCCAGCTCCACACTTCTTCGGTGGCGTACGGCAGGTACGGTGCCAGCAGGCGTGCGAAGGCATCCAAGCCCAGTCCCAGCGCGGTGCGAGCGGACTTCACGGCCTTCTCGCTCGGCACATGGCCGGTGGAGTCTGCGGTGCCGTACGCGCGGTTCTTGACCAGCTCGATGTAATCGTCGCAGAACTGCCAGAAGTAGTTTTCGATGACTTCCAAAGCCTTGGAATGCTCGTAGTTGTTGAGGCTTTCGGTGGCTTCGCGCACTACGAGGGCCATCTTGGCCATGGCTGCGCGGTCCAGCGGCTCGGTCACGTCGGCAGGGTTCCAGCTTGCGGTTGCCGGAGCGCCCACATGGTGGTTCTCATCCTCACGGCCGATGGCCAGTGCGAACTTGGTGGCGTTGAGCAGCTTGATGGCCAAACGGCGGCCGATCTTCATCTGGCCTTCGTCGTAGGTGGCATCCAGGCCCAAACGTGCCGCAGCGGCCCAATAACGCACCGCGTCGGCGCCGAACTGCTTGATCGGCTTGTCTGGCACAACTACGTTGCCCTTGGACTTCGACATCTTCTTGTGATCCGGATCAAGAATCCATCCAGACAGGGTGGCATTGGCCCACGGCAGACACTTGTTCTCGAGATGCGCGCGATCCACGGTGGAGAACAGCCAGGTGCGGATGATGTCCTGACCCTGCGGACGCAGATCCATCGGGAAGGTGGCGTTGAAAATTGCCTGGTTCTCTTCGCCTGGCTCTTCCCAGCGGGTCACGATCTGCGGGGTGAGCGACGAGGTCGCCCACGTATCCATGATGTCAGGTTCGGCGGTGAAGCCACCGGGCACGTCGCGCTGGTCCTCGCTGTAGCCTTCCGGCACATCGTCGGTCGGATCGATCGGCAGGCGGTCCTCGCTCGGCACGATCGGATGATCGTAATCGGCGGTGCCATCTTCCTTCACCGGATACCACAGCGGGAACGGCACGCCGAAGAAGCGCTGACGGGAGATCAGCCAATCGCCATTCAGGCCGTTCACCCAGTTTTCGTAACGCACGCGCATGAAATCAGGATGGAAGTTCAGTTCGCGACCGCGTTCGATCAGTTCGGCGTTCAGCTTCTGATCGGTGCCGCCGTTCTTGAGGTACCACTGGCGGGAGGTGACGATTTCGAGC
>OCRP01001436.1_pt1 | contig 12421 bp, 8 predicted proteins | sample 1538871 | NCBI WGS metagenome assembly OCRP01 (sample SAMN04571731, study PRJEB22368) | human gut metagenome | biome: human gut; material: stool | host: Homo sapiens | place: Luxembourg | collected 2012-09-20 | reverse complement strand
AGCCAGTCGCCGCCGAAGTACGCCAGCAGGAAATCAATCACAGCCATAAACGCCAGAGAGGACACAGTAGCCAAAGCTTCAAGCATCCGCATATGCTCCTTATCGGGTGTTTTATTAGTCATGATCTTTTCACCACAGCACGAATTCACAAATTAATCATATTTACTCTTTTAATTTTAATATTTTTCACAGTTTCTGTCTACGCCTTAGACGCAAATTCCGGCAAATTTTCTACATCAAAGCCATTTTTTCTTAAAATAGCATGGATAATACGCTCGCAGGCCTTGCCGTCACCATAGGGATTAGCAGCCTCTGCCATGGAGCGATAATGCTCGGCATCGTCTAAAAGCAGATTGGTTTCGCGCAGCACATCATCATAAGCGGTGCCTACGAGCTTAACCGTACCGGCTTCAACAGCCTCCGGACGCTCGGTGGTATCACGCAGAACAAGAACCGGCTTGCCTAAGGCTGGAGCCTCCTCCTGAATTCCACCGCTGTCTGTGAGCACGATATCAACCTTGGCCATCAGATTGGCAAACGGTTCATATTCCATAGGCTCAATCAGATGCACTCTGTCTAAATGTCCCAGCTCCTCGCGCACGATTTCACGCACCTTGGGGTTTTTATGTACTGGGAAGATTGCTTCCACATCGGGATGCGCTTCCAGCACACTCTTCAAAGCGCGGTAAACATGACGCATAGGCTCGCCCAGGTTTTCACGGCGGTGGGTAGTAATCAGAATCAGACGACGACCGCTGGCGAACACTTTATTGAACTCTTCGTCCTCAAAGCGGTAGCCTTCCTTCACCGTAGTCTGCAGGGCATCGATAACAGTGTTGCCTGTTACCAGAATCTGCTCGGGGCAGATGTTTTCCTTCAGCAGGTTCGCCTTGCTGGTAGAGGTAGGCGCAAAGTGCATATCGGCAATCGCACCTGTCAGCTTGCGGTTCATTTCCTCCGGGTAAGGAGAATATTTATTACCGGTACGCAGGCCTGCTTCCACATGGCCTACGGGAATCTGCGCATAAAAGGCAGCCAGAGCACCGGCAAAGGTAGTCGAGGTGTCACCATGCACCAGCACCATATCGGGCTTTGCTTCCTCCATAACGGATTTCAGGCCCATCAGCGCGCGGGTAGTAACATCATACAGGGTTTGACCTGCCGACATAATGTTCAAATCATAATCAGGCGTAATGCCAAACAAATCCAGTACCTGATCAAGCATCTCGCGATGCTGTGCAGTAACTGCCACAATCGGCTGAATATATTCGGGATATTTACGCATTGCCAGCACCAGCGGGCACATTTTGATGGCTTCCGGACGAGTGCCGAAAACTGTCATTAACTTTATCTTCTCCACGGTTCTTCCTCCCCCTTATCTGTCGTTCAGAATACCGATTTTCTTAGCACCAACGGCAACTGCCGTAATAATAACCGCTATAATAAGTGCGGCGTAGAAGCCGTCAAACTCTGCCCACAGCACAGCTGCGATACCGAGCACGGCTGTAATAGCATACATCAGCAGAACTGCCTGCTTCTGGTTCATGCCCATCGCCAGCAGGCGGTGATGCAAATGGCCCTTATCGGGCTGGAAAATTGGGCGGCCGTTGCTGTAGCGGCGCATAATCGCAAAGGCTGTATCCATAATCGGCAGGCCCAAAGCAATCGCCGGTACAATCAGCGCTACGGTAGCAGCAGTCTTGACTGCGCCGTAAACCGAAATGGCTGCCAGCATATAGCCGATGAACATACTTCCTGTATCACCCATGAAAATAGTAGCAGGATTAAAATTATAGCGGATAAAACCGATAATACCGCCGGCCAGAGCCGCAGTCATTACAGCTATATGGTAATAACCCATCTGAATCGCAACCAGAATAACCGTCATGGAAGCAATCGCAGATACGCCTGCTGCCAGACCGTCCAGACCGTCAATCAGATTGACAACGTTCGTAAAGCTGATAACCCAGAAAATTGTCAGCGGTATAGAAATAAACCATTCGTTAAGATAAAAATAGCCGCCGAAGGGATTGTTCAGCCATTCGATACGGATATCAAAGGCCACAAGTACGCAGGCAGCAAAAATCTGCCCCAGCAGCTTGACCTTTGCCGGCAGCTGATATTTGTCATCAAGTACGCCTACGATGGCAATCACGCTGCCGCCAAGCAGAATGCCGACAATATCCTTCGTCAGCTCCAAGCTTGCCACTGCGGCAATCATAAAGGCAATATAAATAGCCAGACCGCCAAGACGAGGCATAATCTTCTTATGCACCTTGCGGTTATCGGGCTTGTCAATCGCACCGATTTTAAAGGCTAATGTTTTAATATAAGGGGTCAGTATATAGCTCACCAAAGCGGCAAGCAGAAAAGGGAAACCATAAGCACTTAACATTTATTTCTTTCTCCACTGAAATCTGAATCTTTGCACACGAAAAACACTAAACTACTCATTCCTTATATAGTATAACATTTTTGACACTTGCGTCAATTACTTTTATTACAAAAATAATGAAACAAGCCATTTTTTCCGCAAAATTCTCCCGAATTATTCCCATTTATTATAGCATAATATCATTAAGGGAATATATCCTTTTGGCATAACTTATATATCGTTTCGACAATTACTGATAATTATTATAGAAATACTGATAGATAAGTCTTTGATATCTTTCCTGCTTATCATAAATTACATCCGGCGCAGCTTCCAAAATTGTATCTCCTATTGCCGATTTTATTGCTGCACATGTCGTTTCTTTTTCCTTCCAATGGTCATATTCGGCAATCATTTGCGTTACTTTTTTATAAAGCTCTCTCACCATCTGCTTTACTTCCTTGATATCCTGCTTCGACAGCTCATCAGAAAAAAGCAGGTCATAAAGCGCCAGCTGTTCATCATTATCAAAATTCTCGCGCACATAGCGCTGAGCTTCCTCGCTCATAGTTCTACTCAAATTCATAAGCTCATTAAACAGCTTCTCTATCTCTGCTCTGTCCTGCTCCTTATTATAAGCATCAATGATTTCATTATAGCGCTTATAATAATCAACACGGGCAGGATTTGTCAGGCACATTTTCTCCAGCTGCTGCTCTAAAACGCCTTCTAAATCTCTAAGCAACGTATTTTTATGCTTAACCTGCTTAAATTCTGCTGCCAAAGCTGCAAAATCTATCTTGCTCAAATCAAAAAGCTTATCCGCAGCAACAGCCTGCTCCTGCTGTTCAATTTCCAAATGCCGGCTGATGATTTCGTTCGCAGCAACCATGATATCCGTAGTATCCACATGTCGCCGTTTTTCATGCAGCATATCTTCTATCGCGCTCAAAGCAGCCTTGTTCTTGCAGATATCCTCCGTAATTTCCTCTCTGTCAAGATACCGCAACAGACGCATAAGCTCGCCAACCTGCAGCTGAAAGCGTTTTTTCAGCTCAATGCTGCTGTAAAGCGTTTCTGATATATCCTGAAGCATAGCAATTTTGGCAAATCCGTTCGCTGCTATCAGCTCATCTAAGTTTATCTTGTTTGCAAGCAGCAGGCCTCTAGTATCCTGCACCAGAGTCATAATCCTTGCAATGAGCTTCTCCTTGTCTATAGTCGGATCCACGCCGCCTTTTCCTTCACTGTTAGTGTAGGCTGCCAACGCCTTCCGCAAAGCCTTGATAATACCAACGTAGTCTATGATAAGGCCGTTCGTCTTACCCTCGGCCACACGGTTAGCACGGGCAATAGTCTGCATAAGCGTATGTGCCTTCAGAGGCTTATCCAGATACAAGCAGGACAAGGACGGTATATCAAAGCCCGTGAGCCACATCGCGTAAACAAATACTATGCGTAAGGGATTCTCACTGTCCTTGTATTCCTTATCCAGCTCGCACTGCAGCATTTTTCTGCGATGCGGTACAATGTCCAGCCCCCACTTAGCAAACCTTTCTTCCTCATTCTGCTCCTGGCTGATGACAACAGCCATCTTAGTCTGCTGCATCCAGTCCAGCTTTCTTTGCATATAAAGAGCATCCTGCTGGTCAGGTATACGTTTTATCGCTTCTTCAAGCTGCGTAATCTCTTCCTGCCAATATTTCTGCACCAGATCATACATGCGCACGCAGGTTATTTTATTCAGGCAGACAAACATGGCCTTGCCTGTTTCCCAAATATAGCTGTAATGCTTCACAAAATCCCTTGCGATAATGTCCAGACGTGCCTGCGCTGTCAGCAGATGATATTCCTTGGCAAAATCATGCTCCAGCTTCTCCTTCTGCTTATCATCGAGGTCTGCATTAGCAATCGCTTCCAACAGCTCGTCAGTAATCTTAGGATTATGCAGATTTTTTATTTTATCGGCTCTATTTTCGTAATACAAAGGCACCGTAGCCTTATCATCAACAGCCCGCTGAAAATCATAGACAGAAATATAATCGCCAAAGGTTCGGCGCGTAATCGCATCACTGGTGAATAAAGGTGTGCCGGTAAAGCCTATGCGGATAGCAGAAGGCAGCATACGGCACATATTCTCCGCCAAATCTCCGTACTGACTGCGATGCGCTTCGTCAGAGATGATAAAAAGCTCATGATTAGGCACAATCTGTTCTGCATCAGTCTTGTTGAATTTTTGTATCAATGTAAAAATATAGCTGCCGTTGCTTTTGAGCTTATCGATTAAATCTTCGCCGCTGGACGCAATAAAGCTGCTTGCTTTTTGCGCACCCAAAGCACCACAGTTGGCAAAGGTCGCACTAAGCTGCTTATTAAGCTCTTCCCGGTCTGTAACCATGACAAAGGTTGGCGAGCCTGGTAATTTGCGTTTTATTTTCTGCGTCAGAAACAACATCGAATAGCTTTTGCCGCTACCCTGCGTATGCCAGAACACGCCCAGCCTGCCTCCGGAAAAATCCCTGTTGGCATATTTGGCAAATGCAAGATTGACACCAAGATATTGGTGGTTGCGTGCCATAATCTTGGCAACACGTCCATTGCTGTGGTCATACACGATGAAGTTTTCCAAAATGTCGATAAGATTTTCCTTCTTGCACACGCCTAGAAGCATAGTTTCCAAATCTACGCGTCCCTGCTCGCTTTCCTGCAGGCGTTTCCATTCGTGAAAAAAGGCGTACTTGCTGCCCAAGGTACCGATTTTGGCATCAAGTCCGTTAGATAAAATGATAAAGGCATTGTAATAAAACAGCTGCGGAATTTTATGCAGATAATCGCGGTAGTTGTCGTTATAAGCGTCGGCAATATCCACCGTCTGCTTTTTCAGCTCTACGAACAGAAGAGGAATGCCATTGACGAAGCCGACGATATCCGTCCTGCGGCTGCCAAACTGAGGACTGGCAATTTTCAGCTCCTGCACAGCTAAAAAGTCATTATTTTCCGGTTTATCAAAATCTATAAGCAGCGCCTTTCTCTGTCTGCGTTCACCATTTTTGTCAACATAGCTGACATTAACGCCGTCTTTGAGCAGAGTATGTTTTTCTTCGTTTATCGTCATCAGGGACGCAGAAGCAAGATGACTTTCTAAGGCTTTTTTTACTTCTCCGAGCTGCTCGTCCGTAAGCCAGGAATTGAGCTTTTTTACGGCAGCAGCAAACTGCTTGGGCAGAATAACCTCTTCATACGATTCCCTGCCATAGGTTCCGTCCACGCCCAGCTTTTCCTTATTATGGGCATAGCTTACCTTCCAGCCCAATTTTTCCTGCAAAAAATCTGCCATCGTCTGCTGTATCAAAATATTTTCGCAATACTCATTGATCATCATTCTCACCGCTTCTGTTGAAGATTAAACTTAAAATTTTATTTAAGCTCATTGTACTACATCTTGCTCACGGCGACAATAAGCAGTGCAAAGAGAAAAAGCTTACAACGCAGGCTGATTTCACAGCGTGTTCGTTGTAAGCTTATGCTTTCTATGCTAAAATATTTTTTAAGGTGCTCCATAACGGTAGGCGGTTTTCCCTCTGCACTCAAGATCCACTTGCTGGAAATCTTCAGCTAAGAGGGAGGTGAGGCCCATGTTAACTTTAGATAATCTTATCTCTGTCATCAGCTTATGTCTGACGTCATTAGGTATTGGCATTACTATAGGTTATGCATTAGGCCAAATTCACGCAAAAAAATAGCCGCCCCAATCCTGACAAGATAAGCAGCTATTTTTTGTAAGTCTTTTTTAGGGTTAACCGTCTATCGGAGCCCTTTTTCATCTTTAGTATAGCACGTATATTCCCTATTGGCAAGAGCAGACGCAAGCTTTCACAAGCGCGTCTGCTTTCTATTATACCTCTATTTCGCCGCTCATAAGCTTGGGCAGCAGGCGGTCGCGTGCTTCGCGTAAAGAAGAGATTTGTTTGGTTTTTACAGCTATAATATCATGAAGCTCTTGAGCTTGCCGTTCAAATGCGTTCATAATATATTCTTCTGGCAACAGTAAAAAACAAGCCGTTAAATCACTTTTATACAATTCCTGCTGATTTGTAGAGCCTTTACCTAAACTCATCAAATACGGCTGCAACAACTTCAATGACCAAAACAAAAACTGCTTACCAATCAGCTTATTTGCTCTTACTAACGTGACATGTGAGTCAAAAGTGCTGTTCTGATATACATTATAAATCTGTCCTACTCGTCCTAGCGTCCCAATACCAGTAGAACAAATAACCGTATCGCTTTCCTGCAATTGCAATTCCTCAGCATATTTTTTTGACTGCTTGCGGCTTTCGCTATAATCAACTATATTTTTACGAATACATTTCTGATTGATAACCGTAAACTCTCCATTCTCGTCATACTTAGGGCTAATGCCTCGTTTTAGCACAGAAGTCACTGCATCTAACCTTACCTTATTCCACCCCTCTGGCACACCGTCAACAATCTTTACGCTCTCATGCCCAGGAAAGCGCAAATCCACAAACCACTCTTTGTACAATCTCTGCGCTGCTTCTTCCAAAAGCTTTATCTGCTTCTGATTGTTTTCAATGATGTCGTCGTAGGCGGAGAGGATAGAAGCGATGCGTTGTTGAACGGGTAGAGGGGGAAGAGAAAGCTGTAAATTTCTTATTATAGGCAAATTTACATGGTCAACAGTAGACCCATTAGCTTGACTTAACAACTTATTCTGTTGCTCAGGACTTAATAAATAATAAACTAAAAAATCCGGATTCACTTTCCCCTTATCAGGTCTAATGAGAACAGTTCTTTGTCCAAGGCAAAATTTGTCTCCATTTTTTATTATGGCAACATTTCCAGCTGGTGCTTCTCTAGCTAAAATCAAATCATCATCTTGAGGGACAGCTCTAGTATTTCTGATATTATATATTTCTTCAGATACTCTATGAACATTTTCTAGATTAAATCTTCCTTTTCCAATATTAGGAGTTCTAATTAGCGGATATCCTTCTCCTTCATTTCTTGCGGTGGAATGTGGACAATCAACTATAAGTTTACAAACTTCAGATAAACTGCTCATAACCCCATAGCCTCCAAATCCTGCGCAATCCTCTCCATCAGCTCATTGCTCTCCTTTTGCAGGCTAACAAGCTCGCCATGAATCTCGCGCATTCTCTCGCCAAAGTCCACGCCGTCGTCTGCCACCGGAGCCACGCCCACATAAGCGCCCGGCGTGAGCGAATAATTCTTCTCGGCAATTTCGCTCTTATCCGCAATTTTGCACAGGCCTGCAACGTCCTGATATTCTCCCTCGCTGCCGAATTTTTCCACGAGCCACTGCCAAGCTTCAACGACGGATGTAATCTCCGCAATGAAAGCCAGCTCGCTGTCGTAATAAGCACGCGTGCTCTTCTTTTCATTGCGCTTGGCCTCGTCCACAGCCTTCTTCGCTTCTTCCTGCACCTCTTTGGCAAAGTCCGCAAGGTTTTTTTGCAGCGCCTGCAAATCCTCTGTCTGCGTTAAAAGCTGCGCCAGCTTCGTGCTCTGTGCCTGCAATGCATATTCCACGAGCGCCGCCTTATAATCTGCCACAAGCTCTTGGTACTTTGCCTTTTCGCCACGATATAACCAGACAATCGCTGTCAGGTTGCGCAGCTGCCACTCGCTCCACTCGTTCAAGTTGCGGTCTACAACAGTGTAATAATTACGCGCGTCGATAAAAAGCACCTTATCTTCAGTTTGTTCCGTCTTAGCCTTATTAAAGAACCACAGCGAGCAAGGCAAAGACAGCGTATAGAAGAAGTTGTTCCCCACGCTGACCATAACATCGACAGTGCCCTCCTCCACAAGCTGTCTGCGCATATCTGCCTCTTTACCGTCCGTAGCCGATGCCGCCATAACAAAGCCCGCACGTCCGTGTTCATTAAGATAGGCATAAAAGTAGGAAATCCATAAATAGTTGGCGTTGCCAACCTCCTTCTTCTTTTTATTCACCGTCGGCAGTCCGAAGGGCAGGCGGCCTGCGCTATGTGCGTCATCCGCCTTTACCTTGTCCACGTTAAACGGCGGATTAGCCATTACATAATCGCATTTGCCTGCCAGCTCATGTACATCGTGATAAAAGGTATTTGCCTCTTCGCCACTGGCAATATTGCCGTTTAAGCCATGCACAGCCATATTCATTGCGCACAGCTTCGCATTAAACTCTGTTTTTTCCTGACCATAGAAGGTCATTTTTTTATTGTCCTCCATGCCCTTGTTATTGACGAAATCGCCTGTCTGCACAAACATGCCGCCGCTGCCACAGGCGGGATCAATTAAAATGCCCTTCTCCGGCTCAATGATATTGACAATCAGGCGCACAAGCGACTTCGGCGTAAAGAAAACGCCGTCATCCTGCGCCACCGCCTTGGCAAACTTGCCCAGAAAATATTCATAAATACGTCCCAGAACATCGCCGCCTACGTCGTTCAAAAGCTCGTTATCAAAGTTGCGCAGAAGCGCACTGAGCAATTCATCTTTAAATTTGTAATAAGACTTAGGCAGCACGCCCTCCAGCTGCTTGCTCTGCGCCTCCAAAAGACTCATTGCATTATCAAGCGCCTCTCCTAGAGAAGCTATCTCCCTGCCGTCTTTATCTTTCAAGCCAGCAGTTTTGACATTTTCAGGCAAGCTAAGCAAATAGCTGTAGCGTGCTTCCTTCTCCAAAAATAAAGCGCTTTTCGACTGAAAATGCTCCGGACGAATTTTAAACTCCCTGCCCGGGCGCACAGTATGCTCCTTTAAAATCTCCTTTTCGGCCATTTCATAACGGCTTTCCGCGTAGCGTAAAAAAATCAGGCCCAAAACAGGCATGCAATACTCATTGCTCGTCAAATTGGAATTGGCACGCAGGTCATCTGCCGCCTCCCATAAATTAGCCTCCAGCTCCTTGAGCTTTTTATTATCCATAAAACTAACCTCCATAGCTGTCGTTCACTAAGATTTCTTACTGCTAGTATAACAGCAATGAAGAAAATGCACAAATGCTAACCCTTACAACGTTTTGCCTGTTTTTCTTGGTTTTATCAGTTATAGCTAAAACAAATCTTCTTATATATCATTTATAACAGCTATACTCAACAGCTCTTATACGCCGCCAACTGCAAATGCGCATCACAGTAGTAATTCAAAAACAGTTTCGCATTTATAGATAGAAAAATCCCCTGCCCACAAGCAGGCAGGGGACGAAAGTATAATCTTATTCATGCTTCTCCGGAAATTTAGGTCTTGGGAAGTTAGGCCCGGACGGCTTAAGCGTAAAGCCACGGCCGAAGACATCGTTAACATCACTGATAATCATAAAGGCACTGGGGTCAATCTCACGCACAATGGAGCGTACCTTCGCCAGCTGCGTCAGCTTGATGACTACAAAAACCAGCTCGCGGTGACGATGCGTAAAGCAGCCCTCGCCGCTGATATATGTAACACCGCGGCCGACGATTTTAATAATCGCTTCCGCAATCTCCTCGTGATGCTCACTAATGATGATAACCTTCTTTTTATAATCAAAGCCTGTCGTAAACGCATTACAGGTTTTAGTCATCACAAAAAAGGTAAGCAAGGTATACAGCACTGGCTCAATACCGAATAAGGAAACACTGGCGAGCAGCAGGCAGATGTTGAAGGCAAAACCGGTTGTACTGATAGAGATAGAATAATTTTTCTGGATAATAGCGCCGATAATATCCGTACCGCCGCTGGAGCCGCCCACGCGGTACATGCACGCAGCACCGATGCCGTAAAGCACACCGCCGGCAATGCAGGCCAGCAGCTTGTCATGCACTACAGTATAAGTGGAAAGAAAATGAAAGAAATCCAGAGATACAGAAAAAGCAATGATACCATAGAGTGCGCTAATGGTATATTCCCTGTCCATGTACTTGTAGGCCAGAAAAAACAGCGGCACGTTGCAAATTAAGCTGGTAGCGCCCATCGGCAGGCCGGCAACATAATAGGCAAGTACGGCAACGCCGCCGATGCCGCCGCTGAGCATCTTGTTAGGCATGTAAAAGGTATTCATCGCAATGCCCATAATTGCACAGGCCAAGGTCACCATAGCATAATGGTAGATTTTTTTCTTCAAAGCGGGATTCATACAATACTCCTTTGCAAGCAAAATATTCAGAATTTGTTTTTTATGTATATATTGTAACACTTTAACGCAGAAAGGCAACAACTAAATATTTTTCTCGCCAAAATCCCGAACGTTCGAAAAAAATTCTTGCTATGCAGGCATAAGCAGTATAAAATAATACTGTATACAATATTAGGCAGGTGAACTTATAATGAAGCAAATAAAAGAAACGGCATATGCCAAAATAAATCTGGGACTCGATATTCTCGGCAAGCGAGAGGACGGCTACCATGAGGTAAGTATGATTATGCAGAGCGTCGGTCTGAGCGACGAGGTTGTTATCAGCAAGGGTAACGGCATTCAGATCAGCTGCAATCTGCACAACCTCAGCTGCGGTCCGGATAACCTGGCCTACAGAGCAGCCGCATTGCTCGCAGGTCACTGCGATATTATTCCGAACGTTCACATCGCCTTGAACAAAAAAATTTTTCTGGCAGCAGGACTGGCAGGCGGCAGCAGTGATGCGGCAGCAGTTTTGCGCGGCCTGAACCGTTATTGGGAGCTTAACCTGGAAAATTATGAACTGGAGCAGCTCGCTGCACAATTAGGCAGCGATATCCCCTTCTGCATCGAAGGCGGCACCATGCTGGCAACAGGTCGCGGCGAAGTCCTCACCAAGCTGGAGGACATGCCTGAAACCTGGCTGGTACTGGCCAAGCCACGCGGTCTGGAGGTTTCCACCGCCTGGGTTTACAAGAACTTCAACCACGGCCGCGTAGTACATGCACCCTGCATCTGGCAGCTGGAAGCATATCTGCGCCAAGGCGGCCAGGCCATCGCCCCCTACATGGGCAATGTTTTAGAAACTGCCACCATCCCGGCACACCCCGTTATAGCCTCTATTAAGGCTGCCATGCTGGGAGCAGGCGCCTACTACGCCCTCATGAGCGGCAGCGGCCCGACCGTCTTCGGCCTTACTGCTGACAAAGAAACTGCCGAGCGTGTGCAGCAGGCACTGACAGATTTTGATGTAGAAACAGCAATTACGACAACTATCGGAAGGAGAAAATAAATATGTCCGGACATTTGCAGCCTATAAAACTAGACAGCTACAAGCCTCTGCGTGAGCTTGTCTGTGAAAATATCCGTCAAGCTATTATTGACGGCACCTTCAGCCCCGGTGAACGCCTCATGGAAATCCAGCTGGCTGACGAAATGGGCGTAAGCCGTACGCCCGTGCGCGAAGCAATCCGTAAGCTGGAGCTGGAAGGCTTCGTTGTTATGATTCCCCGTCGTGGCACCTATGTTGCCGATATTTCCATTAAGGATATCACCGAAATTTACGAAATCCGTATCAGCCTTGATATTCTGGCTGCCGGTCTGGCTGCCGAGCGTATTACGGATGAGGAGCTTGAACAGCTTAATGGTTATCTTATCGAAATCGGCCAGCACATCGCCAACAACGATATGGATAAAATCGTCGAAGTAGATACAGCTTTCCACGATATGTTATATACTGCCAGCCGCAACGAGCGCCTGCGCAGCATCATCAATAACCTGCGCGAGCAGATGACTACTATCCGCGGCCGTTCTATGAGCTACCCGGGACGTTTAGTGGAAACCATGGACGAGCACCGCAATTTGGTAGAAGCTATTGCTGCACATGATGTAGAACGTGCGCAATACGCAGCCCGTATCCATCTGGAAAACGCCGAGCACACCCTCATGCGTTCCCTCAGCGAGCATCTGCCGCAGAAGAAGGCGTAAGCATGACAACTGCTAATATAGATGCTTTTATTGTAGCAGGCGGCCTCAGTCCCTGGCTGAAGTCCTATGCCGGCACCGAACACCGCTGCTTGGCACCGCTTGGCGATAAGCGCCTCATAGACTATATCATTGCAGCCCTGCAGGGAAGCGGACGCATC
>OCRP01001434.1_pt1 | contig 12439 bp, 7 predicted proteins | sample 1538871 | NCBI WGS metagenome assembly OCRP01 (sample SAMN04571731, study PRJEB22368) | human gut metagenome | biome: human gut; material: stool | host: Homo sapiens | place: Luxembourg | collected 2012-09-20 | reverse complement strand
CGATTTTGGCTTTTGTTTTGTTGCCGTATCGCGTCGACTTGTATATAATACCACGCGACATAGGTTATGTCAACACTTTTTTCGGCACTTTTTTAAGATTTTTTCGTGAAACACTAGGATTCGTGGAACAAGAAACATCCTTGATTATCGCCTTTATCGGCATTAAAAATTCTTCAAAAAATCTCAAAAAAAGTAGCATTTTCAGCTGTTTTTTCCATAAAAACCGCCGAAAATCAGTAAAATTTTTCTTTGTTCCGCAGATTTTTTTCTTAAAATCATGTAAGTTTTTTCTTCTATCTTCATTATCCGCAAGCTGCCGATTCAATACATATCCTTCCGGAGCATACTTTTACATACTTTCCTTTAAAATAAATACGCTGAGTTTTCAATAATTCTATGACAAAGTTGTCTGAAAATGCTATAATAAGATGACTTCTATTTGCAGCCTTTGGTATTGGCTGCGCAGTCAATATAATGAAGAAGAGGTAGAAAATGTTTAAAGTACTAAAATTCATTGTCATCAGTGTTGTTTGCCTCATTATAATGGGAGCGTCAGTGCTTTATGGCTTCTCCAGTCTTTTTGCACCTCCTAATATGGATGAAACACTGATTCCAGACGCTGCTTCACAGTTCTACGATATCAATGGTAACCCAATCTATACTACGCTTTCGGAAGAACGCAGAGTACCTGTTACTATTGATAAGATTCCTAAGCATGTGCAGCGTGCCTTTATTGCTATTGAAGATAATCGCTTCTATGAACACGGTGGTATTGACTACCGCGGCACAGCACGTGCTCTGCTTTCTACATTAAGCGGTCACGAAGTACAGGGCGGCAGTACCATTACCCAACAGCTGGCAAAGAATGCTTTCCTTACCCAGGAACGTTCCATCATCCGTAAAATTAAGGAAGCTTTTATTGCCAAGGAACTTGAGCACAAATATACTAAGGATGAAATCCTCACTATGTATCTGAACCAGATTTATTTCGGTCAGGGTGCATACGGTATTGAAAGTGCTTCCATGTATTACTTCAATAAGCATGTTCAGAATCTGGATATCGCTGAAGCTGCTACTCTGGCAGCTATTCCCAAAAGCCCTAACTACTTTAATCCTTTTGAAAATCCGCAGGAAAGTAAAAAACGTCAGGAGCTTGTTATCGACCAGATGGTTAAATACGGTTTTATCTCTGCTGCCGACGGTAATGCTGCCAAAGCAGAAAAGCTTGTCTTCAGCACAACACATAAAACCAATTCCGATCCTCGCTCCTATTTCTTCGATATGATTACCCAAAAGGTTATCGAAGAGGTTGGTGCAGACGCTCTCTATAAGGGCGGTCTTAAGATTTACACCACTTTAGACCCGGATATGCAAAAGGCTGCTGAAAATGCTATGAAGCATCTGCCGGGCTATTATACAGACGGCAAGAAGCTGACTCAGCCGCAAATGGCTCTGGTTGCCGTTGACCCGCATAACGGTTATGTTAAAGCTATGATCGGCGGCCGCGGCCAGGATAAGTTCAACCGTGCTACTCTTGCAGTACGTCAGCCCGGTTCTGCCTTCAAGCCCTTTGTATACCTCACTGCAATGCAGAACGGTTATTCTCCGGCCAGTGTCATTGAAGATAAGGAAGAAGAATTCTCTCCCGGCTGGAAACCGCAGAACTCCGACAGAGCATGGCATGGTAATGTAAGCCTGCGTACTGCTCTGGTACGTTCTATGAACGTGCCTACCGTTAAGCTGGCCCAAGAGGTTGGTGTAAGCAAAATTATTAACAATGCCGAAAAGATGGGTATTACTACTTTGGTTGATAGCGGCGCCTACAGCGATGCAAACCTCGCTATGGCACTCGGTGGTCTCAGCAAGGGCGTTAATCCCCTGGAAATGGCTGCAGCCTACAGCGTTCTGGCAAGCAATGGTATGTATTGCAAGCCTATTGCTCTGCTGAAGATTGTTGACCGTGAGGGTAAGGTTCTGTACGAAGCTAAGCCTGAACCCAAACGTGTTATTGATGCCGAAGCTGCTTACCTGACTACTAATATGCTGCAGGATGTTCTTATCAGCGGCACTGCAGGCGGCATGGGAATCGGCCGTCCGGCAGCAGGTAAAACCGGTACTACCGATACCTACATTGATGCCTGGTTCGTTGGTTACACTCCCGACCTCAGTACTGCCGTATGGGTTGGCGATGATAACAACAAATCTATGAACCGTATGTACGGCAGCGGCGCTCCGCTTTCTATCTGGCATGATTTCATGGTCAACGCTCTGGCCTCTACTCCGCGCACCGGCTTCAGCAATCCGGGCGTAGCTGTTCCGCCGGAACCGGAAATCAAGCAGGATGATAAGGACAAAGATAAAGACAAGGATAAAGATAAGGACAAAGACAAGCAGGCTCCCGCTACGGTAACAACTGAAGGCAATGCCAACCAGGCACCTGTAGTAAGCAACCAGCCCACTAAAAAGAAACGCAGCATTAAAGAGCGCGTTAACGAAATCATGGGCAAGCCTGTTGTCAGCAACCAGCCTACTCCGCGTAACTAATTCACTTTTATGGTGGTCACCGAGTGTGACCGCCATTTTTTTTACTCGAAACTAAGTATATTGTATACATGAATACAGATTTATGCTATAATAATGACAGCTATAAATCAGCTTTAATTATCGAACTATAATAATAAAAGGAGTACTGCCATGGAGAAGAAACCCGTAAAAATAGTTGAAACCGTCCTGCGTGACGGCCACCAATCCCTTGCTGCCACCAGAATGCGCATCAGCGACATGCTGCCGGCACTGGAACAGTTGGATAACGCCGGCTACTATGCTTTGGAGGCTTGGGGCGGCGCCACCTTTGACTCCTGCCTGCGCTTCCTTAACGAGGATCCCTGGCAACGTCTGCGCACGCTCAAAAAGCATCTGCGCAAAACCCCAATTCAAATGCTGCTGCGCGGTCAGAACATTTTGGGCTATAACCATTATGCCGATGACGTTGTACGCGAATTTGTAAACCGTTCTGTTGATAACGGCGTATCTATTATCCGTATTTTCGATGCTCTTAACGATACCCGCAACCTGGAATGCGCAATGCGTGCCGCTAAGGAAGCAGGCGCACATGTTCAGGGCTGCATTGTATATACCATCAGCCCCTACCATCAGGACAAGGATTTTGTACAGCTCGGTAAGGAACTGGCGCAGATGGGCGCAGATTCCATCTGCATTAAGGATATGGCTGGCCTGTTGCGTCCCTACGCTGCCGAAAGCCTTATCCGCAGCCTGAAGGCAGAGCTTAACCTGCCTATCGACCTGCACACCCACTTCACCAGCGGTATGGGTGATATGACTTACCTGAAGGCTGTTGAAGCCGGTGCGGACATGATTGATACTGCGCTTTCTCCGTTCTCCGAATCTACCAGCCAGCCCTGCACCGAAGCTTTGGTAGCAACGCTGGAGGGTACTCCCTACGATACAGGCATCAACCTTTCCGAGCTTAATACATTGGCTGACTATTTCAAGGATGTACGCAAGAACCTTATCCACGATTTCAACCTGAACGCCAACATCCCCATCGATCCCAAGGTCCTCACCTTCCAGATTCCCGGCGGTATGCTTTCCAACCTGCTGAACCAGATGAAGGAAATGGGCGTTGCCGACAAATATCCGCAGCTGCTTGAAGAAATGCCGCGTGTACGTGCCGAGCTCGGTTATCCGCCGCTGGTTACTCCTACTAGCCAGATTGTAGGCTCTATGTCCGTATTGAACGTTGCACTTGGACGCTATAAGATGATTCCCCGCGAGGTTAAGGATTTGATTCTTGGCAAATACGGCCGCACTCCGGGACCGATTGACCCTGAGGTTAAACGCCTGGCCATCGGTGACGCACCGCAAATCGACCACCGTCCCGCCGACGATATTCCGCCGCAGATGAAAAAGCTGCGTGAAAAGCTGGCTGAAGAAGGCTTCCCCAACGCACCGATTGAAGACGTTTTAAGCTATGCCTCCTTCCCTGAGGTAACTCTTAACTTCCTGCGTCACAGCAACATCGGTATGAAATTCCACGATTTATAAGCACAACGCTAAAGAGCACGCTGAGATTGATTTCTCAGCGTGCTCTCTTTTTATGCGGATATTATTTTACATCCTCCAGGTGTTCCTCCTGAAGCTCTTCGTGAATCTTTTCCGGCTCGTGCAAAAGCTGGATGCCGACGCGCACAATACGCATCTTGTCAATCTCCTCTACCGTAAAGGCAGCAGCAGGTGTCTGCACCTTCTGCCCCACCTTAGGCGGATAATCAAGCTGAGAGTAAACCCAGCCGCCAATAGTATCACAGTTTTCGGTATCTAAGGCCAGCTCAAAGGTATCGTTAACATCCTCCAGCAGCATTTTGCCGTCAACGGAATAGGTTTTGCTGCCCTTTTCCTCTACTTCCGGACGTTCCTCGTCAAACTCGTCCTGAATCTCGCCTACGATTTCCTCCAGAATATCCTCAACGGTAACCATACCGGCGGTACCGCCGTATTCATCAACGAGGATTGCCAGCTGGCTGCGATGCTTCTGCAGAATACGCAGCAGCTTGCTGATAGGCAGTGATTCCGGCACCAGCAGCACCTTACGCGCCAGACTGCGCAAATCAGGACGCTCGCCGGCATTTAAGCTGCGCAGCAAATCCTTGATATGCAAAAAGCCGATAATGTGGTCCTTGTCCTCATCACAGATAGGATAACGCGTCATGCGCTCTTCCAGCGCCGTCTTGATATTATCCTCCCAGGAATCCTCCAGATACAGGCAAATCATATCGGTACGCGGCACCATGATATCGCTGGCGCGACGGTCGGAAAAGTCAAAGACATTGTCCAGATAAGTAAGCTCTGTTTTATCAATATAGCCATGCTTGTGGCTTTCTTCCATCAGTATGCGTATTTCGTCCTCATTGTGCGCCTCTTCCGCCTCGCTCGCAGCCTCAACACCCATTTTGTGCAGCACCCAGTTGGCAACGTGATTGAGGAACCACACAGCAGGATACATCAGCTTATCAAACAGGATCAGCGGCGTTGCCACGAACAGAACAATCTGCTCAGTCTTTTGAATAGATAATGATTTAGGCACCAGCTCGCCCAAAACGATATGCAATGCGGTGATAACACCGAAGCCGACAACAAAAGCTATTGTATGCTCAACTTGCGGCGGCAGCTGCAGCAGGTTAAATACAGGATGCATCAGCTTCGCCACCGTTGGCTCGCCAATCCAGCCTAAGCCCAGCGAAGCAATGGTTATACCAAGCTGCGTAACCGAAAGATAGGCATCAAGATGCTCCGTTACCTGCTTAGCGCTTTCTGCCCGCGTATTGCCTTCCTTAATCAGCGCATCAAGACGCGAAGGGCGTACCTTGACGATAGAAAACTCCGAAGCAACGAAAAAGCCGTTCAGCGCCACCAAAAATAAAATCGCTATAACATTAAACAAACATATGAGATAGTCCAAAAATCTCTGTAATCCTGCAGATTGCAGAAAAACAGTTTCACCTCCGTAAAATATATAATATTAACAGTATTGTACCATAGATAGGCCATAAAGCAAAATAATTTTTTGTAAAATTTGTAGCAAAAAAGCCGCCGTATCAGCAAAAATTTACATGATACGACGGCTTTAAGCTTTTATTTGAGGTTGACTACAGCTTTATGCAAAGATGATGCCTTATACTCAATCTTTAACTGCTTCAGCGCAGCGTTTGCACAGAGTCGGATGCTCAGCGTCCTGACCAACCTCGTCACTGTAAATCCAGCAACGCTCGCACTTGTGGCCTTCGGCAGCAGCAACGGTAACCTTCAGGTCCTCGCGGCCGGTTGCTTCGGCACCTTCTGCAGCGCCTTCAACAATAACTGCCTGAGAAACGATCAGCAGGGTTGCCAGATCTTTTTCTACGGATTTCAGGATAGCCAGTGCTTCGCCTTCAGCGTGCAGCTCAACCTTAGCGTCCAGGGAGTGACCGATTTGTTTGTTACGACGAGCCAGCTCCAGCACCTTGGTGATTTCGCTGCGGATTTCAATGAAGTTATCCCATTTAGTTTCCAGCTCTTCGTTGATGTATTCTTCCTTAACCTCCGGCCAAGGCAGCATTTGTACGGATTCCGGAGCATTAGCAGGTTTCTTCATGAACTGCCATACTTCTTCCATAGTGAAGCTCAGTACCGGGGAAAGCATAACGATGAGATCCATGAGGATTTCATGCATAGCGGTTTGTGCGCTGCGACGCTCTTTGCTGTCAGCCTTGTAAGCATACAGGCGGTCCTTGATGATATCCAGATAGAAGCTGGACATTTCAACGGTGCAGAAGTTGTGGATTGCATGATACAGTACATGGAAATCATAGCTTTCGTAAGCAGCGGTAACTTCCTTCTTCAGCAGCTGCAGATGCATCAGTGCCCATTGATCAAGCTCCAGCATTTCGTTGAACGGAACAGCATCGGTTTCATAGTTGAAATCGTTGGTGTTGCCCAGAATGTAACGGATGGTGTTACGGATTTTGCGGTATACCTCAGCCAGTTGCTTCAGGATTTTCGGGGAGATACGGATATCTGCTTTATAATCGGAGGAAGCAGTCCACAGACGGATGATATCAGCGCCGTATTGTTTGATTACGTCCTGCGGAACGATTACGTTGCCTACGGATTTGGACATCTTGCGGCCATCGCCGTCAACTACATAACCATGAGTCAGTACGGATTCGTACGGAGCACGGCCTGCAACAGCAACGGAAGTCAGCAGAGAGGACTGGAACCAGCCACGATGCTGGTCACTGCCTTCGAGGTACATAGCAACTGGCCAGGACAGCTCCGGACGTTTTGCGGCAACAGCCATGTGAGAAGAACCGCTGTCGAACCATACGTCCATGATATCGCTTTCTTTATGGAAGTGCTTGCCGCCGCATTTCGGGCAAACAGTGCCTTCCGGCAGCAGCTCTTCTGCAGTGTGAGCCCACCATGCATCACTGCCTTCTTTTTCGAACCAGTTAGCAACGGAGTCGATGGTAGCTTCGTTAATCAGATGCTCGCCGCAGTTATCGCAGTAGAATACCGGGATAGGAACACCCCATACACGCTGACGGCTGATGCACCAGTCGTGACGGTCGCTTACCATGTTATGGATACGTTGTTGGCCCCAGGAAGGAATCCACTGTACATCATCGATAGATTTCAGTGCTTCATCACGGAAGCCGTCGATAGAAGCGAACCATTGAGAGGTTGCGCGGAAGATAATCGGGTTTTTGCAGCGCCAGCAGTGTGCGTATTGGTGCTTAATGTTTTCTTTACCCAGCAGGCAGTTCAGCTCAGCCAGATATTTCAGTACCGGGATATTAGCGTCGAATACAAACATGCCCTTGAAGCGTTCGCCTGCTTCTTCGGTCAGCTTGCCCTGAGAATCAACCGGGCAGAGAATCGGCAGCTTGTATTTCAGGCCGGTTTCAAAGTCGACATCGCCATGACCGGGAGCGGTATGTACGCAACCGGTACCGGCTTCGGTAGTTACATAGTCAGCCATAACTACGAGAGAACGGCGGTTGTTGTATTCAGGGAACGGATGCACGCATTCAGCGTATTCCATATCTTTACCAAGAGTAGTGCCGAGGATATTGCTGAGGTCCTTATGGCAGACAGCGCCAACCTGAGCCAGCAGGTCTTTAGCCATGAAGAGAACTTCGCCTTCGCATTCAACCCAGGCATATTCCAGAGCAGGGTTCAGAGCAACAGCAACGTTGGCAGGCATGGTCCACGGGGTGGTGGTCCAAATTACCATGTAAGCTTTTTTGCCTTTAGCAGCTTCCGGAGTTTGGCCGTTGTCTTTTACCAGCGGCATTTTTACGAAGATAGTCGGAGTTTTTTGTTCGCCGTATTCGATTTCTGCTTCAGCCAGAGCGGTTTCGCAGTGCGGGCACCAGTAAACGGTCTTTTTGCCTTTGTAGATATAGCCTTTGTTAGCCATAGTACCGAATACACGGATTTGCTCAGCTTCAAAGCTGTGATGCAGAGTGATGTACGGATTTTCCCAGTCACCTAAAACGCCCAGACGTTTGAAGTCGTTGCGTTGGATATCAACCCATTGCAGAGCGAAGTCATGGCATTTGCGGCGCAGAGTCAGCGGATCCAGCTCATTGCGATTCAGGCCCAGCTCTTTGATAGCAGCGTGCTCAATCGGCATGCCGTGGGTATCCCAGCCGGGAACATACGGGGTATCGAAGCCGCGAGCATATTTGTATTTCATGATGATATCTTTTAAGATTTTGTTCAGGGCATGACCCATGTGGATTTTGCCGTTTGCATACGGAGGGCCGTCATGCAGAACAAATTTCTTGTGGCCTGCATGCAGAGCCTGCTTTTTGCCATAAATATCGTTTTCTTCCCAGAATTTCAGAAAATCAGGTTCGCGTTGCGGCAGACCGGCACGCATAGGGAACTCTGTTTCGGGCAGATTCAGTGTTTTACCATAGTCCATTACTAATAACCTCCAATTTTATTAAACAAAAAAATATAGCAATAATAAAAAAGCTTCGTCCCTCAGATAAGGGACGAAGCTGTAGACTAACAACGATTAATACGCTTGCGTATCATGCATCATTAACAAAACGTGTACTCCGTGGTACCACCCTCATAACGACAGCCTTTGCTGCACGCCACTCGTGTGCGCAATATCGGGCGCTCCCGTATGTAGCTACTCAAGTTCGCCGCATCCGCTCCAAAGTGATTTTCACCTGCTTTACTTTGTCCGGGCTTGCACCATACCCCGGCTCGCTTATCCTGCGCCGCAAGCTACTGTCTTTTTCATCGCGTTAGCAAATATCAATAAACGCTAATATTATACATTAGACAATGTGATAAGTCAAGGAGTGAAGAGCCTTGCACTGCCAAAATTTTATAATACACATCTTCAGACTTCTTACTGCTAAAGTCATATGTTAACAATCCAGTCGCAGAATTATTCTTAATCCTGCTCTGTTAACATAAATTATTTGAACTTCAGTCTTTAACCAAAACGTCACAAACACTCGCTTGCGAAAAATACTTCTTTATGTTATATTATAGGCAAGAAGACAACCGCCTAAGCGGTTCGTGCCAATCCAATCGGCTACGCCTCTTGGGGCACTATCGCATGGCGTGCATGAGCCAATCAGCATTGTCCTACGGACTCGCTTCTTGGATGCACCCGCAACAAAGTGGGTTGCCCGAAAAAAGAGTAGAAAAGCCACTCCGTTACCGGTCAAATGAACCGACCCCCTAAAGTTAGACCTAAAAATCTAATTTTAGGAGGTCGGTTTTTTAATGGCAAAATACAGTTTTGAACTAAAGAAGAAAATAGTCCTGGAATATCTAAACGAAGAGGTCGGTTACACAACTTTAGCCCAAAAGTATGGTATACCTGCCATTAAAAGTATAAAAACGTGGGTATATAACTATAATGCTTTTGGAGATAAAGGCTTGTTTCGTTCTAGAAAAAATGAAACCTATTCTTTTGAAAAGAAGCTTTCTGTTGTAGAATTATATATGACAACAGAGGTTTCATATCAACAGCTTGCTCTGCAAGAGAACATACTCAATCCGTCGCTAATCGCACGTTGGGTAAATGATTTTCGTATTGCAGGTGCAGATTCTTTGAGACCTAAGAAGAAAGGGCGTAATAAAAATTTGAAATTACCGAAAGAAAAATTAAAATCAAATACTGAAACTAAAGTTAGTGATGTTAACACAGAACGCATAAGACAGCTTGAAGATGAATTACTGAAGTTAAGGATTGAGAATGCCTATTTAAAAGAATTGAGGAGGCTGCGTTTGGAAGAAGAAACTCTTCTGAAAAAACAGCGATAATCATCCACAGCCTCCGAGGAGACTTCAGATTAAAGGATATTCTCGCAGTAGTTAAGTTTCCTAAAGCAACCTATATGTATTGGCAAACGCGTTTTAACAGACAGCCGCACAACCAGAAGCTGGAAGAAAAGATTACAGAACTGCATAATGAGCATAAAGACTTTGGTTATCGCAGAATGCATGGTATGCTTATAAAACTAGGCTATCATGTAAACAAGAAACGGGTTCAAAGAATTATGCAGAAACTAAAGTTTCAGGTATCATCATTTACACGTAAAAGCAGAAAATATAGCTCGTACAAAGGAAAGGTTGGCAATATAGCACCAAACAGGATTCATAGACGATTTAGAACAAGTATACCGCATCAGAAAATCACAACAGATACAAGCGAATTTAAATATTACGAAGTAGATAAAAGTGGTCGAATGGTCATAAAAAAATTGTATCTTGATCCGTTTATGGATATGTATAACAGTGAAATTATAAGCTATAGTATTAGTCGAAACCCATCTTCACAAGCTATTGTTTCTGCATTGACGCAAGCTATAGAAGTTACTAATGATTGCAAGTACAGAAGGACGTTCCATTCCGACAGGGGCTGGGCGTACCAAATGAAAGTGTATAACAAAATGCTAACGAAGAATAAAATTTTTCAGAGTATGTCACGCAAAGGTAATTGCTATGACAATTCAGTCATGGAGAATTTTTTCGGCGTACTAAAGCAGGAAATGTATTATGGTGTAGTTTATTACAGTTATGATGAGTTAAAAAATGCAATAGAAAAATATATTACTTATTACAACCAATATAGAATTAAGTCTAAACTTAATTGGATGAGTCCTGTAGAGTACAGGCTTAGTTTTGTTGCATAAAAAAATACGCAACAGATTCTAAATTCTGCTGCGTAATAAAAGTCTAACTTTTTGGGGTCACTACAAAAGTTCAGGAGTGGTTTTTCTATGTCCGTAACTGTCTTATTACTTTCGGTTCTGAAAAATGAACGTCAGCAATGCTACGATAAAAATTCCAAAGGACATTAAGTCCTGAAAACTGAAATATACCATAGACATCACCTCCATTCCTAAGAATTTTGGCAATGCCACCCTGCAACACGGTCGTCTTGCATAGTATTTTATCATACCAAATCTAAACATACAACGAACAAGCTGTGAAGTTTGTGTTGTATGTTTTTTGTTTTTACAAAAATCTCCCCAGCCTTACGCGAGAGTAAAGCTGGGGAAATAAACAATTTTACCTATTTATTCTTTTAACAACAGTTCCATACATCTGCAAATAAAAATATTGAAATCCACTAGTATCTAGATCTATATCCTGACGCATGGAAACTACAGCATCTCCACCAAGCATTACTGCTCTTTTCTTTAATTCTTGTGTAGCAACAAAAAATGCTTTTTCGAAATCATTCTGCCCAACAGAACGTTCTCCCCACAAGGCTCCCCAATCCATCTTTCCTTTAGACATTAAAGCACTGTTCTTCATATCTTCAATTTCAGCGCTATACTTATTGACAAGATCACTCAAGGTACTACTAAATAAACCTTTATTAGAAACCTGAAAATATACTGGGCCAATAATTTCATAATCCTCTTTTAAATCACCAGTCGTAACAATTACGGCATTAACCTTTTGCCGATATTCGGCTGCTCTTTGTTTAGCCTCAGCTGCTTTTTGTTTAGCCTCAGCTGCTCTTTCTTCGGCAGCTTCCTTTGCAGCCTTACTTTTCATCATTTCTTTTTTGTAATCAGTATCCCAAAACGGCATCTAAATTCCTCCTTGCAAAATTATTCATGAGGAGTATTCATAACATGAAATTCATATTTTCCAGGTCTATTCGAATACTCATATACATCTACGTAAACTTTATTGCCATTTTTACCGCAACCTACTAAATGCAGAACATATTGAGTATGAATTCCATATGTATTGATTGAAGTTGAAGAACTATCACTATACCACGACTCTAACCTACCTCTTTTAAATCCAGCATGAAACATATCTCCAAAATGCTCTTTGTATTCTTCTAGCGTACATCCCAAATAATTAGCAACTTTTCTTTCTCTTGCTTCTGTTTCCGCTGCTTCAGCTGCTTTTTGAGCTTCCCTAGCCTTAGCTTCTTGTTCAGCCTTAGCATCTGCTAATTTATGTTCAGCCAATTTTTCGCTATATGTACCAAGAACCTTTCCATTTTCAACTAAATCAAAAGTTTTTTTACATTCTTGAGCATTATGCGATACATTAACTTTACTAATAGCTCCGTTATCATCAACGAATACCTTAGTAACTCCTTGTTCTCCGTCTTGAGGCGGAATTCCATAATAATTTAATTTATTGTTTGTATTAGAAAACTTAATCTTATCATCAGCAGGAACTTTTAAACCAATTTTAGTTAAGAACTCCCTATGCTCTTTTGGCATAGAATGCATACTACCATTCATACTAGTGATAATTACACCAATAGCTGCCAGAGAAACAATTACGCCAATAATAGTTTGCTTTTTTGAAGTTTTTGTTTCTTCTAACTTTACTTTTGGTTTTACCGGTTCTGTACTCTTTTTTATATCAG
>OCRP01001433.1_pt1 | contig 12439 bp, 10 predicted proteins | sample 1538871 | NCBI WGS metagenome assembly OCRP01 (sample SAMN04571731, study PRJEB22368) | human gut metagenome | biome: human gut; material: stool | host: Homo sapiens | place: Luxembourg | collected 2012-09-20 | reverse complement strand
TGCCTTCGGCAGCTCAACCAGCGGTTATGGATATTCGCCGCCTTCGGCGACGCTTGCTTGAGATTAAGGTCCAGAAGTTATATGTGAAAGTTCAGTTATTTAAAAATAGACAATTAAGAAGCGGTTTCAAAAAATTGCATTATCTTTGCATAAGATAAGCGGCTAAGGCAGCATATCACTAACAAAACATTAAAGATGGCACAAAATCTCATACAAACACAGGAGCAGAAGCTTCAGCAGATTCAGAAACTCACCCAACAACAGATGTTGCAGGTGAGGCTCACAGAGATGCCCCTACCCGAACTGGAGGAGAGTGTGAAGGCTGAGATTGATGACAATCCCGCCCTTGAGGTGGTGTCACCTGACGATGCACAGCCTGTGTATGACGCTTCTGACAACTCGCTGTTCGACAACGACGAGGGGAACGGAACACAAGACAGCAGCAACAACGGCCATTCTAATAACGGCAACAACAACGACGACATTGATGGCGATGCGTTCGGCAACCACGACAACGACATTGATGACGATGCGTTCGACAGCCACGACGAGCAGTTTAACCGCGAGCAAGACCGCGAGGAGCGGGCCTCGGCCCTGGACGATGCCTTGGAGGGCATAGGCCGTGACGACGAGATGCCTACGGCCTTTCAGGCTGGAGGAACCTATGCCGACAACGGCGACGGCGACAGCGACAGCGGCGAGATGGTGTGGGGCGACTCGTCTTCGTTCTACGACAAGCTCAACGAGCAGGTGGGAGAACAGGACATCACACCCAAGCAACGCGACATCATGGAGTATGTCATAGGGTCGCTCGACGACGACGGACTGCTGCGCAAGAGCGCCGACAGCCTGTGTGACGAGCTGGAGCTGTTTCAGAACGTGGAGTGTACGCCAGAGGAGGTGAAGGAGATGATGCAGCTGCTCAAGACCTTTGACCCTGCGGGCATTGGCGCCCACGACCTGCGCGAGTGTCTTATCCTCCAACTGAGACGCAGACCTAAGAGCCGCATGCGCGACCTCGCAATAGAGATCCTGACCTACAGCTACAACGACTTCATTGCACGCCACTGGGAGGTGCTGAAGAAGAACCACCACATAACGGACGACGACCTCGACGGTTTTCGGCATGAGATCATGCGCCTCAACCCTAAACCCGGTGCATCGCTCGGTGAAGCTGAGGGACGAAGCATGCAGCAGATCACGCCCGACTTTATTGTCGACACCCTCGATGACGGCACGATAAAGATGTATCTCAACGCGGGCGACGTGCCTGAGCTTAAGGTGTCGCCGACGTTTGCCGACATGGTCGAGACTTACCGCAACAACCGCAAGGGCATGAGCCGGCAGGAGAAGGAGGCGCTGCTCTATGCCAAGGAGAAGGTAGACAAGGCGCAAGGCTACATTGACGCCATAAGGCAGCGCAGGGCAACGCTAACCAAGACCATGCGTGCCATCATCGACTGGCAACGCAAGTTTTTCCTCGACGGCGACGAGGCAGACCTCAAGCCGATGGTTCTGAAGGACATCGCAGCAAAGACGGGGCTCGACATATCAACGGTGTCGAGGGTGTGTAACGTGAAATATGTGCAGACCAACTGGGGAATCTTCCCTCTCAAGTTTTTCTTCAACATCAGCTACACAAACGAAAACGGAGAGGAGCTGTCAACACGCAACATAAAGGCAACCCTCAAGGAGATTGTAGAGGGCGAGGACAAGAAGGCGCCCTACAGCGACGACATGCTGTCAAAGCTCATGAAAGAGAAGGGCTACCCCATAGCACGAAGAACGGTGTCAAAATATCGAGAGCAGTTAGCCATACCCTCGGCAAAGCAGCGTAGAGAATAGAGACCCTGCACCAAAGCATCATTCATAACACCCACGCATCAAGAACACCCTCGCATCATTCAGGACAATATGTAAAGAGACGAAACATGAAATGAGACAAAAAAACATTATTCTTGCAGCCCGATTGTTAAGCATGATGTTTACGCCATTCTACCTCTCGACGGTAGGGCTTATCGTGCTTTTCACCTTCAGCTACCTCAGTCTTGCGCCGTGGCAATATAAGCTGCGCGTCATAGGCATGGTGTATCTGTTCACCATTCTCATGCCCACGCTCCTCATACGATTCTACCGCCAATATCACGGATGGACACTCCTCGAACTGGGACGTCAGGAGAAGCGCATGGTGCCTTATGTCATCTCCATTCTCTGTTATGCGGGCTGTTACACGCTCATGGAGATAACACACATTCCCCATTTCATGAGCATCATCCTCATGGCGGCTCTCGCCATACAGATGTGCTGCGTCGTGATAAACATCTGGTGGAAGATATCCACACACACATCGGCCATTGGAGGCGTGGCAGGAGCGTTGCAGGCCTTTGCCGTGCTCTTCAGTTTCAACCCCTTGTGGTGGCTCTGCCTTGTGTTCATCGTGGCAGGAATGGTGGGCACCAGCCGAATGATCCTGCGACAACACACGCTCTGGCAGGTGGTGGCAGGATTTCTCGTGGGACAGGCCGTGGCGTTCTCTCTCATCATGCTCAACTATCTTGTCAACATCTGAGAACACAACGCGACACAACCCAACCACCCCCTATTGAGACAGAAAAAGAAAAAACGATCCATATTAAAACGAAAAGAAATATGACACCTAAAGTAAGCATCATCATGGGCAGCACCAGCGACCTGCCCGTAATGGAAAAAGCATGTAAGTTTCTCAACGACCTCCAAATTCCGTTTGAGGTTAACGCCCTCTCCGCACACCGCACACCCGATGCTGTGGAGCAGTTTGCCAAAGGCGCGAAGGAACGTGGCATAAAGGTCATCATCGCAGGAGCAGGAATGGCAGCAGCCCTGCCTGGCGTTATCGCCGCCAGCACCACACTGCCCGTTATCGGTGTGCCCATCAAAGGCATGCTCGACGGTCTTGATGCCATGCTCTCCATCATACAGATGCCTCCAGGAATACCCGTCGCAACAGTGGGCGTGAACGGAGCAATGAACGCTGCCATCCTCGCCACAGAGATGATTGCTCTGGCTGATGAGGAGGTGGCTGCCAAGCTCGCCGACTATAAGGCTGGCTTGGGAAAGAAGATCGAGAAGGCCAATGCCGACCTGGCAGAGGTGAAATATGATTTCAAGACCAACTAATCACCTACCCTGCTCATGACCGACTTATTCAATTATCGCCGACGCGAAGCGTCACCCGTAAAGGTTGGCGTTATAGAGATGGGCGGCGAGAACCCCATCAGGGTGCAGTCGATGACCACCACCAACACCAACGACACCGAGGCTTGTGTGCTACAGGCAGAGCGCATTATAAAGGCTGGAGGCGAACTGGTGCGTCTCACCACGCAAGGCACCCGCGAGGCTGAGAACCTTAAGAACATCAACGCGCAGCTGCGTGCCGACGGCTTCATGACACCGCTCGTGGCCGACATCCATTTCAACCCGCGCGTGGCTGACGTCGCTGCTCTCTATGCTGAGAAGGTGCGCGTGAACCCGGGCAACTATGTGGACCCGGCACGCACGTTCAAGCATATCGAATATACCGATGCCGAGTATGCCGAGGAGCTGAAAAAGCTGGAGGAGCGCTTCGTGCCGTTCCTCAACATCTGCCGCGAACACCACACGGCCGTGCGCATAGGCGTGAACCACGGGTCGCTCTCTGACCGCATAATGTCGCGTTATGGCGACACGCCCGAAGGCATTGTGGAGAGCTGCATGGAGTTTCTGCGCATCTGCAAGCGTGAGAAGTTTGACAACGTGGTCATAAGCATTAAGGCCAGCAACACCGTGGTCATGGTGCGCTCCGTGCGTCTGCTCGTCAGCGAGATGGACAAGGCCGACATGCACTATCCGCTCCACCTCGGCGTGACCGAGGCAGGTGAGGGCGAGGACGGACGCATAAAGAGTGCCGTAGGCATTGGAGCATTGCTCGCCGACGGCATTGGCGACACCATACGCGTGAGCTTGAGCGAGGAGCCGGAGGCAGAAATTCCGGTGGCTAAACATCTCGTACAGTATATCGGCAAGCACGCGGGCCACATGCTCATACCCGGAACAGAGAACCCGCAGTTTGACTGGCTTCGTCCATCACGCCGCACCACACGCGCCGTCGAGGTGGCCGATGCCGAGGGCAACATCCTGTCTATCGGTGGCACCAACGTGCCGGTGGTCATAACAACGGCGACAGGACATGACGGCAACATACGCACCGATGCCTTCACTTACCGTGCCGACCAGAAGCCCGACCTCATCTATTGTGGCGCTCACATGCCCGAAAAGGTGGAGAGCACACAGCGTTACCTCGTCGACTTCAATATCTACGACGGCACACCAGGCACCTATCCTGTGTTCCCCTACAACGCCATACCGTTCCTCGCAGCATGCAAGGCAAAGGCCAAATTTCTCGTCCTGCCCTTCGGAGCACCTGCCGACGAGTATGTGGCTTGCCTGAAGCAGCATCCTGAGGTGGTGGTGGTGAGCATGAGTAACCACCAGAACCGCCTGGGCGAACAACGCGCCTTGGTGCACGAGATGATGAACGCCTCGCTGCTCAACCCCGTGGTCTTCGCCCAGATGTACCGACACACGGAGCGTCATAAGGGCGACTTCATGCTTGAGGCTGCCGCCGACATGGGTGCGCTCATGATCGACGGGCTGACCGACGGTCTGTGGCTCATGAACGATGGCGACATTGCTCTCGCCGACGTGGCAGCAACCGCCTTTGGCGTTCTGCAGGCAGCGCGTCTGCGCACATCCAAGACCGAGTATATCTCTTGTCCGGGCTGCGGGCGAACGCTCTACAACCTGCAAGCCACCATTGCACGCATAAAGGCTGCCACCACCCACATGAAGGGTCTGAAGATAGGCATCATGGGATGTATCGTCAACGGACCGGGCGAGATGGCTGATGCCGACTATGGATATGTGGGTGCCGGCAAGGGCAAAATTTCGCTCTACAAGCAGAAGGTGTGCATAGCCAAAAACATACCTGAGGAAGAAGCCGTGGACCGCCTGCTCGCCTTTATAGAGGAAGATTCGGCAAAAAAATAACGAAGTTAAGAAATAACGAAGTTAAGAAATAACGAAATTAAGAAATAAAGAAGTGAAAGCAATCATCATCACCCTGCTTGCCATCTTCGGCCTTGCACAAGGCATGACAGCTGGCAATCCGAAAATCGTGGCTCACCGTGGCTACTGGAAGACCGAGGGCTCTGCCCAAAACTCTATCCGCGCTCTCGTTAAGGCCGACAGCATTGGCGTCTACGGATCCGAGTTTGACGTATGGTTATCAGCCGACGACAAGCTCATCGTGAACCATGACGGCCGCATTGGCGACATCGTAATAGAAAACTCTACAGCTGCACAGACAACGACCTGCAAGCTGGAGAACGGTGAGAACGTGCCCACGCTGGAGCAGTATCTTGACGCGGCAAAGAAGTTGAAGACACGTCTGGTCTTCGAGCTGAAGTCGCACAGCAACAAGCTGCAGGAGACAAAGGCTGTTGACATGCTGCTCAAGATGATCAAAGACAAGAAGCTTGACAAGCGTGTCGACTACATCACCTTCTCGCTTCCGGCCTTCGTGCGCCTCATACAGAAAGCGCCAAAGGGCACACCGGTCTATTATCTCAACGGCGAACTGTCACCCGATGAAATTCTCGAGATGGGCGGCACCGGTGTCGACTATCACATCAGCGTGTTCCGCGACAAACACCCCGAATGGCTTAAGCGTTGCCACCAGCTGGGCCTCAAAGCCAACGTGTGGACAGTGAACGAGCAGAAGGATCTGCAATGGTGCATAGACCAAGGCTTCGACTTCATAACAACCAACGAGCCTGTGCTGCTGGAACAGATGCTGAAGAAATAAAAAAAAGGAAGAAAGAAGAAAGAAAAAATTGGGCCCACTTTTAAAATGGGCTCAGTAAAGAAGAAAAGAAAAAGAAAAAAGGTGTCCACGGGCAAAGACCTGTGTGGACACCTTTTTTCTTTATGTTTTATTTTCAAAACCACAGCGTGCAACTCACAGCACCCAAGACAATGCCTATGATGGTGCCAAGAATGCGCAACAAGAGAAGAAACCTATGCTTAGTTCTTCTGGTCATTATCCTCTCCTTTTGTGCCAAGCGCTCCCAACAGGGTGGTTGCCATGGCTATAATAACCTTTATAACGATTTTCCAAACACTAACTTTTCCCATAATATCTAACCTTTCCTAATGTGTGAATAATGTGAATAACTTGAATAATAGAAACTCATAACAACAGGTTGTCAACAGCGTTGTGCCTACTGTTGAAAAGTATGTAAACAATAAGGGCGACAGGCAGTTACACCCGCCGCCCTTTGTCAACAACGAAGCGTCAACTGGAGCTTTCAACAAAACATTGACAAGAAGGAGCAACCATCAACATGGGGTTTCACCCCTTAAGGTGGGGTCTTTATCTTGCATCGACATGGAGCTTTTAGCCAAGCATCGACATGGAGCTTTTGGCCAGCATCGACATGGAGCATCAACCAAGCATCTGTGTAGAGCCCTTGCCAACCTTAAAATGGGGTTTTCACCATCCATGCAGGTTTTGTTCACTCCCTGTTATGAGCGTTCTGCCGTTGTGTCAGCGCTTAGGCGTTGCCCTCCACGCTCTGCTCCTCGTTGCCCTTAGAGCCGGCATCGTGGCCCTCAGCATTGTCACCACCCTTGTCCACGTCGTAGACAGTGGCCTCACGCACCTTGGCGTTGGCCAGGAAGGTGTGGTTGTAGAAGCGCTTGCCGGCCTGGCGAGTGGCCTCGGGCTGGAAGAGGACGTGCATGCCCTTGATGTTGTTCATGTTAAACTCCTTTGCAGTGGCTGCGGGGATGGTCTTGAGACCGATCTTGAACGCACCGAAGCCGTTGAGCTTCACACGCATTGAGTTCTGAAGCTGGTCGGTCATGACCTCCACAAGCTCGGCGAGCACGGCCAGGATGTCGGAACGCTTCACGGTACAGTTGGCCTGCATGATGTCTGCGAGCTTGTCGATGTCTACGGTGCCGTTGTGACTGGCACGAGCGTACCACATACCCTTAAACTTACCCTCACGGTTGTTCTGATAAAGACGATAACTTACTGCCATAAATTTTTTCCTTTCTTTTTTTTCGTCCGCCTCGGCAGCCTCAGCCCTCTCCCCCGTCATGGATCCTTTGATGTGGGCATGGCCTCAGCCGCCTCGCGCAAACATGTGTTTTACATTTATAGATTATTAAGACTCTCTTTGCATCGGGCTGTCTGTCTTTCTTCCCGACTGCGATGCAAAGGTACAACATTGCGCAAGCGTTGTCAAGAGCAGCTTAGTATCAACTATTATTAGTGGAGAACAAAAAGGGAAAAATGATAAAAAAAAGCAAGCTTATTTTGTGTTGTCTTCAATTTAGATAAAATCCTCACGCTCACAAAAGTGAATAAATTTCTCTTTTGCTTCGCTCAATCGGATTTTTGCAGTAACTTTGCAGACACATAAGTATAATAACAAAGTTTTGCCTAACAAGAACTTGCGAAACTTATAAAAAATAAAGAGAAAGAAATGTCATTAAAATGTGGTATTGTAGGACTTCCCAACGTGGGCAAGTCGACGCTGTTCAACTGTCTGTCGAGCGCAAAGGCTCAGGCAGCCAATTTCCCCTTCTGCACCATCGAGCCTAATGTGGGCGTGATCACCGTGCCTGACGAACGACTCACAAAGCTCGCCGAGATAGTACACCCCGGACGCATCGTGCCCGCCACCTGCGAGATTGTAGACATCGCCGGACTGGTGAAGGGTGCTTCCAAGGGTGAGGGCCTCGGCAACAAGTTCCTGGGCAACATCCGCGAGACCGACGCCATCATTCATGTGCTCCGCTGCTTCGACGACGACAACATCGTGCGCGAGGGCGGTTCTGCCGTAAACCCGCTCGAGGACAAGGAAATTATCGACACTGAGCTACAGCTTAAAGACCTCGAGACCATCGAGGGACAGCTCTCTAAGCAGCAGAAAATAGCGTCCATCGGCAACAACAAGGACGCCAAGGTGGCTGTGAGCGTGCTCGAAGCTTATAAAGAAGCCCTCGACAAGGGTCTGAACGCCCGTAGCGTGACCTTCGAGAGCAAGGAGGAGCAGCGCTACGCTCACGACCTGTTCCTGCTCACCGCCAAGCCCGTGCTCTATGTGTGCAACGTGGACGAGACGGCTGCCAAGACAGGAAACCAATATTCGGACATGATACAGAAGATTGCCGAGAGCGAGGGTGCCGAGATGCTGGTCATCGCTGCAAAGACAGAGGAAGACATCGCCTCTCTGGAGACCTACGAGGACAAGAAGATGTTCCTCGATGAGCTCGGACTGGAGGAGAGCGGCGTAAACCGCCTCATCAAGAAGGCGTATGAGCTGCTCAACCTTGAGACCTTCATCACCGCTGGCGAGATGGAGGTCAAGGCATGGACCTACCACAAGGGTTGGAAGGCTCCACAGTGTGCCGGCGTTATCCACACCGACTTTGAGAAGGGCTTCATCCGCGCCGAGGTTATCAAGTATGACGATTACATCAAGTATGGCTCTGAGGCCGCTGTTCGCGAGGCTGGCAAGCTCGGCATCGAGGGCAAGGAGTATGTGGTGCAGGACGGCGATATCATGCACTTCAGGTTTAATGTATAACAACTAACGGGAAATGCTCAACTACATTATATGGGATCCGTCCGACACCGCTCTGCGGATCGGTCATTTCGCCCTTCACTGGTACTCGCTGTGCTGGCTCATAGGCCTACTGCTGGCTTATCTGCTTGTGCGCCGTCTGTATCGTGAGCAGAAGATCAAGGACGAGCTGTTCGACCCCTTGTTCATCTACTGCTTCATCGGCATCCTGGCGGGCGCACGTCTCGGCCACTGCCTCTTCTATCAACCCGACGTGTTCCTCTCTTCATGGAAACATTTTGTTGAGATCTTCATTCCTATCGAGTTTCTCAACGACGGAGGATGGAAATTTACGGGCTACCGCGGACTGGCATCGCACGGTGGCACACTGGGCCTCATGATTGCCCTCTGGCTCTATTATCGCCGCACACATGTGCCCATCTGGCAGGTGCTCGACAACATTGCCATCGCCACACCCATCACCGCCACGTTCATACGTCTGGGCAACCTCATGAACTCGGAGATCTTAGGACGTGTCACCACCATGCCGTGGGGATTCTATTTCCTTCAGGCCGGCCCCATGGGCACCGAACCGCGACATCCGGGACAGCTCTACGAGGCAATAGCCTATTTTGTGTTCTTCTTCATAGGCTGGCACCTCTACCGCCGCCATGCTGAGCGCGTGGGCACAGGCTATTTCTTCGGCCTCTGCCTGACCCTGATCTTCACCTTCCGCTTCTTCATAGAGTTTACGAAGGACGTGCAGGTGGGCTTCGAGGAGCACATGATTCTCAACATGGGACAGCTCCTGTCAATACCCTTCATCGCCATCGGCGTGTGGTGCATGGTTAAAGGTAAAAAGGTAAAAAGGTAAAAAGGTAAAAAAAGGCTGACGCCTTATAAGGGAAGAGTGAAAAACGAAAAGTGAAAAATCGTATAGCCCTAGCTAATTACTCCCCTCCATAAGGGGAGGGGTGAGCCACCGTCAGGTGGCGAGGGGGTGGGGCTAGGTAAAAAAAGGCTGACGCCGTTGAGAACAAGCCTTTTTAAGGGAAAAGTGGAAAATCTTATAGCCAAGGCTTTTTAAGGGATTAGTTAAGAATAAGCCCTCTCTCCAACAATTCTTTTGCAGGAGAGAGGGCTTTTTTTTTATGAGAAATTCTGCTAAAATCTACTGAACAGCTTAAAATGAGCTATTTATGAATAGTTCACCTCAATAGAGGTAATGACTTGGCAATAGTACCAACTTCTTCATTATACATAAGTTTGCCTTGCTTGTCAAACAACTCTGTTACGATTGCAAAGATAAATTTAAAATCTGAGAAATAACATCTTTTGCGTTGTTTTTATAGATTATTAAATTATGGTCGGAAAATGTCTCAGAAATGCAACTGTACAATATCTAAAGAAACACATATAAGTTTCATATACAGCATTAAAAACATGAGAAATGTTAAATGCAATTCCCTTTCTAACAATTCAAAGCAAAATTTTCTCGTTTGTAGATTGTTTTTCGTACTTTTGAAATTAGAATTATAAAAATGGGTATTTTTAGAATTTATGACTAAGGAGTAACAATATACCCATTTTGTAAATAAAGGGAATGTTGAACACCTAAAAATATCAATTTATGAAAACCAAAGGACGCAACATATGCGATACCCTCAAGGCTATTCGCAAACAAATAGCGGATGCCAATGGGATAGACTATTCACCCGAAGAATGCCACTTCAAGGGCGAATGCAAGGGAACTTGCCCAAGATGTGAGCAAGACGTGAGAGACCTGGAACATGAGTTGAGAATCAGACAAATGGCCGGGAAAGCCATCAAGGTCGCAGGAGTGGCATTGGGAATCACCGCCCTCGCCGCATCCACCACATCATGCGCCACCCAGAAGGGATATTATAGTTCTATATCAGAGAAAACCCTCCCTATTCTATTTCAAGAATATACGCCAAACGATTCCGTCCTCCTCAAAGAAAAAGAAGCACTAAACAAGAAAGGAGTACTTTTTGTACAAGGGCATCTCATTGACGAGCAAGGAGATCCACAAGTAGGAGCCACGATTACGGCAAAAATTTCTGGCAGCAAGACTATTGCTGACAAAGATGGAAACTTTACTATCGAGGTGGAGAAAGAAGATATAATCACCGTGAAATATCTTGGCATGCAAGACAGAATCATCAAAATCACAAAAATGAGCCAAGAGAAACTCAATATTATCACTTTGACAGAAAGCAGAGATGTCTTGGGGGAAGTCGCAGTTATCAGAGGAACAGCTCCTATCATCAAGAAAGATACTCATTCAGAAGAAGCAAAGCAAGAAAAGTACACGAATGATGGTAAGACCGCCATCATCCAACAAACCGTCGCATCAGACTCCACCAAGAGCAGCAAGCTATTTGGCGCAGCAATCGAGGAAATGGCATCATTCCCTGGCGGTTCAGCTGCATTGATGCAATACATCGCCCAAAATCTCCGCTATCCAAACATACAAGGAGATTGCAATATACAAGGAAGAGTCATTGTTGGTTTCACTGTCAATGAAGACGGAACCCTGAGTGACATCAAGGTGATGAAAAGCATTTCCCCTACCTTCGACGAGGAAGCCATTCGGGTAGTGAAAAGTATGCCGAAATGGAATCCTGCCAAGCGAAATGGCAAGGCCGTAAAAACGAAATATACAGTCCCCGTTACCTTTAGATTAGAATAAAATGAAGACCGCCCCACTCATTTGCATCGACCGCCACCGCCTTACGATAGACGGCGAGGGTGTCACCACCCTCGTGGCATTCCACGGATGCCCTCTCCATTGCAAGTATTGCCTCAATCCCCAATGCCTCGAAGCCGACGGCGTATGGCAGGAGATGGACACGGAACTGCTGATGATGAACGTGGAGATGGACAATCTTTATTTCTTGGCGACAGGAGGCGGCATCTGCTTTGGTGGAGGCGAACCACTCTTGCGAAGCGCATTCATCAAGGAATTTTGCGAGCAATGTCCTGAGGAATGGCAGTTTACGATGGAGACGAGCCTCAACGTGCCTCGTCATCACTTGGAGGAAGTCATCTCCTTCATCGACTCCTTCATCATCGACATCAAGGACATGACACCTGCCATCTACCAAGCCTATACCGGCAAGGGCAATCAGCAAGTTATTGAGAACCTTGTCTGGCTCTACTCCCATGCCAAACATAAAGATAAAATCACCCTCCGTCTCCCCATTATACCCAAGTTCAACACTGAAGAGGACAGAAAACACAGTCGTCAAGTCTTAGAAGAATTAGGGTATGAGAATTTTGATGAATTTGAATATGTGATTAGAGGATAAACTGGTTAAATCTATGCCCTACCGAGACTATGGTCTCATTTCAGTGTTGTTTCTACGGACTATCTTGCCGTTCAAGGTGGACTCACGGATATACTCAGCCAACTTGCGATTGGTTTTTCTCGCCATCAATTTCAATACCTCGTAGCTTGGCAGAGAGAATTTCTTCGTGTCAAACTTTGACAGCTTGCGAATCCTTTTAGTGGGCAGTTTTCCACCCTTTCTCCTGGCTTGTTCATGCATGCTTGTAATTCGACATACTGTTTATAGTTGGTACACTCACTTTCTGCGACCGTTGGGAACAAAAATTCTCCGCCCTTATGGTGGAGCGAGGAGTTTTGGGGTTCCCAAAACATAACCTCGCTCCCTCCTCTAAGAACAAAAGACGAGACATTTGCCTTTCAGCTCTCCATGCCCAAGGTTGCAGACCTTAATTCTCGCAATTTGCACCAAAAATCA
>OCRP01001403.1_pt1 | contig 12786 bp, 10 predicted proteins | sample 1538871 | NCBI WGS metagenome assembly OCRP01 (sample SAMN04571731, study PRJEB22368) | human gut metagenome | biome: human gut; material: stool | host: Homo sapiens | place: Luxembourg | collected 2012-09-20 | reverse complement strand
CCTCCGATCTGCAGGAGATCCCCACCATTTTGGCGGTGGAGGAACTGGAGCACACCCGTATTTTGGGCCAAAATCCGCCTACGCCCCGGCAAGAGGAGCCGGAGACGGAAGCGGTGGAGGAGAGCGCCCAAATTCGCCTGGAGGGCTTTGACGACCAGATCGAAAATGTGCCCAATATTGATGAGAATGTGGCGGAGCGGATCTTAGAGGAGCGCCGCCGGGACAAGGTCAACAAATTCCGCCTGTTTGCCCCGGAAGAGGGGCAGGCCCAGGAGGGGCCGCGGCGTATTGTCAAGAGCGATTTTCGCAACGCGGACGAGCGCACCGCCATTTTGGAGCGCCTATTTGCCCAAAAGACCGCTGTGCAAACCGGCATTGTATTTACCGTGCTGTCCGGGGGGCTGTTGCTCTTCGTGACCCTGCTGCGGGATACGGCGTACCTGCCGTCCTTTTTGGCGTCCAATACCGCGTACTTTATTGCAGTGCTGGTGTTGTACGGTGTGGTGCTGGCGGCCAATATTCCCAATCTGATACAGGGCTTTTCCTTTAAGAACGGCGTGCGCTACGACTTTCCCATTGCCGTGGCGGCCATTCTGGTTGCCGCCCATACGGTACTGCTGTATTTGAACCCGGATCTGCTGGTAGACGGCGGTGCGATCCTGCCCAGTGCGGTGACCTTGTCGTTGTTCCTCAGCGGTATGGGTCGCCGGGCGCTGCTGATCCGGTTGATCGAGAATTTTGAGTTTATCACGGACGGGCAGGAGAAGTACACGGTAGAGACCATTCGCAATGTGGTGGACGCCACCATTATCAGCCGGGGACTGCTTCAGGGCGACCCGGTGCTCAAGAGCAGCGTGCGCACGGACTTTCCCACGGATTATTTAGAGATCGGGTGCAGCAAGGACCCGGCGGATCGGATCGCCGCTACGACCGGCTGCATTATGCTGGGGCTTAGCGGTGCGTTGCTGGTGGCGGTGTCCCTGCTGACCAAGAATTGGGGCATGGGCGTGAACGCCGGTGCCTGCGCCCTTTGTATTTCCCTGCCGGCGGTGTCGTTGCTGGCCAGTAATACAACGGTGCAGGGCGTATCCCGGGCGCTGGCTAAGCGCAAGGCCATGGTCAACGGCTTTGCCGGTGCCGGTACGGTGAATGACGCCGGGGCGTTGGTGATGGAGGCCAACGACCTGTTTGGACCCAAAAGCTGCTCCCTTCATGGAGTAAAGCTGTTTAACGGTGCCAAGATCGACGATGTGATTTTGCAGACCGCCGCGGTGATCATTAAGACAAAAAGCCCGCTGGCGTATGTGTTTGACGACGCGATTGTAGGCAAGCAGTCCATTTTGCCAGAGGTGGACGGGGTGCTGTATGAGGACAAAATGGGCACCTCCGCCTGGATTTATAAAAAGAAAATTTTGGTAGGCAATCGAGATCTGCTGATCAATCACGATATTGCGGTGCCCAAGCAGGCGTACGAGGAGAAATACACCCGCAAAGGGCGCAAGGCGCTGTATTTGGCAGTGGCCGGCAAAATCATGGCCATGTTTATCGTCAGCTATTCCGGCAATACTAAGATGGAGCACGCACTGAAGAAACTTGAAAAAAGCGGCATGACCATTTTACTCCACAGCTGCGATCCGTATATCAATGAGGACAGCGTGGCAGAGCTATTCCACTTGCCGGCCGGGTATGTGCGGGTGATGAATTCTTCCAGCGGTCGGGTGTTTGAGAAGTACAGCGACCTGCATGTGGAGAAGTCGCCGGCAGACGCGGTGCACGACGGCTCTGCCCTGGGCTTTATCAGCGTGATGCGCGGAGCGGAGACTTTAGAGGATATGCAGACCGTCCTGGCCGTGCTGATCTCCTTTGGCTGCGTCATCGGCTTTGCCGTGGTAGCGCTTCTGGCGGTGATTGGCGGTTACAGTCAGCTGACCACACTGAACATTTTGATTTTCCAAGGGGTATGGAGTCTGTTTGTGCTGCTGATCACGCGACTCAAACGGCTGGATATTTAAACAATTTTAGGAGGAATACAGTTATGAATTTAGAAGGCACCAAGACGCAGGCCAACCTGATGGCGGCATTTGCCGGCGAGAGCGAGGCCCGCAACAAGTACACGTATTATGCTTCTAAGGCCAAGAAAGACGGCTTTGTGCAGATCTCGCAGTTGTTTACCGAGACGGCCAACAACGAGAAGGAACACGCCAAGATTTGGTTTAAGCTGCTGCATAACGGTTCTGTGCCGGACACAGCCACCAATTTGCAGGACGCTGCCACCGGAGAGAACTACGAGTGGACGGAGATGTATCCCCAGTTTGCCCGTGAGGCACGGGAGGAGGGCTTTGAGGAGATTGCCCGCCTGTTTGAGGCCGTGGCTAAGATCGAGCAGGAGCACGAGCAGCGGTATTTGAAGTTGCTGGAGAATGTGGAGCAGGGCTTGGTGTTCAGCCGGGATGGCGACCGGATTTGGAAGTGTTCCAATTGCGGCCACATTGTGGTGGGTAAGTCCGCACCGGAGGTTTGCCCGGTTTGCGCCCATCCCAAGGCCTATTTTGAACTGAAGGCGGAGAATTATTGATCCCTGCCCATATCAAAAGGCGTGACCCATTTCGGGCCACGCCTTTTTTGTATGTACCGGGGCGGCAGATTGCCGCAAGGTATAAAAAATCCCCTCAAAGCCGGGGCCTTGGGGGGAATATCGACTTATTCGATTGGGGCCAGGTTTTTCAGGCTCAGGTCCAGAATGGGAGCGGAGTGGGTGAGGGCACCGCAGGAGACAAAGTCTACGCCGGTTTCGGCGATCTCTTTAAGCCGGGCCTTGGTCACATTGCCGCTGCACTCGGTCTGGGCACGGCCGTCAATGATTTGGAGCGCCTGCTTCATGGTGGCGGTGTCCATATTGTCCAGCATAATAATATCCGCGCCGGCGTCTACTGCCTCTTGCACCTGATCTAATGTCTCTGTCTCAATCTCGATTTTGCGTACAAAGGGGGCGTAGGCCTTAGCCATTTGAATGGCTTTGGTGACGCTGCCGGCGGCGCCGATGTGGTTGTCCTTGAGCAGTACCCCGTCGGACAAATTGTAACGGTGGTTGGTAGCGCCGCCTACCTTAACGGCGTACTTCTCAAAGGGGCGCATGTTGGGTGTGGTCTTGCGGGTGTCCAGCAGCACGGTATCGTAGCCTGCCAGCTCGTCCATATATTCTCTGGTGATGGTGGCAATGCCGCTCATACGCTGGAGGTAGTTCAGCGCCGTGCGCTCGCCGGAGAGAATGGCCTTAATGTCGCCGTACAGGGTGCCCAGCAGCTGACCCTTTTGCACCCGGTCGCCGTCCTGCACCGCGCAGTCAAAGCGGGCGGTATCGTCCAACAGACGGAAGGTGCGGAAGAACACATCCAGCCCGCAGATCACGCCGTCGTCCTTACAGATCAGCTGCGCGCTGCCCTGCTTGTTTACCGGCATCACCGCGTTGGTGGACACATCCTCATCGTTAATATCCTCTTTTAAGGTGCGCAGAATGTAATCATCCACGCATATTTTCATCGTTACACCATTTATCATAGAAAGCCTTGTCCTTTCGCTTAATTTCACCTAAAATCAGGTCTTTGAATTCCTTTTGCCGTCCGGCCTTGTCCGGATAAGACGCCAGGTCGATCTGGGGATCAAAGGCAGGCTTCTCCTCCTTGTCCTTGGCGATCAAATCCGCTGCCCGCTTGGCAAAGACCATGCTCTCCAGCAGGCTGTTGCTGGCCAGTCGGTTCTTGCCGTGCACCCCGTTGCAGGCGGTTTCGCCGGCGGCGTACAAGTGGCGCATGGAGGTGCAGCCATTAATATCCGTCTGAATCCCGCCCATCATGTAGTGCTGGGCCGGGGTCACAGGGACCTTGTCTTTGGTCATATCGTAACCCTCGTCCATGCAGGCCTCAAAAATGTTGGGAAAGCGCTTGTGGGCCTCCTCGCTGGTCATCGTGGGCAGGGTCAGGTACACGTGGTCGGTGCCGAATTTCTTTTCTTCTTTGACAATGGCCTCAGTCACCACGTCCCGGGGTTGTAGCTCGTCGGTAAAGCGCTCGCCGTTCTCGTTAAGCAGAATAGCGCCCTCGCCTCGCACGGATTCGCTGATGAGAAAGCGGCGCCCGCTCTTTTTACTGTACAGGGTGGTGGGGTGGATCTGAATATAGCTCATATCCTGCAAGGCGACACCGTGCTTGATAGCCAGTGCAAAGCTGTCGCCGGTAATGTGGGGATAGTTGGTAGAGCTCTTAAACAGCCCGCCGATGCCGCCGGTTGCCAGGATAATGTCCTGGGCCAAAATGCAACCCCGCTCGCCAAACTCATCCTCGCACACAATGCCGTAGCAAGTGTTGTCCCTCTCAATCAGGTCGATCATAGTGGTTTGAGGAATAAAAGTTATGTTGCGTCGGTTCTTGGCAATGGACAGCAGGGTGGTGGTGATCTCCTTGCCGGTCTCGTCCTTGTGATGGAGAATGCGGTTGTTGCGGTGGGCGCCCTCACGGGTGTAGTCAAAGTCGCCGTCTTTTTTGGTGTCAAAGTCCGCACCCAGCTTAATGAGCGTGCCGATCACATCCGGCGAACTTTCGATCATGACCCGCACAGACTCCGGGTTGTTCTCATAATGACCAGCCTTCATGGTGTCTTCATAAAAGCACTTAAAGTCGTCCAGACTCTTCAGCACGCATACGCCGCCCTGAGCCAGGTAAGAGTCGCACTCTTTCAGATCCTCTTTGGTGATCATTAAAATCTTCTTGCTTTCCGGCAGGCAGAGGGCTGCAAACAGGCCCGCCACGCCGCTGCCGACGATCACAATGTCTGTGTGAATGTAACTTCTGTGTTTCATAGTGATTTTTGCCGCTTTTTCGTTGCCAGCGGCGCCTTCTTTCTGGAATTTGTATAACTGTTTTCTTTTTTTAGCTATACTTATTCCAATATATAACGAACAGCGCCATTTGTCAAGATTGAACTTGCTTTTCATCTGTGATAAAATACAGATGTAACCCATGTTGACACCTGTCACCTATTTTACACGGGTTTAACAAAAACGGTATCTGTTCTTTACCAAAAGGGTATATGCTTATGAATGTGTACGATTTTGATAATACCATCTACGACGGCGAGACGCTGGTAGACTTTATCCTCTACTATGTGCGCACAGACCCACGGATTTGGCGCTATGTGCCAAAATTGCTGGTGATCGCCTTTAAGGATGCCTTTCATCTGTTTACCGTGGCCCAAGCGCTGGAGGCTTATGCATCCTTCCTGGAAGGATATTATGTTAAGGTAGAGCACATTGAGGAAGATGTGGTGCAGTTTTGGGACAGCCACATGCACAGGATTAAGCCCTGGTACGCCAAGGTACAGCGGGAGGACGATATTATTGTCAGCGGCACCACGGACTTTTTGCTGGACGAGGTGATGCGCCGGCTGGGGGTCAAGCACTATGTTGGCTCCTCTATTGATAAAAACACCGGCAAGTTCATTCGCCTGTGTTTTTTGGACAACAAGGTGAAAATCTTTCGTGAGTTGTACCCGAATGCGCATATTGACAACTTCTATACCGACTCCATGAATGATAAACCGATGATGGACCTTGCCGATCATGTATTCTTTGTGCGAGGCGACAAAATCGAACAAATTAAATAATCCTCGGTATTTGCCGGGAACGGAGGTGATGGGGCGGCGCCGTGGCGTCTGCCTGTAAAAATGAACAAGATCAAATCATTCCTCGATCGAAAGATCGTGACCAAAGATGTGGGGGAAGAGACCTACATTACCTGGCGAGAGGCGCTGTCCTATGCCATGGGTCGTGGCGCCCAGGGCATGAGCACCTCCATGACCGCCTCAAAGTATGTAAACTTCTTTATTACCGATGTGCTGCATATTAAGGCGCGCCATGCCTCTAATATTCGCCTGTACTGCGGTATTTTTGACGCCATCAATGACCCGATCATGGGCGTGATTGTAGATAAGACCCGCACCAAGTACGGCAAAATGCGGCCGTATATCAAGTTTGCGCCGTACTTCGTGTCGCTGTTTATGCTGCTGTTTTTTATTGGCAACGACAGCCTGTCTTATGGGGCAAAGATTGCCCTGACGGTGTTTGCCTTTGTAGGGCTGGATGTGACCTACACCGCCTTTGATGTGCCTATGGGGGCGTTGGCGTTCAGTATGACGCCAAACGGCACGGAACGCACAAAGCTTTACGGTGTTGCCTCCATCGGGCGTATGATCCTGGGGGCCATTCCTGCCGGGCTGGTGGCCTTTGCCGCCTGGCTGCCGTACTTTAACCAGAATTTGGACAAGGCGTATCTGGCAGCCGCTGTCTTTTCCGCGTTCTTTATTATTCTCTTTACCCGTTTTACCTTTAAGAACACCACAGAGCGATTGGAGCACCACGAGGAGGCTCCCAGCTTAAAAGAATGCTTGCACCTGCTGGCAACCAACCGGCCGCTGCTGATGCTCTTTCTGGGCAATATTTTCTTTGTGATCATCAAGGTGTCCGAGCAGGCGTCCTTCTACTTTGCCTATGACGCGTTGTTTAACGCCAAGTATAACGGCTTTTTGGACATTGCCAAGGCACCCGGCTCGTTTTTGGCAGGTATCTTTGTACCCATTATTATTGAGCGGCTGGGCCGCAAGGCGGACTCTAAGAAGTTTTACCAGGTGTGCTGCGTGATGGGTATTGTGCTCAACGGTCTGTTTGCCCTGTGCACCTATAACGGCATTATGAACAAGGGTGCCGGTCAGTCCGTGTCTCTGCTTACCGGATTGATGGTTATTGCTTTTTCTGCCGTGGTTACTTTCCCGCTGGAGTTTAAGAACCTGATGCAAAAAGAAATGGAAGCGGAGACGGTGGACTATGTGGAGTGGAAAACCGGCAAGCGGGTAGAGGGCACCATGCTGTCCATTATGAGCTTTACCGGCAAGCTGGAGGGTACGCTGTCCTCCTTTATCTGCTTGCAGGTACTGGCCCGCACCGGCTATGTGGAGCACACCACCGATGTGTCCACCTTACAGAATCATTCCACTCTGCTGGGGCTGTTCCTGATGACCACCGTGTTCCCCATGGTGGGCTATGCGCTGATGCTCATTCCCATGCACTTTTATAACATTACCGGCGACAGCCACCGCCGGATGATTAAGGACATTATGGCTCGCCGCGCCCAGGCAGGTGAGGCAGCAGCCCAGGAGGCCGTAGCGGCAGAGGCCAAAGAGGGCTAAACAGACGGGGAAGTCAGATGTACAAATTCACCTTTCTTGCAGATTTACATTATTATTCCAAGACTTTGGGCACTTCCGGCCGGGCGTATGAACTGCGCAGCGGCTCGGACCAAAAGTGCCTGGCAGAGAGCGGCGCCATAATTGACGCCGCTTTTAACCATTTGGCCCGGTCGGACACCCAGGCGGTGCTGCTGGCGGGAGATTTGACCAATGACGGTGAAATGGTGTGCCACCGGGAGCTGCGGGAGAAGCTGTACGCCTTGGCAGAGAAAAAGCCGGTGTACCTGATCACCAACACCCACGACTGGTGCTGTGACGGCAACCCGCGGCGCTTTACCGGTGCCCGAGTCACCCATGATGTGCCCACCATGCCCCACACGGGGATTCACGATTTTTATTACGATTTCGGTGGGCGGCAGGCCATTGCCGAGTACCGCACCCATTTGGGAATCAGCTCTTATGTGATCCCTTTGGCAGAGAAAATTTGGCTGCTGGCGCTGTGTGACGACCAAAACGGTCGTGGCAAGGCCGGTTATACGGAACCGCATTTTCAGTGGATTGAGGAACAGCTGCACCGCGCCAAGGAACAGGGCTGTTTGGTGCTGGGTATGCAGCACCATTTGCTGCTGCCTCACGTGCACCCGCTGCTTACCGGCGGCTGCTGCGTAGGGGACCGGGAGGCGGTGACCGCCCGGCTGGCAGACGCAGGGCTGCGCTATATGTTTGTGGGTCACAGTCATTTGCAGCGTACAGATCGCTACCGCTCTCCGGCTGGAAACGAATTGACCGAGGTGAATGTCGGCGCCCTGTCCGGCTACCCGGTGCCTATGGTACAGGTGACGGTGACGGATGATTTGCAGGTGCAAATGCAGGTGGAGCACCTGGCGACTTTTGACTGGTACGGCCGCCCGGTGGACGCGGTGGCTTATACCCGGGACCATGCTTGCAATTTACTGCGGCGATTGCTGTCTGCCGGTTCCCCGGCGGATTTTGCCCGGAAGCTGGACGCCTTGCAGCTGCCCGGGCGCAAGCTGCTGCCTCTGTATCCATTGGTAAAGCCGTTGTTTCATTTGCTGCGCACCGGCACGGTGAGGGACTTGCAACGAACGCTGCGGCGTTTAGGTCTGGGTCGGTATGTGGATGCCCGGGCGGCGGCAGAACTGGCGGATCGGCCGATTCTGCCCTATTTGGAGTGGATCCTGCTGCAATTTATGGACGGCTCCGCCCATCCGGTGGGCAGGGATAGCGCCGTTTACCGGTTGGTGCTGTCTGTCATAGAGATTCCCGCCCATTTGCTGCCGGGCAATATGGATATGAAAAAGCTGATCTTTGCCTGCGATGCTATTTTGACCGGCGGCGCCGGCGATCACCAGCAGTCGGTTTTATAAGTGCCTTTGGCGCTCTGCCGTTTTTTACCGCGGCAGGGCGCTTTTTTGTCTTGCTGAAGCGGAAAACGACCACTTGCCCCCTTGACAAGCGGCGACCTTTATGTTACCCTTTTGTTACCTAATGGGGGCGCAAGATTTTGCGCTGTTTCAACGAATTTTGCCGTTTTAACAAGATGTGGTAGATGATTTTTACAGGCGTTACAGATATGGCCTTTTTGTAAAAGTTACATTTTGGATAAAATACGGTGCTTTTTGTTTCTATTCTTTACGGATTTTGTTATAATATCTGCAATGAATTGGAACTTATAAAGATTTTAGTTTTTGCAAACATTACTTTTGGATAGAGATATAAAGAGGTGGACACCTTTTGGATAATTTTATAATTGAAGGCGGTCACGAGCTGTTTGGCGAGGTGAATATCAGCGGCGCCAAGAACGCAGCTGTGGCCATTATTCCCGCGGCCATTTTAGCGGACGACGTGGTGCGGATTGAGAACATTCCCGCCATTAGCGATGTTAGCCTGATCATTAAGATTTTGGACAGTATGGGCGCCGGGATCAAAATGATCAATAAAAACACCATTGAGGTGGACTCCCGCTCCTTAAAATGCCAGAGCGTGCCCTATGAGTTGACCTCCTGTTTTCGCGCCAGTTATTACCTGATCGGCGCTATGCTGGGGCGGTTTAAGCAGGCGCAGGTGGCTATGCCCGGTGGCTGCAACTTCGGCGTGCGGCCCATTGACCTGCATATTAAGGGTTTTGAACTGCTGGGTGCCCAGGTGAATACCGTTGAGGGTATGGTTTGCGCCCGGGCGGACAAGCTGATCGGCGCTTCTATTTATATGGACCAGGTGTCCGTTGGCGCTACCATCAATGTGATGCTGGCAGCTGTGCTGGCTCGCGGTTTGACGGTGATCGAGAATGCAGCCAAGGAGCCGCATATCGTAGATCTGGCCAACTTCTTAAACTCTATGGGTGCCGATGTGCGCGGCGCCGGCACTGATGTAATTAAAATTCGCGGGGTGGAGAAGATGCACGGCTGCACCTACTCCATTATCCCGGACCAGATCGAGGCGGGCACCTATATGGTGGCGGCTGCTGCCTGCGGCGGCGATGTGCTGGTGAAGAATGTGATTCCCAAGCATTTGGAGTCTATCAGCGCTAAGCTGGAGGAGGCCGGCGCGGAGATCATTGAGTATGACGACGCGGTGCGGATCACCCGCTTTAAGCCCTTGACCCGCTGCAATGTAAAGACCATGCCCCACCCGGGATTCCCCACGGATATGCAGCCCCAGATGGCGGTGCTTCTGTCTGTGGCAGAGGGTACCAGTATTCTCACAGAGGGTGTGTGGGACAATCGCTTCCAGTATGTAGGCGAGTTGAGCCGTATGGGCGCCAATATCCAGGTGGACGGCAAGGTGGCTGTCATCGAGGGTGTGCCGGCGCTGACCGGCGTTACCGTAAAGGCTACGGACCTGCGCGCCGGTGCGGCCATGATCATTGCCGGTATGGTGGCGCGAGGCGAGACCCGGGTGACCAATATCCAGTATGTGGACCGTGGGTACGAGGATGTGGTAGAGAAGTTCTCTGCCCTGGGTGCCGATATTCGGCGGGTGCCCTGTGACGACGGCGACGACGGTGCGGCCACGGCAAACGCAGGATAAAAAAACAAAGTACGGGTGGACCGGGTTCCACCCTTTCTTTTTTGGATAAAATAAAAGCAGATTAGGAGACAAAATGAGCAAGGCGTGTTCTCTTTTTTCCGGCAGCAGCGGCAACAGTATTTATGTGGGCTGCGGCAACAATCAAATTTTAGTGGACATCGGTGTGTCTGCCAGGCGGTGCGAGCAAAAGCTGCGCCAGGTGGGCGCGGACCCGGCGGAGATCAAGGGCATTTTTGTTACCCACGAGCATGGAGACCATGGGGCCGGTGTGCGGGTGTTTGCCCATCCGGCGGTGCTGGAGCAGATGGCGCGCCAGGGCAATTTGAATGAGAAGGTGGACGCCCGCCCCTTTGCAGAGGTTGGGGATTTTATGGATCTGCAAGTGCTGCCCTTTGCCTTGAGCCATGACAGCGTGGCGTGCCAGGGATATAAGTTTACGATGCCGGACGGGCGGCGCATTGCCGTGTGCACGGCTACATAACCTCGGCGGCGAAAGCGGCTTTGCCGGGCACAGATTTGGTATTTCTGGAGAGCAATCACGAGCCGTCTATGGTGCGCGCCGGGTCGTATCCCTATCCGCTGCAACAGCGCATTTTGTCCGATACCGGCCATTTGTCCAATACGGACTGCGCCGCCTTTGCCGGGGAGTTGCTGCGCAGCGGCACCACCCGCTTTGTGCTGTCTCACCTGAGCCGGGAGAACAATATGCCTTCTTTGGCATACCAGACCACCGTGGCGGCTCTGACGGCGTTGGGTGCCCGGCCGGAGGTAGACTACCGCTTGCAGGTGGCTGCACCGGAGCAGGAAGGCGGGTGCCTGGTGTTATGATCCGCATAACCGTTCTGACGGTGGGCAAGCTAAAAGAAAAATATCTTCGCGAGGGCTGCGACGAGTACTTAAAGCGGCTGTCCGCCTTTTCCAAGGTGCAGGTGGTGGAATTGCCGGAGAGCCGCTGCCCGGCAGATCCGTCTCCGGCAGAGATCCAACGAGTGCTGGAGCAGGAGGGCGACAGCATATTGGCAAAAATTCCAAAAGGTGCTCGGGTGATCCCCCTTTGTATCGAGGGGCAAGAGCTGTCCAGCGCGCAGTTGGCGGCCCGGGTGGCGGACTTTAGCCAGCAAAGCTCCCACCTGGTATTTGTCATCGGCGGTTCGTATGGCCTGTCGCCTCGTGTAAAGGCCGCAGGCGACTTGCAGCTGTCCTTTGGTAAAATGACTTTGCCGCACCAGTTGGCCCGCCTGGTGCTTCTGGAGCAGATCTACCGGGCCTGCGCCATCAACAACCATTCTAAATATCATAAATAAAAATACGGCAGTCCGCTCTGTTTCCAGCAGGCTGCCGCTTTTGTTTTTGCAGATAAAAGAAGCGACGCCGAACATAGCGTTCGGTGTCGCTTCTTTTAAGGGGGGTAAAAATTTATGCAAAAGCCATAAATTATATATGTCAAAAGGCTGCCCGGAAAGGGGGAGAGAAGGCAACCTTCTTGGCATCTTACTTATCAGTCAGACTGTAAGCCTGACTGTATAACTGGGTGTTGTTGCCGGGAACGGCACCCAGAGAATTTTTCCGCATGGCGCCTTTGATCATAAAGAACGCCACATCTTTGCTGATCTGGGCATAGTCTACATTGAAGATTTTTGCGGAAAGGGTCTTGTTAAAGAAGTTGATCAGCGGGCCCATACAAAAGGCCGTAATGACGGTGCCGATGCCGATATTTTGAATACTGGCAAAGTCGCCGTGGGCAATGGCGGTAAAGCCGCCGCTGACCAGCAGTCCGATGGACACCACGGTCACATCCGTCAGCACCCGCACCCATTTGTATGGCAGCTTGGTGAAACGGCTGAGCATAAAGCCCAGGGCGTCATAAGGACCGACGCCGATGTTGGCCGTGAAGAACAGGCTACAGGCAAAGCAGAGAACGAGGATACCGGCAAGGAGAAGGGGGATTCTAATTGACAGAGTGTCGTTCTGCTTTACCATCGGCATTAGCAGGCTGCTGAATAACTCACAGCTGTAACCGACGCCGGCCATGTTGAACACGGTGCCTACACCGACCAGTCCCCGGTGCGCAACGATAACTACATACAGCAGGATCACTGCGTTGATGATCAGCTGGTAGGTACCAAAGCTGACCCCCAAAACGGCGGCCACGCTCATATTCATAGAGGTGAACGGGTCTACGCCGAAACCGGAAACGTTGAAAAGAGCCGTACCAAACCCCATAATCACAATGCTCAGAAAAGACAGTACGGTGCGCTTCACCATATGGTGCTGTGCAAACATATCCAGGATATAACCGCGTGCGTTGTTTCTAAGTTTCTTCATTGCTTTTACCTCGGGTCCGTTTTTCTCTTTTCGTGACACATTATAGACCCGATTTTCAAAAATGCAAGGCTTTTTTTGCCATTTCTGCGTATTGGCTACTATGCACTAAAAACGCACTTACTTTTTGTGCAAATTGCACAATTCGATTTACTCCATTTGCCGCCCCAAAAAGGC
>OCRP01001393.1_pt1 | contig 12849 bp, 8 predicted proteins | sample 1538871 | NCBI WGS metagenome assembly OCRP01 (sample SAMN04571731, study PRJEB22368) | human gut metagenome | biome: human gut; material: stool | host: Homo sapiens | place: Luxembourg | collected 2012-09-20 | reverse complement strand
TTTCAGATGCAGAACTCAGAAAAGAATTTACAAAGCTTAGACATTCTGATGAATACGCATGGTTATTGAGTATTTCAAATAATGTAACCAAACAGGCGATCAAAGATGCCTGCACCGCTTATAAGAACTTTTTCAAAGGTTTGCAGAAATTCCCAAGATTCAAGCCAAAAAAGAGATCAATACCGAAGTTCTATCAGGATAATATTAAGATACAATTCAGCAATACTCATGTTAAGTTTGAAGGATTTTCTTCGAGCAGGAAAAGAAATAAACAAAAACTAAATTGGGTAAGACTTGCAGAGCATGGTCGTATTCCTACAGATGCTAAATACATGAATCCGAGAATATCTTTTGATGGGTTGAACTGGTGGATCAGCGTATGTGTGGAATTTCCTGATTGCATAGAAAAACTTAATGATGATGGGATTGGTATAGATCTAGGAATCAAAGATCTGGCTATTTGCTCTGATGGAGCTAAGTATAAGAACATCAATAAAAGTCAGAAAGTAAAGAAACTAGAAAAACAGAAACGCAGATTACAGCGTAGTATCTCTCGTTCTTACGAGAAAAATAAAAAAGGAGAAAGTTACTGTAAAACAAATAATGTAATCAAAAAGGAAAAACTTTTATTAAAACGAAATCACAGATTAACAAATATCCGTAAAAACTATTTGAATCAGACCATATCTGAGATCATAAATCGAAAACCAAGATTTATATGTATTGAAGATCTGAATGTCAGCGGAATGATGAAAAACAGACATTTATCCAAAGCAGTTCAGGCACAGGGATTTTTTTGGTTTAGAAAACAGCTTGAATATAAGTGCAGCGATAAAGGGATCCAGCTTATTGTGGCTGATCGGTTTTATCCATCATCAAAGCTTTGCAGCTGTTGTGGGAATATCAAAAAAGATTTGAAGTTATCTGACAGAGTTTATAGATGTGAGTGTGGGAATATGATTGACAGAGATTTCCAGGCATCTATAAATCTCAAGACTTATGGAGAAAAATTTGCAAGCTGACACTGAAACGTTAATGCAAATATGTACGGATACGTTAGTCCGGAATTTACGCCTATGGAGAGTACAAGAACTTGTGAGTAGATAGATATTTATATCATCAAAAGCATACTCGTTGAAGTAGGAATGAAACATAGAAGTTTATAACTTTTTATAAGTTTTCAGTAACGGAGCATTCATATGAAATACGACTTCACTTCCATCATTGACCGACATAGCAGAGATTCCATCGCAGTAGACGGCCTGAAGGGCGATGGTTTCTCTCCTGCCCCGCCGAAGGAGGGCTTCGATGCCATCCCGATGTGGGTAGCAGACATGAACTTTCCTACTGTACCTACCATACAGCAGGCGATCATCGAACGGGCCAGTCACCCGGCCTTCGGTTACTTCGAAGCCCCGCCGGAATATTATAAAGCCATCATCCGCTGGCAGGAAACACGCCACGGTGTCACCGGTCTGAAGCCCAGGCACATTGGCTACGAAAATGGCGTTCTGGGCGGAGTTATCAGTGCACTGAACTGCATCTGCTCCCGCGGTGATAACGTCCTGGTTCACAGTCCGACATACATAGGCTTCACCAAAAGTCTGAAAAACAACGGCTACGAGGCCGTACACTCTCCTCTGATAAAGGATGAAAACGGCATATGGAGAATGGATTATGCAGACATGGAAAAACAACTCCGTGAAAAGAAGATCCACGCTGCCATTCTCTGCAATCCACACAATCCCTGCGGACGCGTGTGGGAACGCCGGGAGCTGGAAAAAGCCATGGAGCTGTACCGAAAATATGATGTCTATGTCATCTCAGACGAGATCTGGTCTGACCTCATCCTGAATGGCCATAAGCATATCCCCAGCCAGTCCATCAGCGAAGATGCCCGCCAGCGTACAGCGGCCTTCTACGCTCCATCCAAAACCTTTAATCTGGCAGGACTTGTTGGCAGCTATCACATTGTATACAACAGCTGGTGGCGGGATCGTATTTTGAAGGAGTCCAGTCTGAGCCATTATAATATGATGAATGTTCTGTCCATGCACGCTCTGCTTGGCGCTTATCAGCCTGAAGGCTATGAATGGACCGATGAACTATGCGAAGTACTAAGCGGAAATGTAAGCTTTGCCTGTGATTACATTGACCGGCACTTTAAGGGTGTCAACGTTTCCAGACCGGAAGGCACCTACATGCTCTTTGCCGACTGCACCGACTGGTGTACTGCCCATGGCAAAACAATCGAAGATGTGGAAAAAGCCTGCTGGGATGTCGGCGTTGCCGTCCAGGACGGCAGGATGTTTTTCGGTCCCTGTCACCTAAGAATGAATCTGGCCTCACCCCGTTCCCGCATAGAAGAAGCCTTCCGCCGAATGGATCGGTACGTCTTCAACAGGTAAAAATCCACTCTGCCATTCATTACAATCTATGCTATAATAGAGCTCATAACATCAGCGTTCCATCCTGTCACTTTCCGGAACGTTGTAAACAGGAGGAAATCAATATGGATATTAAAGAAGAAATCCACGCATTATCAGAAGAAATGCTCACAAATCTTGGAAGACTGGTTGCCATTGACTCCCAGCTCGGTACCCCTTCCGAGGGAAAACCATTTGGTGAGGGTCCTGCAAAAGCCCTGGAAGAGGGACTGAAGATTGCCGAAGAACTTGGCTTTAAAACCGTAAACCTGGATAACTACTGCGGTTATGCCGAAATGGGTGAGGGCGATGAGATCGTCGGCATCGCCGGTCATCTGGATATCGTTCCTGTAGGCGGAGACTGGACCTACGATCCGTTCCGCCTTACCCGTGAAGACGATCATGTATACGGCCGCGGGACCACTGATGACAAAGGCCCTATCCTGGAAGCGCTCTATGCCATGAAGCTTCTCCGCGACCACGGCGTGAAGCTGAACAAAAGAGTCCGCCTGATCATGGGCTGCAACGAGGAAACAGGTTCCAAATGTATGGATCACTACAATCAGGTAGCAGAAGAGCTTTCCTGCGGTTTCACACCGGATGCCAGCTTCCCGTGTATCCACGGTGAAAAAGGTCAGCTTGCCATGATCGCCTGCTCCAAAAACACCCGGATTATCTCCATGAACGGCGGTTTTGTATCCAATGCAATGTGTGACACCTGTACAACCATTGTTCCCGATGAGGACGGTCTGAAGGAAAAGCTGGAATCCGCACTTTCCCGGACGAAGCTCCAGGAATATAAGGTAACCGAAGAAAATGGTGAGCTCACCATCTACGCCAAAGGTATTCCGGCTCATGCCAGCACTCCCCATCTCGGTGTCAATGCTGCAGGAGTAACCTTTGAATGTCTGGCAAAAGCAGGCTTTGAAGATGACTTTGTGGAATTCTATAACTCCCATATCGGCACTGCATGTGACGGCTCCGGCATTGGTCTGAAATTTGCAGATGAATACGGCGATCTGACGTTATGCAACGGAATCGTAAAAACAGAAAACGGTGTCATTTCCTGTACCATCGATATCCGTGTTCCGGTAACTCTTAATGAGACCGATATCCGCAAAATGTGCCAGGACAGACTGGAAGATAAAAACGGTCGTATTGAGATCATAAAGGTTGTTGCTCCGTTATTCTTCCCAAGAGAATCTCCGCTGGTAAATGCTCTTTACAAAGCTTACACAGATGTGACCGGCGATACCGAACACAAACCAATGGTCATCGGAGGCGGCACTTACGCAAAATCCCTCAAAAACATCATAGCCTTCGGACCTGAAAAAGAGGGAATTGACTACCGTATCCACGGAGCCGATGAATTTATCCTGGTCTCCGGCATGGAAGAAGCAGTACTGATCTATATGGAAGCGATCAAAAATATGCTTGCGATCTGAAATCAGGAGGATAAGAAATCATGAGTACAAAAGCTGAACACGCTACAAAATTACACGAGAATGGCTGTAACTGTGCACAGGCAGTTGCCTGTTCTTTCTGCCAGGAATTTGGCATCGATGAAAACGAGATGTTCCGTATTGCCGAGGGCTTCGGCCTTGGAATGGGTGTTATGGAAATGTGCGGTGCTCTTTCCGGTATGGCTATGATCATCGGACTTTCCAACAGCCGCGGAAATACCGAAGAAGGTTCCGGCTCCAAAGGTGACACTTACAAAAAGCTCCGCACCTATATCCAGAAATTCAAAGAAAAAAACGGTTCCTGTATCTGCCGTGAATTAAAAGGTGTAGAAACAGGCAAGGTTCTCTGCAGCTGCCCGCAGTGTATCACAGATGCGGTTGCTCTTACAGAAGAATATCTTGCGGAAAACAGATAATCTCATAAAATAAAACAGCAGAATTGTATATTCCCTGTAATCCTGGGACATACAGCTCTGCTGTTTTCTGTTTCTATTCGCTTTTCACTGTCAGATCCTTCACCCATCTGTATTTCTTATAATTCAGGTACACAGCCGGGATCTTTACAACTTCATTCAGACTGATGAGCTTTCTGGCAAAAATGCCGGCGCTCTTTTATTTTCCATTTATTTTTGCCCACGCCTCTTCGTCAAACTTACGGTCTTTCACGCTTTTCTATTTCATCTCGATCTTAAACAGTCTGGCCGCTTTTTCCTGTGGCATCTTCACTACAAGATTTCCATTTTCGATCTTATATCCGCACATCTCTTCCTTCGGATAGATCACGGATACTCTGCGGACCTGCTCTGCATTTTCCAGCGGGATCACTGCTTCTGTTGTTCTCGGTGTCCATACCGAAAGATAGGTATTCTTCTCTGCTTTCACTCCGTAAGCAAGAACTTCAGATTTCAGAGTTCCAAAACCAAGCGGGAAGAACGGCACGCCGTCACGGACTTCCTCACGGATCTCCTTATACAGGGAGATTCCCTCCTTCATACGGTTCATGGAATTTTCGCCCAGCTTCCATACCATACCGCTGATATATGGGCGGAGAAGCATACCATTTACTACATTGTAGATCACATGCTCTTCTTCATCCTCATACGGATATACCCACATACCACCCTGCTCCGGAGTTACCGCACTGGCTACATTGGCAGCGATATTGGCATTGTAGAGATAATCTGTCTGATCACTGGTAGACTGCAGGCTTAAGATCTTCAGCATACCATAATCCATACGCTGTCCGCCGGAACCGCAGTTCTCCACAACAAGCTCCGGATGATCCCGGAAGATTTCCTCATACCACTGGTGAAGACATTCATAATGCTCACGGATGGCATCTGCACAGCTGTCACTGTTCAGATCACTTCCATATCCCATAGTTACGTTATAGTCCACTTTAAAGTACTCTACACCGTAATCATTGATCAGCCTGTCTACTACATCACGGCAATATTTCCGTACCTCCGGATTGCGGAAATCCAGCATATAGCGTTTATTGTCAATGTGGCGTTTTCCATGACGGCAGACAAACCAGTCATCCGGAAGCTTGTTTGCCAGCTCGCAGGCAACTCCCATAACCTCGATTTCCAGCCAGAGTCCCATTTTCAGGCCTTTACTGTGTGCATGATCGCAGACTTCTTTCAGACCATTGGGGAATCTTCCGGATGCTTCTTTCCATTCCCCGACACGGTCCCACCAGAATCCATCGTCATACCAGCCTGCATCCAGGCAGTAATATTCGCATCCGAGCTCTGCTGCCTTGTCAATGATGGAAAGCTCCCGCTCCGTTGTAGGGTCTCCCATCAGGCAATTCATGTAATCATTAAATACCACGTTCAGCTTCTCATCGTCCGTATTCGGTCTGCGTACTTTTCTCCGATATCTGGTCAGTGCCGCTGCTGCCGGATTCAGGCCACCTTTTACAACCGCTGCCCCTGCCGGAACGGTTGTAAAGCTTTCTCCCGGTTTCAGATTCTTATACCAGCCATGCTCCTGCTCTGTGGCGCCGCTTAAGGCAAGATACAGATTTCCGCCCTGTGCAGAGCCATATTCTGCCAGCCACTGTCCGGAGCTTTCAATCTGGAAAATATACGTCTCCCCTGTTTCTCTGTCCTCGGCAATTCCCATGGGAAGATACTCACAGGTAGACCAGGTGCCCTTTCCACTGTAACAATAACGGTTCAGGCCATATCCCTGATGATTGAAGCCATCTACGACCATTCCGTTTAAATTCAGCGTTTCTGCATCGTATTTCTGCCACTGTGCCTCACAGCACCAGCTGTTAAACGGCACATAGATATCTGTTTTTTTATAATAAGGCTTCTCGCCGCCTCTGGAAATTCCCTGATACATAAAAGAAGAAACATAGGTCAGCCCCTGATCCTCGCTTCCCTCGTTGATGATCTCTGTCCAGGTCTGTACTGCCGGCACTCCGTCAAACAGGCGCATATGATATACTGCCTTCAGCTTTTCCGGGGAAATCATTACGATCTCCAGCTCTTTTCCGCCGGCCTGTGCCTTCAGCTCATGGTTCTCATAAACAAAATCCACAGAGGACTGATTGATGTTGTTTTTGTAGGCATGCATGTTTAAGCTTCCTGTGCCGCTTCTGTGGATCTCAACAGCCGGATAACAAATATCCTCCTTCGGCTCCATGACTGCTTTTTTTACTTCCTGTGAAGAAAAATCTGCCAGCTCTACCACGCCGTTTTCCCGGATACGAAACTGGATATCCAGGCCATTCTCATGTAATTCGATCATTTTCATGTTTTCATTTTTATAGCTCATAGAAAATACCCTCCGTTTTTCTGATTCTGATCACAGTATAATATCTGTTTTTTTATAATGTGACAGGTATCATCCCCTGAATGTAAAAATGCAATATATTGTCGTATTTATTTTTGCGTGATATACTGTTTGCTGACAGTAAAGAGTACAGTCAGTCAGACATGTAGGGCGATTTAATCGAATATCTGCATCTGTCCGACTCGCAATTTACAGCTGAAATATTTACATTCCGCTTCGCAGTATACTCAGGAGGTTTTTTCATGCCAGATATTTTCCAAGACTCTTCCCGATATTTCCATATTTCTGCTTTTTATGCTCTCTCCCTGCCTTATTATCATATGGAGCATCACACACATTCCAGCTATGAGATCATGTATATCACCTCCGGTTCCTGCCGGGTTTTCTGCCTGGATGGCACACAGGACACGGAATTCCCACTGAAATCCGGGCAATTTATCTTTATCCGGCCGGATGTACCTCACAGGCTGGAGATTCCGGATGGTTTTCCCTGCTCGATCCTGAATCTGGAATTTTCCCTTACTCTCGAAAAAAGTCCGGTTGCTCTGGAGCTTCTCCTGAAAAAGGATCCCGGATTTTCCCAGTTCTGGAATTTTACGGAATCCTCCCAGGGCTTCTGCTCCGGCGCGGATTCCCGCAGCTTCGGATACAGCCTGAAGGATCTGCTCACCTTTTTACAACAAAATTCCGTTCAGATACAAAAGGAAGAATTTCTCTTCTTTCTTCTTTTCAGCCGTATGCTTACAGAGCTTGCATTCTGCGCCCGCTCCAGCCGGAGCACCCAGGGAATCGTCTATCTGAAAAAAGCGCTCCGCTATATTGACGAGCATTATCTGGAAGACATTGATATTCCTGCCATCTCCGCATATGCAGGGATCAACAAATCCTACCTGCAGGCGCTCTTTACAGAAAAAAACGGCTGCACCATCAATACCTATATCAACCGCAAGCGTATGGAACAGGCCGCCTTTCTTCTGTGCAACAGTACTCTGCACATTACGGATATTGCCTTTTCTTCCGGATACAACAGCCGGCAGCATTTTGCACATACCTTCGAAAAATTTTATCATATGAGCCCCTCCAGGTACCGAAGCCTTCATACCCGGCCTCTCCGTTCGGATACCCAAAAGAAACGCTATCATATGACTAACGGACTGACGTTGGAAAGCGAACCCTTTCCTCAGGAATAAAACTTACTTCATACACCTACACCTTCAGGCTGATACCTGCGATCCACGTCTGAGCAGCCTAAAAAAGCCGGCCAGGTACGAAGCTCTTATCTCTTCGATAACCTGGCCGGCTTTTTATATTTATTGTCAAGCGGATATTCGCAATCCTACAGGGGACTTACTTGATTCGGTTAAAAATTTTCTATGGAAGCAGATTCTGCATACTCTTCAGGCTGATCGCCAGTGTGGAGGTATTATGCAGAAGTGCGGATGAAGTCGGCTGCAGGATACCTGCAACGCCACAGGCGATAAGACCTGCGTTAAAGGTAATAATAAAACGGTAATTGCGTCTGATACGCTTCATCAGTGCATTGCTGATCTCTTTCAGAACAACAAGCTCCTGAAGATCATCTGCACCTACAGTAATATCTGCGATCTCCCGGGCAATTTCAGCACCATCACTGATGGCGATACCGACATTGGCTGCGGAAAGTGCCGGAGAATCATTGATTCCGTCACCTACCATGATAACCTTTCTTCCGGCTGCCTTTTCTTTTTCGATGAAGTTGGCCTTATCCTCCGGAAGTACCTCGGAATAATATTCGTCCACTCCCACACGTCTGGCAATGGCTGCTGCTGTACGCTCACTGTCCCCTGTCATCATAACGATCTTGGAAATCCCTGCCCCACGCAGTGCTTCTACAGAAGCTTTCGCCTCCTCACGAAGAGGATCTTCAATACAGATCACGGCTGCAAGACGTCCGTCAATGGCAAGATACAGATGGGAATACTCTTCCGGAATATTGTCGAATTTCTCCTTGCCATCCTCCGGGATCAGACATTTCTCATCTTCAAATACAAAGTGATAGCTTCCGATCACGGCCTTATGGTCTTCGATCGTAGTGGAAATTCCATGCGCTACTACATATTCAACCTTTGAATGCATCTCCTCATGGGCCAGATGCTTCTTCCTGGCAGCACTGACAACAGCCTTGGCCATGGAGTGTGGGAAATGCTCTTCCATACATGCGGCGATACGCAGCATCTCCTCCGGATCATTGTTGTCAAAAGGAACCACATCCACAACGGTTGGCTTCGCCTTTGTCAGAGTTCCTGTCTTATCAAATACGATGGTATCTGCCTCAGCCATTGCTTCCAGATATTTACCGCCCTTAACTGTAGCCTTATGTGTACCGGCCTCACGGATCGCAGACAATACAGAGATCGGCATTGCAAGCTTAAGCGCGCAGGAGAAATCCACCATCAGAATCGCAAGGGCCTTGGTGGCATTTCTGGTGAGGAGATATGTAAGTGCTGTTCCTCCAAGAGTATAGGGAACCAGCTTATCTGCCAGATGCTCTGCCTTTCCCTCCAAAGAAGATTTCAGCTTCTCAGACTCCTCAATCATGGTAACGATCTTGTCATAGCGGCTGGAACCACCTACCGTCTTTACGCGGATGGTGATCTCACCTTCCTCCACAACAGTGCCTGCATAGGCAACGCTGCCCTCTTTCTTGCATACAGGTACAGACTCACCGGTAAGAGAAGCCTGGTTGACCATAGCCTCTCCATCTGTAACACTTCCGTCAAAAGGAATTACGGTACCCATACGTACAACAACCTCATCTCCCGGCTGGACCTCTCCGGACTCTACCAGGATCTCCTGATCCTCTCTCTTCAGCCATACCCTGCCAACATTCAGGGACATGGTTCTTGCAAGATCACCTACGGATTTCTTATGCGTCCACTCTTCCAGGATCTCTCCGATCCCAAGCAGGAACATGATGGAGCCTGCAGTACCAAAGTCCTGACGTAATACAGACACTCCAATTGCAGTGGCATCCAGGACCGGCACCTCGATCTTACGGTGAAGAAGTGTATCGATTCCCTTCCAGATATATTTCAGGGAAGTAGCTGTTGTATAAATGGCATTCAGCGGATATGGCAGAAAAAGCCTTCTTCCGTAATGGCAGATCACCCTGGAGATCAGCTTCTCCTGATATTCTGCATTCAGTGCTCTCCCTGAGCTCTGCAGCACCTGTGAAGGAACCTCTACATCCTGATAATGAAATTCGCTGATACCACGGATAACCGCAGCTCTGCTGCCCCGATAATTTACAACTGCGTCACAGGTTCTCTCGTATACCTTGGCAGAAACCACTCCATCAAGATTCTCGAGATAATACAACAGCGTATCTGCCTGCCCGTAGCTCATCCTCTTCTGAGCAAGATGGATACGAAGCCGGCCTCTTGTCTCATGTTTGATATAAAATTTCACGGAAAATCGCCTCTTTACTCAGCTGTCTCTTCTGCTGCTTCTTCTGTCTCTTCTGCTGTTTCTTTGAATGCATCCTCATCTGCAGTTTCCTCTGCTTCTTTCTCAACATCCTCTACAGCCTCTTCAGCTACTGCTCTTTCCTCATTGATCTCCTTAGCTTCAGCATAAATATCTTCAGCATTCTCCTGAAGATTCGTAGCTGTTTTCATGATGCAGTCCTTAGCTCTTAAAACGGCTGCTGTGCATCCTGTGTAAAGCTTCTTCGCATCCTTGCTTGTGAGGATCTTGATTCCTGCTGTACCGAAAAGAACGCCTGCTGCAAAAAGTCCTGATTTCTTGAATTTAAAGTCTACCATAATAATTTCCTCCTGATATATGATTTTTATTTTTTTCTGATTCCCGGTGAGGATTTTTCATGTCCGCCCCGATATTTTCATTATTATAAAATGTCTGTAAAAAAAAGTCCAGTGTTTTTTGTGCGAACTCAACACAATTCGTTAAATTTTCAGTTATTTTTGCCTAACAGTTAATTTTTACTAATAGTTTAATCTATCTAATTCTTAGTCTGTACAAACCTCTTCTTTCCTATTATATTGTGCCATAGCTTTTCCATACTCACCCAACCTCATGAATAGGCAGCAGCGCCAGGGTACGGATATTCTGTTCACTGATCTCCCCGCAGGCCCGAAGTCCTGCAAGGATCACTTCATTAAGCTTCTGTCCGGACAGATGGCATATCGTATCATCATCCAGTTCTACTGTGCAGGCGCCTTTTGTGCTGCATGCCACGCGATACATATTCTTTCGGCTGATAGCACCGATGGATTCCAGCGTATTGACCATACGGTATACTGTAGCTACACCGATCTTCGGATCCAGTGCGGAAGCCCTGTAATAGATTTCCTTACAACAGGAGCACTCTCCCTCCAGGATAATGTCCAGAAGAATCTTTCTCTGTCTGGTGATGCGGAGCCCCTTCTCCTTCAGTTTCTCTATAATAAGATCCCTCTGCATCTCTGTATGTCGGTAGCATCCTGTTTTTTTCTCTTCTGTTTCGGCTTCTGCAATATGCATTCTGATCCCTCCTTTATTGAGAAAACTTTTCTTTTATCTAATAAGTTAGTATACTCCAACTTAGGTTAGTTGTAAATAACTCGTTTGAACTTTTTTTACATATTGAGGATTCTGCCTGAATACCGTATAATGTTTCGTGAACCTGTACATAGGAAACCGTCGTTTTGACAAAATGACGAAAAATCCCCTTTCGTTTTTTCGTCAGAATGACAAGAAACTGCCGGAAACTTTGTAAGATTCAGCTCTAGCCCTTTTCTCTCATTTTCGATATACTGTTAACCAGCAAAGGAAATTACGTAAAACAATATATTAATTTTGGAGGGAAACAACAATGGCAAGTTTATCATTATCTCACATTAATAAAACTTATCCGAACGGCTTCCAGGCAGTTAAAGATTTCAACCTGGAGATCGAAGACAAAGAATTCATCATCTTCGTAGGACCATCCGGATGTGGAAAATCTACAACACTTCGTATGATCGCAGGTCTTGAGGAGATCAGCGGTGGTACACTTAAGATCGGTGACAAAGTCATGAACGATGTTGAGCCTAAGGACCGTGATATCGCAATGGTATTCCAGAACTACGCTCTGTATCCTCATATGACAGTTTATGATAACATGGCATTCGGACTTAAGCTTCGTAAAGTTCCGAAGGACCAGATTGACAAGGCTGTTCGTGAAGCAGCAAGAATCCTTGACCTTGACAAGCTTCTTGATCGTAAACCGAAGGCTCTTTCCGGTGGTCAGAGACAGCGAGTTGCTATGGGACGTGCTATCGTTCGTAATCCTAAGGTATTCCTTATGGATGAGCCTCTTTCCAACCTGGATGCTAAGCTTCGTGTACAGATGCGTATCGAGATCTCCAAGATCCATCAAAGACTTGGTGCTACCATCATCTATGTAACACATGACCAGACAGAGGCTATGACACTTGGTACCAGAATCGTTGTTATGAAAGACGGAGTTGTTCAGCAGGTAGATACCCCGCAGAACCTGTACAACGCACCGGGCAACCTGTTCGTTGCAGGATTCATCGGATCTCCGCAGATGAACTTCCTGGATGCAAAAGGAAACGACGTTACTCTTACTGTTGGTAAATACAACATGAAACTGCCGGCTTCCAAAGCAAAAGCTGTTATCGACGGCGGATATGACGGAAAGACCGTTGTTATGGGTATCCGTCCTGAGAACGTACATGATTCTCAGATGTTCATCGAAACTTCCAAAGACAGCGTAGTTGAGTGCAAGATCAACGTATACGAGCTGTTAGGTGCAGAAGTTTACCTGTACTTCGATTGCGAAGGCTTCCCAATGACAGCCCGCGTAGATCCTCGTACAACTGCAAGAAGCGGTGATACCGTTAAATTTGCTCTGGATATGGAGAAAGTTCATCTGTTCGACAAAGAGACAGAGATCACCATTACCAACTAATCCATATGAACATCAGCGCGTATGCGCAAACATAGAGAAAAGGATCGGCATCCGTTCGGATGCCGGTCCTTTTTGCATATGCACCGCCCTCCTTTTGCGAAGCAAAAAATAGTTGCCAATGAGAAAAAAATAAGCTATAGTTATAGATAAGACGCACCCTGGAGTAAAATACGCCAGGAGAAAGGAAGTGGCAGATTTG
>OCRP01001392.1_pt1 | contig 12885 bp, 10 predicted proteins | sample 1538871 | NCBI WGS metagenome assembly OCRP01 (sample SAMN04571731, study PRJEB22368) | human gut metagenome | biome: human gut; material: stool | host: Homo sapiens | place: Luxembourg | collected 2012-09-20 | reverse complement strand
TGGCAAATTTCTCCAAGTCGTTGAAAGGCACATTGGCTGCATCCGTCCAGTTGAATGTGAACTTATATCCGCTATTCGGATTATTTGCAAAATAGCGAGTGTTTACACCATTGGATATGACAAACAACTGGATGTAGTCAAACAGTCCATGGAAAGAAGTTTTGTGGTAGCGTTGTATCTGATTATATGCCTGTTTCAACTCTACGCCTCTACGCTTCAGTTCTATCTGAACCAATGGCAGACCGTTGATAAGTATCGTCACATCGTAACGACACTTCTTTCTGCCCTCAACCGTAATCTGATTGGAAACTTGAAACTCGTTCTGACACCAGTGAGTGCGGTTCAGGAACTCCACCCACAGGCGTTCACCGCTTTCCAGCTCAAGCGGAAAGAGGTCTCGCAGTTTCTTTGCCTTTTCAAAGCGAGTGCCACCTTCAAGATAGATAAGTATCTTTTCAAACTCAGACTCTGTAAATTCGGTACGACCCAATTCTTCCAATTTCTTCTTGTTGTGTTTCTCCAACTGTTTCTTGAAATTGGCAGACAGATTCTTCTCCTCTTCAATATGAACATACTCGTAGTTCATCTTTTGAAGAGTATCTATAAGTCCGTTTTCGAGGGCAGCTTCACTTTGTACTGGCATATCTTATCTTTTTTATCGTTATACTTATAAGAACATGGCTATTCATTCATTTGCAGGAAATGAATATCCAAGGCATTCTCTATTTTGCTTATGGCTTCAAGCGAAAGGTTCTCACGCCCTTTTAAGATTTTTGAAATGTACTGTTGGGTACAATTCATTTTCTCTGCCAACATCTTTTGAGTCATTCCAAGTTCCTTCATTCTTGCGGACATGATATTGGCTATCATCTGCGAATGGTTAAACCAAGGTTTTTCTTCTTGGCTCATTTGTGCTCCTATATTTTGAACAGGAGATGTTGTTTCCTTTATCATCTTAGACGTATTTCGCTTTGTACCATTTATATTTGGCTATTGCCATTTCGCCTACAAAGATAACTGATTTTAATGAGAAAGCACAACTATAGGGTTGTTTTCTCTTTTATGTGTGAAAATAATATGTTGAAATTGATATTATGACACTTTTGCCGAGGCTTATATTGGTAAGCCCTTAATAACTCGGCAAAAACTCGGCAATTTCATAAAAGCAAAAATCCTAACTGCTCATATTCAAGCAGTTAGGATTTTTCTGGGTGCGCCTGATAGGACTCGAACCTACACGTCGCGGGACACTAGATCCTAAGTCTAGCGCGTCTACCAATTCCGCCACAAGCGCATTAAGCGAGTGCAAAATTAATAATAAAAGGTGGAATGGGCAAATTTTGAAGACTTTTTATTGAGAATTTGGAGCAATTGGGCTTTATACCCTCATCCTCTTTCACCTTCTTGATCTGTCTGGCGAGAATGTCTTCAGGAGCAATTGGGCATTATTCTCCCCCATCCTCTCTCATCCCAGCACCTTGGCGTTGAGATAGCCCACAAACTTGTCGCGGTAGCTGTCGCCGATGGGCAGGAAGGTGTCGTTGTCGAGGATTACGCGGTTCTTGTTGACCTCCTGTATCTTTTGCAGATTGACGATGTAGGAACGATGTATGCGCATAAACTTGACGGCTGGCAGTCGCTCCTCTATGCGCTTCATGCTGAGCAACACGACGATGGGACGCTGGCCCTCAACGTAGATCTTAAGATATTCGCTCATGCCCTCCACATAACGTATGTCGTGCATGTGAACCTTCACCACCTTGTGCTCCGTCTTGAAGAAGATGGTGTCGTCGAGAAGGTTCTGCACCGATACCCTACGCTCAAGCTCAAACTGTCGTTTCAGCTTCAACGCGGCATGGTTAAACTCATCCATGCCGAAGGGCTTGAGCAGATAGTCGACGGCATCGAGCCGAAAGCCGTCAATGGCATGCTCCGAGTAGGCTGTGGTGAAGACCACGAGTGGCGGGGCTGCCAGGGAACGCACAAAATCGAGTCCGTTGAGGTCAGGCATGTTGATGTCCACAAACATGGCATCAACGTTCTCGCTGTCAATGACCTTGCGTGCCGCATCGGCGCTAAGACATTGGTCGACGAGTTTTAGAAATGGCACCTTGCTCACATAAGAGGCCAACTGCTGCAGGGCAAACGGTTCGTCATCCACGACCAGACATTTTATCGTATTCATAGAGGAAGGTTTTTTTATTTTTTATTTTTTATTTTTTATTTTTTATTTTGTGTTCTTATTTTCTTATTTCTTTATTCTCCTTTTTTGTTTCTTTATCCTTGTTTTCCATTCTTGTCAGAACCATTGTTCACCGTCTTCTCCTGTGGCCGTTCCTTCAAGACAGGCATCACGAGCTTAACGTCAAAGCGTTGCTCGCTGTCCTTGATCTCGAGCTTATAGTTGGTGTCGTAGAGCAGATCCAGACGTTTGCGCACATTGACCAAGCCCACGCCCCCTTTCTCACACGTCGGTTTCGCGGTGTGCTTACTGTTGCTGCATGTGAACACGACGTTGCCGTCGACCACATCTATCGACACCTCCACAAACGACTGTCCGCTGTAGCTTATGCCATGCTTGAAGGCGTTCTCGGCAAAGATGATAAGAAGCAGAGGCGGCACGTTACAGTCGGTCATGCGTTCAGGCACCGTGAGCGAGGTCTTTATGTCGTCAGTAAACCTGAGCGACATCAGTCGGAAGTAGTGGCGCAGAAACTCGATCTCCTTTTTCAACGACACGCTCTCCCTGTTGGCGTCATAGAGCACATAACGCAGCATCTTCGACAGCTCCACGATGGTGGTCTTAGCCTTCTCGGGGTTGATGTCGACAAGAGCGTGAATGTTGTTGAGGGTGTTCATGTAAAAATGCGGATTGATCTGGTAACGCAGATAAGCGAGCTGATGCTCCAGATTCTGGTTCTCCACGAGCTGCATCTCTATCGAGTCGCGCTCAAGCTTAAAGAACAGTTTCACGCCGAGGTTCATGCCCATGAGCAACATCAACACCACGGTGCTCACGATGTCGATGGACGCTCCCGGGAGCTGCGGCAGCACCGAGTCGCGCACCTGCACCACGGTGTCATGGAAGAAATAAACCATGAACGACTGGAAGACCGTGAAGACCACAAGCAGCAACACCGCCATGCAGAGATACAGGTGTATGTCGTGCCTTTTAATAAGAATGGCGTTGAGCAAGGCGTTGTTTATGATGAAGGCCACCAGAAACATGCAGGTGTAACGCCACATGTCTATGATCTCGTCCCACAAGAAATAGAGCTCCGCCACATTCACCACACGCACATACATGTTCATCATTGGCGCGGTGAATATAATAATCCACAACGCCAGATAGACAAGGTTCTCTATGCGGTTTCGCTTCAAATGGTTTATAAAAGCTTTCATGCTTCTTGGTGAATGGAAATGTGCTTGTCAGCTATAAAGCAGGGCTCGTCGGCGCACTCTCTTACAACTAATTATGCAAACTTACACATTTTATCGCAAAGAAGAGAAGGAAAAGGGCAAAAAGTTGTTGAAAAGCTTATTTTATTGTATCTTTGCAAAAGATAAGCTGCACCTCGGCAAAGCTATCAAGCAAGCTTGTTTCTTTGCGCTCGGTTTGCATTATCTTTGCAAAAGATAAGCTGCACCTCAGCAAAGCTACCAAGCAAGCTTGTTTCTTTGCGGGGACATCTTTGCGGAGGCATCTTCTAAAAACATCTTTGCGAAACACAAGACATCTCACCTAAAGGATGGAGGACATTCTATGAACAATCTGACGATCATCATAAAAACCGTTGTTTTAACAGCATTGCTCCACATGGTTGCTCCACACGCCACGGCGTGGGGACTATCTCCCGTCATGGTTGGCCCAGAACGCAACAGCCATATTGTGCTTCATGAAGATTGTCTAAACACAGACGACGATGACGATGACGACGAGAACGTAAACATAACGGTAGACAAAGATGACCTTGACGGAACTGAAGGAGACGGAACAGGTGAAAACGGTGGAGATGGTGGAGACGGTGAAGAAGGAACAGGTGGAACAGAAGGAACAGGAGAAGGTAACGGAACAGGCGGAAATGGCTCAGGAGAAAACGGAACAGGCGAAAATGGCTCAGGAGGAAACAGCTCAGGCAGCGACGCCCCTGACCAGCAAGAAGAGCAGTTGTTTGTTCGCGTCAGCGATGCGTCACAGCTTGCCGACGGCGACGTGGTGGTGATAGGCAACGCCACAAACCACGCCCTCATGTCGACCCAGGAAGAGAAGAAGCGCCGCAAGGCCATCAGCGCCACGTTCGATGAAGACGGTCGCCCCACTGTGCCAGACGGAGCACAGCTCATAACCCTGTCGCGCCGTTCCAAAGGATGGATGCTAAAGGTCGACGACACCCATTGTCTGGCAGCAACAAACAGTTCCACGCAAGAACTGAAGACCGTGACGACATCATCGAGAGAGCTAACCACAGCCAAGATAGACATAGACCCGTTGACGGGCGACGCGCAGATAGAGTTTAACGGTAGCCGCGCCAACAACACCTTCCTACGTTTCTCCTCCACCAGCAGCGTGGGCTTCTTCCAATGCTACTCATCGCCTTACAGCGTAAAGCCTGTGCAGATCTATCGCCGCGTGCTGCGTGTCGGTCCATTGCATCTCTACGCCGACCCATCGTCAGAGAGCGAGATCGACGACAACGCCACCCAACTGAGCCGTGCCAACGGCCACCTGGCCGAGAGCATAACGCTCCACCGCACGTTCTGCGCCGACGGCGGATGGTACACGCTCTGCCTGCCCTTCGCCCTCACCCCTTCCGACATCGCCACAACGCTTCAAGGTGCCGTGGTTGAGCGTCTGTCGTCAGCCGGACGTGCCGAAGACGGCGCACCCCTATTGTCGTTTAAGCGCACCAACGCCGTGGCAGCAGGGCAGCCGTTCATCATGAAGCCCTCAGCAACCCTCACGGACCCCGTGTTCTCGTCAAGAGACATCGTGGCAAGCAAACCCACGCCCGTGACGAAGACCATCGCCGCGAGCACAACCCACGGGCAGACAGACATACAGATGTGCGGCACCTACGTCCCCACCCCTCTTCTCGGCACCGCCTACCGCTTTCTCAACAGCAGCGGCACACGCCTCTCCGTGCCCAACGGCGAGGGCGAGCTTAAACCGTTTCGCGCGTTCTTCGTCTTCTCCGACTATGCCGATGCCGCAGCTGCCGTGGTCAACCACATCGACGACAGCACACCGTCGGCCATAAGCACACCTTTCGCAGGAGGCGCAACCGAAGAAGGCAAAACCATAGGAGGCAAAACCGCAGGAGGCGCAAACAAAGAAAAAGCGACCTCTGTCTACGACCTCCTCGGCCGCAAGGTGAGCAAGACACAACCGTCACACAGCCCGCGCATAGTCATCATGAACGGGCGCAAGACGGTAGAAAGAAGCCGATAAACAGCCGAAAGGACCATTTAAATTGATTTTCACAACCGTCTTCGAAAAAAAATGAGTAAGTTTGCAGTTGCAAATTAAGAATACACATTTAACGACAAGAGCTTATGCCCGACCTGACACAATATTTTCCCATCACCAACCCCAGCCTCATCTTCCTCCTGGTGCTTGTCATCATTCTGTTGGCACCCATCATCATGGGCAAACTGCGCATTCCGCACATCATAGGCATGGTGCTGGCAGGCGTGGCCATAGGACAGTATGGTTTCAACATCCTTGTGCGCGACGACTCGTTCGAGCTCTTCGGCCGTGTGGGCCTCTATTACATCATGTTCCTCGCCGCCCTTGAGATGGATGTGGAGGGCGTGAAGAAGAACAAGGGCAGGCTGTCGCTCTTCGGTCTGCTGACGTTTGCCGCCCCGTTCACCCTGACGTTCATCATGTCAGAGTGGCTGTTGGGCTACCCCACCATCGCCTCGCTGCTCTTGGGCTGCCTCATGGCCAGTAACACCCTCATAGCCTACCCCATCGTGAGCCGTTACGGCCAGCAGCGCAAGCCGAGCGTGGCCCTTAGCGTGGGAGCGTCCATGCTCTCGCTCCTGGTTGCGCTGGTGGTGCTTGCCGCCTTGGTGGCATCGCACAACGGGCAGACGGGCGTGCTGTTCTGGCTGTGGTTCGTAGCCAAGTTTGTGATCTATTGTGGCGGCCTCGCCATCCTCATACCCAAGCTCACGCGCTGGTTCCTGCGTCGTTACAGCGACGCCGTCATGCAGTTTATCTTCGTCATGGCCATGCTCTTCATGAGTGCTGTCCTGAGCGAGAGCATAGGTCTTGAGGGCATCTTCGGCGCCTTCCTCTCGGGCCTCATCCTCAACCGCTACATACCCCATGTGTCGCCGCTGATGAACCGCATCGAGTTTATAGGCAACGCCCTCTTCATACCCTATTTTCTCATCGGCGTGGGCATGCTCATCAACGTGCGCCTCGCCTTCAGCGACACCGGCGTGCTGTGGGTGGCCCTTGCCATCACCCTGTTCGGCACAGTGGGCAAGGCCATTGCCGCCTACCTGTCGGCCCTCCTGTTCCGCCTGCCCCTCAACACGTCGGGCAACATGATGTTTGGTCTCACCTCTGCCCATGCAGCAGGCGCCATTGCCATCATCATGGTGGGCATGCGCCTCACCACCCCCGACGGCTCCGTGCTCGTGACGGGCGAGATGCTTAACGGCGTGGTACTGATGATTCTGCTCACCTGCCTCATCTCCACCGTTGTGACCGAGCAAGCGGCACAGCAGATCACGCTGCGCGACAAGGAGATCCCGCAAGAAGACACACAGGACGACGAGAAGATGCTCATCCCCATGAAATATCCCGAGTATGCCGTGCGTCTGGTAAACCTCGCCATCATGATGCGCAACCCGAAGCTTGGCCGCGGTCTGGTGGGTCTGTCGGTGGTCTACGACGACGTTGACATGCGCCTGAACCAAGAGCGCGGACAGCGTCTGCTGGAAAAGGTTCAACAATATGCTGCGGCAGCCGACGTGAAGATGCAGACCCAGGTGCGCGTGGCTGCCAACATTGCCAACGGCATAAAGCACGCGTTCAAGGAGTTTAGAGCATCAGAGATCATCATAGGCATGCACATGCACCAGGAGGTGTCGGCAAGCTTCTGGGGCGAGTTTCACCAGAGCTTGTTCAACGGCTTGAACAGGCAGATCATCATGGCTCGCCTGAAGCAGCCGCTGAGCACCATACGCCGCATAGAGGTGGCGGTGCCGTCGAGGGCACAGTTTGAGCCTGGCTTCTACCGCTGGCTGGAGCGTGTGGCCCGCCTGTCGGTGAACCTCGAGTGTCGCACCATCTTCCACGGCCGCACCGACACGCTGGCTCTCATCAACCAGTATGTGCGCAACCGCCATCCCGAGATGCGTGTCGAGTTTATGCAGATGGACCATTGGAACGAGATGCCGCGCCTCGCTGCCACCATTGCCGAGGACCATCTGTTCATCGTCATCGCCGCCCGCAAGGGCACGGTGTCTTACAAGAACGCGCTGGAGCATCTGCCAGAGGAGATCCAGCAGTTTTTCTCGGGCAAGAACATCATAATCATCTTCCCCGACCAACACGGCGACCCGATGGACGAGATGACGTTTGCACAGCCACAGCACCAGGAAGAGCGCAGCGCCTACCTGGCGGTTAAGGAATGGGTTAACAAGAAACTGACGAGAACAAAGAATTGACTAGAACAAAGAATTGACTAGAACAAAGATATGATTGACATAAAAAACATAACGAAGAGCTTTGGCTCATTGCAGGTGCTCAAAGGCATTGACCTGCATGTCGACAAGGGCGAGGTGGTGAGCATCGTGGGACCGAGCGGTGCAGGAAAGACCACGCTGCTACAGATCATGGGAACGCTCGACCGTCCCGACAACGGACAGATCGTCATCGACGGCACCGATGTGCACGAGTTGAATGGTAAGGCGCTGAGCCGCTTCCGCAACGAGAAGATAGGGTTCGTGTTTCAGTTTCACCAACTGCTGCCCGAGTTTACGGCTCTTGAGAACATCATGATCCCGGCATTCATTGCCGGCAAGGGACGCTCCGAGGCAAAGGCGCGAGCCATGGAACTGCTACAGTTTATGGGCCTTGAGGACCGCGCCGGCCACAAGCCCGCCGAGCTGTCGGGTGGCGAGAAGCAGCGTGTGGCTGTTGCCCGTGCCCTCATGAACAAGCCCGCGGTCATACTTGCCGATGAGCCCAGCGGCAGTCTCGACTCAAAGAACAAGGCTGAGCTCCATCAGCTCTTCTTCGACCTGCGCGACAAGCTCGGACAGACCTTCGTCATCGTCACCCACGACGACCAACTGGCTTCCATCACCGACCGCACCATTCATCTGAAGGACGGCATGATTGACGAGATTTAAAGGCTTTTAAAGGCTGGCGCATTTGTAAGGGAAGAGTGAAGAACGAAGAGTGAAGAATTCAATAGCCTCTTTTAAGTGAAGAACGAAGAGTGATGAGTGAAGAATTCAATAGCCTCTTTTAAGTGAAGAACGAAGAGTGATGAGTGAAGAATTCAATAGCCTTTAAAAAAAGGGAAAATCAAAACTCGAAAACTCAAAATCGGCTGAAAGCCGACAATTCAACATTCAAAACTCAAAATTCAAAATTCTTATATCCCAAGCCATTCACTCCCCTCCCTCGCTCGACCTTTGGTCGCTTGCCAGAGCAAGAAGGGGAGGGGTTAGCCGCCAACGGCGGCGCGGGGGTGGGGCTTTATTTTTTTTTGATTATGACAAAATTAAAACTTGGCGATTACAACCGCCTAAAAATAGTTAAGCGTGTCGACTTCGGACTCTACCTCGACGGTGGACCCGAGGGCGAGGTGTTGTTACCCAAACGCTATGTGCCGCAAGGAGCAAACATTGGCGACGAGATAGAGGTGTTCCTGTATCTCGACATCGATGAGCGACTGGTGGCAACAACCGAACATCCTGTTGCCAAGGTAGGCGAGTTTGCCTGCCTTGAGGTGGCATGGGTAAACGAGTATGGTGCGTTCCTGAAATGGGGACTCATGAAGGACCTGTTCTGTCCCTTCCGCGAGCAGAAAATGCGCATGGAGGTGGGCAAGAGCTACATCGTACACATACACATCGACGAAGAGAGCTACCGCATCGTGGCATCGGCAAAGGTGGAACGCTACCTCGACAACACGCGACACCCCGACCTGAAGGCCGGCGAGAAGGTGCAGCTGCTGGTGTGGCAGAAGAGCCCCATCGGCTTCAAGGTGATCGTGAACAACCGCTACGCCGGACTGGTGTATGACGACCAGGTGTTCCGCCTCGTTCACCACGGCGACCGCTGCGACGGCTATGTGTCAAACATCCGCCCCGACGGCAAGCTCGACATCACGCTGCAGCCCACAGGACGCGAGCAGACGCTGTCGTTTGCCGACACGTTGCTCGAATATCTGCACACCCACGGCGGCGTGTGCCCCTTCGGCGACAAGAGCGAAGCAGAAGACATAAAGCACACGTTTCATGTGAGCAAGAAGGTGTTCAAACGTGCTGTCGGCGACCTCTACAAACGACATCTCATCATGGTCAGCGAACTGCGCATTGCGCTTGTGGAAGAACAGGAGCAATAAAGCTTTAAGCTCATGGAAAAACAAGAACAAAGAAAGTGTCGGCTTTAGAGATTTCCCATGCAGTTTTAGGGGTTTCCCCTTTCTGCATGGGACTTTTTTTCCCTACTTTTGCATTATCATAATAAAAACAACAAAAGCAACGATCATGAGAAAACTGATATTTCCACTCATCGCCACCCTCATGCTGCCTCTCGGCATGTCAGCACAGGCTTACACTCAAAGCAAATATTATAACCCGCAGACAGGACATCTCGACTATAACGAGAACAGACCGTCGAGGATGTATGAGGCGGGCAAACGCTATTATGGCCTGCGCATAGGACCGTCGTTCTCGGTGGTCAACTCGGACGACAAGGCCTTGGATGGCGGCAAATGGCAGACGGGCCTCAACATCGGTGCCGTGGTGGGACAACTGCTCACCGACAGCGCACCGCTCTTCCTTGAGGCGGGCTTGTTCTACACCGAGAAAGGCGGCAAGACCACTTATCAGAACAAGAAGATGACCTATGACCTCAACTATCTGGAGGTGCCCTTCACGGTGAAATATTGTTTCGATGCAGGCGACAACGTGTCCATTCAACCGTTCCTTGGCGGCTATGTGGCGTGCGGCGTGGGTGGCAAGATCAAGAACTATGGCGACCGCGTGGCTACCAGCTCGTTCTCAAGCGACTGCTTCAAACGTCTCGACGGCGGTCTGCGGCTTGGCTGCGGCATGGCTTACGACTTGTTCTATGCTGACCTGACCTACGACATTGGTCTTGCAAACATCTGCCACGACGAGTTCGACTCTTCTCACAACAGTTGCCTCACGCTCAGCATAGGCGTAAACTTCTGATCGTGTAAATCTCATTCAAAAGAGAAACAAAAATCGTTTCAAAAGAAGAACGGTTCTATACATAAGAGAAACAAAAAATCGGTTCAAAAGAAGAACGGTTCCATACAAAAGAGAAACAAATCCATTCATAAGTCTATAAAAAACATCAGCCCCCGTTTCTGCATAAATATGCAAAAACGGGGGCTTTTTCGTATGGTTTTCTCAAAGGGGCGAAATGACAAAATGAAAGTGCCTTAATGACGTTGTCAAAGAGGCTCTTTGAGGAGCTCATTTGGGCTCTTTGACGACCTCAAAGAGGCTCTTTGACAACGAAAGCCCAATTTTAAGATTTGTTAACAAAACTGTATAGCAAAAGCATCGAAAAAGCATCACTTTGCTCACATATCGCCTTTTTCATTGACTTTTCGTCTTTTTTCGGTTTTGCATAATTATGCAAGAAGAGGTGTATAAATATGCAATATCACATCACCCATTCCATCCAGTTGTCGGGTGTTATGACAGCCGTTTCCTTAACATCGTAGGTCGTTAAGAATGAAGAAGGAAACTGTGTGTTTGCGCGTCGCGGATTCCATTTCATCTCAAAAACCGTAAACTGTCCATCGCTCTCTTCTATATAATCTATTTCCTGTTGCTGTGTGGTGCGCCAAAAATAGCTGTTGGCATAACGTCCGGCATATTGGTTGGCTTTGATACGCTCGCTAATGATAAAATTCTCCCACAATGCACCCGTGTCTTGTCGCAAAGACAAGGGAGCAAAATTCTGAAGTATGGCATTGCGGATGCCATTGTCGTAAAAATAAACTTTCTTTCCTTTTTTCAACTCGGTGCGCAGATTGCGGTTAAAACCGTTGAGTCGGAAAATGATGTAACATTTCTCTAACAGATCAATATATTTCTCAACCGTCTTGTTGTCTGTGCCTACGGTTTGGGCGAGTTCATTATACGACACCTCGCTGCACACCTGAAGAGCCAGAGCTGTGAGCAGCTTGCCGAGCAACACAGGACGACGGACGCTCTCAAGCGACAACAAATCTTTATAAAGATAGCTGCCTGCAAGATTCATGAGCAGCTCTTTTGCATCGTCGGCATGGTTCAAAATGTCGGGATATGAGCCATAGACAAGACGTTGCTCCAACGTTTGCTTTACACCAAGAAGGCCTTGCGCATTCAAAATCTCGGATGTGGATATTGGAAAGAGATGATACTCAAACTTGCGACCGGTGAGAGGTTCATTAAGCTGGTCTTGCAATTCGAACGACGATGAGCCCGTGACCAACAGTTGCACCTCTGGAAAATTATCGGTTATGCGCTTCAAAGTCATACCAATATTTTCCACTCGCTGAGCCTCGTCAATAACAACAATCTTATTGTCGGCTATGAGCAACCGTAGCTCAGCTGTGTTGATATTGGTGAGCAAGTCTTTCACCTCAGGCTCATCACAGTTCAGCTGTAAGGTCTTGCAGTCTTGCTTCTCAAGAATCATCTTGAACAGGGTGCTTTTGCCGACCTGTCGCGCTCCGATAACGATGATTGCCTTTCCAGCAAACATGCGAGTCTCTATTGTTTTTTGAAGTTGTCGTTCTATCATTTCTGCATGTGTTATTAATCGAGGCAAAGATAAAGAAAAAAAACCGTAATCCCAAAAATCATGCTAACTTTTGGGATTACGATCCCAAATTTCATAGTGATTTTTGGGATTAGGATCTCTTTTGTCTTGAGACAGAGCGAACTTACTCGGGACTTACACCCGTTAGACAATGCTCATGCCGAGCATACAAAAAGCCTGCCCCCAAAATTGTGAGAGCAGGCAAAAACCAATTATTATCCTTTTTCTTAATGTTGTGAGACGTGTCTCATTTCGTCAGATTGTTGTTGTAGCCATGTGGCGAGAGCCTGTTGCCACGCCTGTCTGTAGGCAAAGTCTATGTTGCCAACCCATCCGTGTCCGCCCGTAGGGAAGAGCAGTAGTGCTGCCGATACGTCTTTTGACAGTAGGGCGTTGTAATACTCCACGCTGTTGCGTACAGACACCGTTGCGTCGTCGGTGCTGGCGGCAATGAATGCTGGTGGTGTGTCGGCTGTCACCTGTAGCTCGTTGCTGTAGAGTCGGACCTGCTGTTCAGACGCATTCTTGCCGATGAGTTGGTCGCGGCTGTCTTTGTGTGTGAACGTCGGGTCGAACGAGATGACGGGGTAGAACAGTATCTGAAAGTCGGGCCGCTCTGCTTGACAGGTGTAGTGTGTGGCGGCAGTGGCTGCCAGATGTCCTCCCGCCGAGCAACCTTGTATGCCGAGCCGCTTGACAGCGAACTCCTCGCTGTGGGCTTTCATTATCTTCATGGCGCGGAATACATCGCTCACTGGCACGTCGCAATGGCCGTTGGGCAGACGATATTTTAACGTGAGTTCGACGAATTAGAATAACGTTAATTGTCTATCTACTATCCTTTGAAC
>OCRP01001390.1_pt1 | contig 12889 bp, 10 predicted proteins | sample 1538871 | NCBI WGS metagenome assembly OCRP01 (sample SAMN04571731, study PRJEB22368) | human gut metagenome | biome: human gut; material: stool | host: Homo sapiens | place: Luxembourg | collected 2012-09-20 | reverse complement strand
GGTGGTGGTCCTGCTGGTATGGAAGCCGCATATGTTGCCAAAAAACGTGGACACGAAGTTGTTCTTTGTGAAAAATCGAATGAACTTGGTGGACAATTAAGACTTGCGGCGGTTCCAATTGCGAAACAAGAATTGTGTAAAGTTATTAAATTTATGATTCGTCGTTTAGATCATGAAGGTGTTGAAGTTCGTTTAAATACAGAAGTCACAAAAGAAATGCTTGAAAATGAATTTAAAGATTACGAAATCGTATGTTCAAGTGGAGCAACTCCAAAAGAAATTCCTCCATTCAAAGTATTTAAAAATTGGATGACTGCAGACGATGTATTATCTGGAAAGAAATATCCAGGACGTAATATTGTTGTATTAGGTGGTGGAAGTGTTGGATGTGAAACAGCCGATTATTTAGCACCATTAATCAATGACTTATTCCCAATGAATCGTAAGATTACATTATTAGAAATGACAAATAACTTAATGCCTGGTGAAGGTGGAGCTGCAAAATCTAGATTGACACAAAGATTGATGCAGAAAGGTGTTCGCATCGAATTGAATGCACAAGTAACAAGTGTGGATGAAAATACAATTACGTATGTAAAAGAGGGTGTTGAACACAAGCTTACAGAAGCGGATACTTTAATTTTCGCAGTTGGTTATGCACCTAAGAAAGTGGAAGTGGAAGCTGAAAATGTACACTACATTGGGGATTGTGAAAAAGTAGGAACTTTAAAAGATGCGATCACAAATGCGCATGAAATCGCAAAAAATATCTAGGAGAAAATATGACAAGTAAATTATTACAACCAATTCAAGTTGGTAATTTAACATTTAAAAATAGAATTATGTTTCCCCCTTTGACAACAGGATATGAAGAAAGAGATGGATCAATTGGTCCTCGTTCATTAGCTTTCTATACAAGACTTGCCAAAGGTGGATGTTCCTATATTGTTATTGGTGATGTGGCTCCTGTTCGTACGGCAAGTCCAACACCAAAACTATATGATGAATCACAAATTGAAATGTATAAAAAATTGGCAGATGCTTTACATGAATACGATTGTAAAGTAGCTTTACAATTGTTCCACCCAGAATATGATGTTCAAGGTGTAGGAAAAATGATTATGGAAGCTGGTATTGCTGGTCAATTGGCGGCAAAAGCGAAGGCTGCAAATGATGTAGAAGAGGCTGAAAAACAACAAAAAATCTGTGACGAATTGACAAAGGGTGCATACGCAAAATTACATCATGATATGCAGCACTTTGTGACGGAAGCAAGTGTTGAACAATTAACAGCTATTAAAAATAGCATTGCCCAATGTGCTAGAAAAGCACAAAAAGCAGGTATTGATGCGATTGAAATTCATGGTGACCGTTTACTTGGTTCATTATGTTCAACCGTATTAAATCATCGTACAGATAACTATGGTGGTAGCTTAGAAAATCGTACTCGTTATGCATTAGAAGTTTTACAAGCGATTAAAGAAGCGGCTCCATCAATGATGGTCGAATATAAACTTCCAATCATTACTGTCAATCCAGATGGATCTTTACGTGGTAAAGGTGGTTTATTGGAAGATGAAGCGGTTGAATTCGCAAAAATGTTAGATGCAGCAGGAATTGATATGATTCAAGTGGCTCAAGCTAACCACACAGGAAACATGGGCGATACAATTCCTCCAATGGGTGCGGTTCCTTATAACTGGACTTTAGGTGCTTGTGAAAAAGTAAAGGCGGTTGTTTCTTGTCCTGTGGCAACAGTAGGTCGTGTTGTCAGTGTTGAAGCTGGTGAAAAGATTCTAGAAGATGGTACAGCTGACATGATTGGCTATGGAAGAAGTTTATTAACAGATCCAGATATCGCAAATAAAGTAGGCTCAGGTGAATGCATTCGTGAATGTTTGAATTGTAATAAAGGTTGTGTAGATGCTATCCAATCTCGTCGTTACTTAAGCTGTGTATTAAATGCAGAAAATGGAGATGAAGAAACAATCTTTATTAAACCTTGTACAGAAACTAAGAATGTCGCAATCGTTGGTGCAGGTCTTGCCGGATTAGAAGCAGCTCGTGTAGCATATAAACGTGGACATACAGTGACAGTGTTTGAAAAATCAGATCGTTTAGGTGGACAAATCAATATTGCTTCAGTTCCTCCAAGAAAAGATGAAATCTTACGTTCTGTTCAATATTACGAAAAATTATTGCCTGGTAAAGTGGATATTCAATTAAACCACGAACCAACAATGGAAGAATTGAATGGATTTGATCATGTGATCTTGGCCATTGGAGCTCACAATATGGATCTTCCTATGCCTGTAGAAAATTCAAATGTAGTATCCAGCTGGGATATCTTGAATGGTCAAGAAGTATCTGGTAAATGTGTAGTATTAGGCGGAGGCTTAGTTGGTGCTGAAACCGCTGAATATTTGGCAAATAAAGGTCTAGAAGTTTCAATCGTTGAAATGATGGATAAAATTGCAGCACAAGAATCTGAAACTGTATTGCCTTTGATGGAAGCTGATTTTGAAAAACACAATGTTCAAAAATTTGTGAATACACTTGTTAGTGAAATTAAAGATAATGTAATCTATGCAGAAAACACAAAAGATGAAACAAATGTTGAAATTACAGCGGATACAATTGTAAATGCATTGGGTTCTAAAAAGAATGTATTTGATGATAGTAAGTTAAGTGTTCCATTTACTTATGTAGGTGATTGCAGTGGTGAAAGAACAGCAGATATCGCAAGTGCAATTCGTACAGGATATAAGGCTGCCAATGAAATATAAGAGGGTGTGAAAACACCTTCTTTTTTTGCACAAAAAATGACCGTAGTTCATAAATATATAAATCATATATTATATATATGTCAAAACGGTATAAAAATAATGACCATAGATCATAAATTTTACATATTTGAAAATTTGTCTATTATAAATATATTTTTAAAGAACTAAAATGAAATTATAAATGAAACCGGAGGAATCGTTATGAATTTTAGTTCTTTACAGAGTAGTGTTCAAAAGTTTGGTATGAATCAAGCTTTGAAGTATTTGGAGAAGGATCCAGAAACAAACATTCCTAAATTAATGAATTTAGTAGATAAGGTTATGCCTGAAGGATGGTATGGTTCACAGCGTAAAGTGATTCGTGAACAAATTGATAAAAAAGGTGTTTGGTATGACTACATTTTAAAGTTGTATGATTTGGATGCAGATGTTCGGCAGACTGTATTTAAAAACTTTATTTTTAATGCGTCTTTAAATGGTAGTACAAAACAAGAGGAATTGTCCGAAAAATATAATTGTAATATTCCTTGGGCTGTATTATTAGATCCAACATCTGCATGTAATTTGCATTGTACAGGTTGTTGGGCTGCTGAATATGGTCATCAATTAAATTTATCTTTAGACGATATTGATTCGATTATCCGTCAAGGAAAAGAATTAGGAACTTACATGTATATTTATACGGGTGGAGAACCTTTAACACGTAAAAAAGATGTGATTAAAATTTGTGAAATGCACCCCGATTGTGCCTTTTTATCTTTCACAAATGGTACATTGATCGATGAAGAATTCTGTCAGGATATGTTGCGAGTTAAAAACTTTGTGCTAGCCATTAGTTTGGAAGGTTTTGAAACAGCGAATGATTCTAGACGTGGTGAAGGCTGTTATGAAAATGTAAAACGTGCCATGGAATTATTAAAGAAACACAAATTGCCTTTTGGAATCAGTACTTGTTATACAAGTGCAAACTATAAAGATATCGCAAGTGATGAATTCTTTGATTTAATGATTGATTCAGGTGCTTTATTCTGCTGGTTCTTCCACTATATGCCAGTAGGAAATGGGGCTGTGAAAGAATTACTTCCAACACCAGAACAAAGAGCGTATGTTTATCATCAGATTCGTAAGTTCAGAAGTGAAAAACCAATTTTCACTATGGATTTCCAAAATGATGCACAATATGTTGGTGGATGTATTGCCGGAGGAAGAAGATATCTACATATCAATGCCAAAGGGGATGTAGAACCATGTGTATTTATTCATTATTCAAACTGTAATATTCATGACACGACATTACTTGATGCACTTAGATCTCCATTATTCCAGGCTTATCATGATAATCAACCATTTAATGAAAATATGTTAAGACCTTGTCCAATGCTTGAAAATGCAGGTCGCATTCAAGAATTGGTAAAGCAAAGTAAAGCAGTCAATACAGATTATGAATCCCTAGAAGATGTGGATCACTTATTAGAAAAGACAGTTCCATATGCAAAAAATTGGAAGCCAATGGCTGACAAGCTTTGGAATGAACAAAAAAAGTAGACAAATTTAAAAAATGAGTATAAAATTTTCAGCTAAGAAGGAGGGATGTTATGAAGAAAAATAATAAGCGTTTTTCGGGAATATCCAAACTTCCAAATGGAAATACTTCAAATAAAATTGTTCCTGGGTGTATTGTCCTAGAAGGCGGTGCCTTTCGAGGATTATATACATCAGGAGTATTAGATGCTCTAATGCAGTTTGAAATCAATATGCAGTGTACAGTAGGTACAAGTGCAGGGGCTTTGAATGGATTTAACTATGTGGCTGGTCAAATTGGTCGTAGTGCTAGAATTAATTTAGGGTATCGTCATGATTCTCGATATGTTGGTTTAGAAGCTTTTAAAAACAACAAAGGAATCATTGGATTTGATTTTTTGATGAAAGGAACTCAATATTTTGATCCATTAAATACGCCTCGTTTTATGAATCCAACGCGTGATTTTATTGCGGTATGTACGAATTGTAAAACGGGAAGACCTGAATATTTTAGTAAGAATAAAACGCAAGATATTTTTAAAGCCGTACAAGCCAGTGCAACCATGCCTTATGTTTCAAAGATGGTTGAAATTGAAGATGGTTTATATTTAGATGGTGGCTGCAGTGATAAGATAGCGTATCAATGGGCGTTGGATCATGATTTTGAAAAGATTATTGTCGTTCGTACACGTCAAAGAGAATATCGTAAAAGTGAAGTAAATTCTTTGGTTCAAAAAATGACGAAAAGATTGTATGCAGGCTATCCAGCTTTAGAAAAGAAGCTAGAATCAATGAATAGTGACTACAATAAACAGTGTGATGAATTAGCAAGACTTGAAAATGAGGGAAGAATCTTTACGATTGCCCCAAGCAAGCCTGTGAATGTATCGCGTGTAGAGAGGGATGTGGATAAACTCGCCGATCTTTACTACATGGGATATTTGGATGGTTTGAATCAGATTCAAAGAATCAAAGAATATTTAGAAATTGATTAAGAGGCGATGCCTCTTTTTCATTTTGTGTTAGAATAAGTGTAGGTGATTTTTATGGTACAAGAAAGACAACAAGAAATCGTAAATGAATTATTAAATTATATGGATACATTAGAAGATGGTAGCGAAGTAAGTACTTGGGATTTAATGGATGAAGTATTTAACTATCAACGTTTCAATGATGGATATTGTTTTAATGATTTTAAAATTAGCGAAGAAGAATTTATTTCGTTAGATTCACTATTAAAGGAAAGTGCAATGAAAGAGGGGTTCTTTATTGATGACTCTATTTATCAAGATGTGATTGGAGCTTTTCCTTTTAGTTTGACATTTGTAGTAAGGAAATAGGTATGGAAAAATTAGAAACATTGATTCAAGAATTATATCAAGAAGGAACTCGTGAAAAGAATATGGAAGTTCTTTCGCATATTCGTAAACTGGCAAAAGAACAAAAACAATTTATTATTCCTGTTGGCGATGCAAATGGTGAAAAGGTCTATCGAAGATTATCTTTAGATGATGGTCAAGATGTATTTGTAGCCTTTACCACTCAGAATCAAGTGGATTTGGGTCAGGCTACAGAAACATTAAATCAAAGTGTGATGGATGTACTCCATATGGTGCATGATACACAAGGTGTAAGTGGAGTTGTATTAAATCCTTGGAAAGATTCGTATTTTTTACCAAAGGTTTTAATTGAAATGATTTTAGACAATAAGAATTTAGAGAGTGAAATCAAAGTAGTAAAAGGAGATATCACTACTTTTGATGGAGATTGTATTGTCAATGCAGCGAATGAATCGCTTTTAGGTGGCAGTGGTGTAGATGGTGCTATTCATAGAGCGGCCGGTCCCATGTTACTTGAAGAATGTAAATTATTAAATGGCTGTCAAACAGGACAGGCTAAGATTACTAAGGGGTATGATTTAAAGGCAAAGTATGTAATTCATACTGTGGGTCCGGTGTATTCTGGTAAACATGAAGATGAGCATATGTTGAGGGATTGTTATTGGAATAGTTTGAGTTTAGCTCGTAAGTATGATATTCATACAATCGCATTTCCTGCTATTTCATGTGGTGTTTATGGCTATCCAGTAGAAAAGGCAGTGCCACTTGTATTAAAGACAATTGCGGATTGGTTGGATGCGAATAGTGATTATACAATGAAGATCAGTTTGTATTGTTTTGATGATGAAACGACAAAGGAATATCAGAAATATACATCGTATCAGGGAGAGTAGTCTTCCTGATTTTTTTGTTAACTATTTAGAAAAATTTAAAAATAGAGTTGAAATAATATTTAAAAGGTATATAATCTATTTAGAAATATTTCTAAATAGGTGGTGATACTTTGTTTGAAAAAACATTTAAAGCGCTAGGTGCGCCAGTTAGAAGAGACATATTGAACTTATTAAAAAAAGGCAAGATGTCAGCTGGAGATATTGCGAGTCATTTTGATATGTCTCAGGCAACCGTTTCCTATCACTTATCCTTATTAAAGGATGCAGGTTTGATTTGTGAAGAGAAGGATAAAAATTTTATCTTTTATCAAATTAACGCATCTGTTTTTGAGGAGATGTTGTGTTATTTTAAATCTTTTATTGGAGGGAATGAAGATGTTGAAAAATAAATGGTTTCAATTTAGTTTAGCTTTGTTTGTGATTCCTTTAGTATTGAATCTAGTTTTCTATAATCAACTTCCAGATGTTGTGCCAACTCATTTTGATGTAAATGGACAAGTTGATGGTACAATGCCTAAGTTTATGGGTTTATTTGGTATGTTGTTTTTGTGCTTGGCAATTCATGTATTTACTTGTTTTGTGAGTGTAAAAGATCCTAAAAGAAGTAATATTCCAAATTTTATGATGAATATTTTATTCATGATTTGTCCAGTTGTTTGTATTGTGACAAATATGACGATTATTTATTTTGGCTTGGGCTATTCTTTTGATGTTAGTTTTGTGATGAATATTTTAGTTGGTATTTTATTGATTGTACTCGGTAATTATTTGCCGAAAGTAAAACGAAATTATGCGGTTGGAATTAAAACATCGTGGGCATTGAATAGTGATGAAAACTGGGTGTTATCAAATCGTGTGGGTGGCTATTGTATGGTCATTGCTGGAATTTTATATATAGTACTTGGATTACTTGGTTATATGATAATGGGTATTGTTGTGATTCTTGTAGCGACTATTATTCCGTGTATCTATAGTTATATATTATTTAAGCGAGGAATTTAGTTCCCTCGCTTGATTTCGTTTTGAATGCATTTGAATAAGACTTGAATGGTTTCAATAATCATTTTCTTGGTTTGACTATCTACATTTTGAATGGATTTGATCATCTCAACCATATCGATATTCTTCCTTAAATCTTTTGGATTGTCATAATTTGAAAAGATAGAGTAAATGGTATCAATGACTTGTTTGCGGGTATTAACATCAATGGATTTAAGCCATTTTGATAGTGTGGATTGTGTATGTTTGGATAATTGATCATTTTGTTTAAGATAAATAAAATCACCATTTTCAACGCACCAAGTAAATGGATCGTGTTGAAGGATGGATATGGCATCGCTTTGAATGATTTGATAATTATTTGTTTCTTCAAGTAAGAGTCCGATAACACTTGATTGTGGTATGGTCTTAAATACTTTCTTATCCGTTTGATAAGGTGTAAGAAATCCAGGCCCATCATGGTTGTATGTACAATAAATTGGATTGTGTGTATGGATAGTGGCATAAAGGGCAAGATTGGCTCCTTTGGAGTGTCCGCCTAAGATGAGTTTGTGATTTGTCTTATAGTTGTTTACATAGTTTAAGGCAGAAATTTGACTGGGAATATTTTCTTGAAAACAAAGATTGAAATCTTCTTTCCATCCTACAAAGCTAGCATCGGTTCCGCGAAAGGCAATATAATCGGTTTGATTGGGCAAGTGAAAAGCCATAGCACAGAATTGTTTTTCGTTGTCTTTGTCAAAATTGGTTTGTAGATGAGAAATCGTAATAGCTTCATATCGTAGTGAATGAATCGTTTGAAGGAATAATTCCTCGTTTAATTCGGGTACTCGTGTATTAGTACATAAATCATTAATTTCATTTTCAAAATCACTTAATAGATGTACTTCGGATTCGATGTCAATAGTGGAGTTTTCAAATTTAATATAGGAAATTTGTGAGAGACTCAAAGAGTCCACATTATTAAATGGGTATTCTTCAAGGGTTAAATTTCCGTATTCTTTAATATAGTCAATGATGTTTTTCATAGGTTTATTGTAGTGCATAAATACATTTAATGAAATATGTTCATCCATAATTTTAAAATTTTTAAAGTTCGTATACAATAAAGTTAGTGAGGGTGGATTGTTATGTTGATATTTGGAATTTTGAGTATTTGTCTGAGTTTAGATGTATTTGTATGTGCACTAGAACAGGGGGCTTCAATTCGTAATATTCGCTTTTCAAAAGCATTGGTTTATGGATTGATTTTTGCACTATGCAGTTCGGGTATGTTTTTATTAGGACATGGAATGTCCACACATATTTTTGGACGTCCATTGGCAACATTGAATAAATATGTTGCGATATTTGTCTTTTTGATTCTTGGAAATGGAATGGTCATTTATAGTTTTAAGCGTGGAAAGTTTGTGGAAAGACTACAAGAGTTTGATACAAAACAAATTATTAAATTGGCTCTTATTGGAGGACTCGACTGTTTTTTTGTTGGCGTTGGCTGTTATTATATGAATCTTCCTTATTTGATGGAGTCTTTCGTTTTATTTTTAATTGTACTTGCTGGCTATATGATTCATTTTTATATTGGATATTATAATGGGGCCGGATATCAAAAGGTTTATTATTTTCTTTGCGGAGTCGTATACTTATTTATGAGCTTATCATTAATTTTTAAATTAATTCGATTGTAGAGGTGATTTCATGACATTAAATGAAAAGGTGACAATGAAAGATCTTCTGAGTGAGGGATTGTATATTTTGATGCAACAAAAGCCTTTCGAAAAGATCACAATCAAACAGATTTGCGATAAAACAGGTGTTATTCGTGGAACTTTCTATAATCATTTTATGGATAAGTATGAGGCCTTGGAATATTTGATTCATCGTATGTTTTATAAAGGGATTGAGCATGAATCAAATCCTCAAATTATAAAACATATCTTTCAGACTGTAAGTGATGATCGTGATTTCTTTAAGTCTTGTTACAGAATCACAGGACAGAATGGTTTTGAAGATTTAATGAGTAATGTGTTTAAAGAAATATTTAGAAATGTATTTACTTATTTAGATGTGAGTGGGATGGATTCAAGGTTCACAGTCGAATTTTTAGTGGATTATTATGCGAATGATTTATTATACTTTTTAAAGTATTGGATTTCTCGTAATTTTGAACCGGATGTAGAAACATATTATGCCAAGATCGATATTTTATTTAAAAACAGTATTAAAGAATTAAATATTCGATATATGGATAAATCTTAAATTGACAAATTGTGTATTGTCTAGTAGGATAAAAGCGTATAAAAAGGCAATGAAGAGGGCGAGTACCTTTTAGAAATACTTTAGAGAGCTTTTGGTTGGTGAAAAAAAGCGTAGGACTAATTGGGAATAAAGACTTGGAGCTATTTGTATTTCCTGCATTAAAGGAAGCGCTGTTTATAGACAGTGACTAAGGCTAGACAAAGTGATTTGTCTGGTAAATTAGGGTGGTAACACGAGCACTTCGTCCCTTTGTGGCAAGTGCCTTTTTTTATGGATAAAAGAAAAAGGAGAAAACAATGGAAAAGTTAACGCAACAAGAACAAGTTCGTCGTCAAAAGATGCAAGATTTGATCGACATGGGTATTGATCCATTTGGATCTCGTTATGATCGTACTTCAAATTCGGGTATTATCAAATCATCTTATGAAGACAAGACAAAAGAAGAATTAGATGAATTACAAGTAACTGTTAAGATTGCAGGTCGTATCATGACGAAGCGTCGTCAGGGTAAAGCTGGTTTTATGAATATCCAGGATCGTGAAGGTCAAATTCAGATTTATGTTCGTAAAGATGAAATTGGTGATGATCAATATGAAATCTTCAAGAAAAATGACATTGGAGATATTGTAGGTATTGAAGGTACTGTTATGAAAACAGATCATGGACAATTGTCTGTTCGTGCTAAAAATTATACACATCTTTCAAAATCACTTCGTCCATTACCAGAAAAATTCCATGGTTTGACAGATGTTGAAGAGCGTTTCCGTCGTCGTTATGTAGACTTGATCATGAATCCAGAAGCTAAGCATATTGCACTAACAAGACCAAAAATTATTCGTGCAATCCAACATTATTTGGATGGTCAAGGTTTAGTGGAAGTTGAAACTCCAGTTATGCAACCAATCTTAGGTGGTGCAAGTGCTAGACCTTTCGTAACGCACCACAACACATTAAATATGGATTTCTATTTGCGTATCGCAACTGAATTGCCATTGAAACGTTTGATTGTTGGTGGTTTAGAAGGTGTTTATGAAATTGGACGTTTATTCCGTAATGAAGGTATGGATGCGATGCATAATCCTGAATTTACTACAGTAGAAGCGTATGTTGCTTATAGTGATTTACACGGAATGATGGACTTGATTGAAGGTTTATTTGATTCTGTTGCAAATGAAGTATTGGGTACTACAGATATTACTTATCAAGGAACACAATTATCATTAAAGGCTCCTTTCAAACGTATTCACATGGTGGATGCGATCAAAGAAGCTTGTGGTGTAGATTTCTGGCAAGATATGAGTTATGAAGAAGCTGTGAAATTGGCTGAGGAACATGATATTGAAGTTGAAAAGATCCATAATACAGTTGGACACATCATCAACTTGTTCTTCGAAAAATATGTTGAAGAAACAATTGTACAACCAACATTTGTATATGGTCATCCAACATCCATTTCTCCATTAGCTAAAAAGAATAAGAAAGATCCTAGATTTGCGGATCGTTATGAATTATTCATTTGTGGACACGAATATGCGAACGCATTCTCTGAATTAAATGATCCAATTGATCAAAGAGAACGTTTCGAAAAACAATTAGAACTTCGTGAATTAGGTGATGATGAAGCCAACGAAGTGGATACAGATTATGTAGAAGCATTGGAATATGGTCTTCCTCCAACTGGTGGTGTAGGACTTGGAATTGATCGTTTCGTAATGTTGTTGACAGATCAAAGAACAATTCGTGAAGTATTATTATTTCCTCACATGAAGAACTTAGGGGATTCAAACAAAAAAGTGCAAGCTAAAAAACCAGTGGAAGCTGCACCTGTAAAGGTTGATTTCTCGAATGTAAAAATTGAACCAATCTTCACAGATATGGTAGATTTTGAAACATTCAGTAAGTCAGATTTCCGTGCTGTTAAAGTCTTAGCTTGTGAAGCTGTAGAAAAATCTAAGAAGCTATTAAAGTTCACTTTGGATGATGGCCAACGTAAAGATCGCGTTATTTTAAGCGGAATTCACGAATATTATGAACCAGAAGAATTGGTTGGAAAGACTGCAATTGCGATTGTAAACTTACCACCAAGAAAAATGATGGGTATTAATTCTGAAGGTATGTTGATCTCAGCTGTTCATGAAGAAGATGATCATGAATGCTTGAACTTATTGATGGTTGATGACAATATTCCTGCAGGAGCTAAGCTTTACTAGGATAAAAAAATTAGTAATTTTTGGTTGTAAATTTACGCATTTACGCCAAACTTACGCCAAAAAATTAAGAAGAAAAAGATGGTTACACTAGTATAGTGAAGCATTTTGTATTGAATTAAACAAAGAGCAACTCTCTGATGAAGGGGGTTGCTCATTTTTGTTATTAAATTAATGAAGAAAATATAGCAACTAATTTAATACCACATAGATAATATGACACCTTTTTTAATGTTGATGAAGTGTCTATAGCATTGAAATATTTACTTTTGATTTTAATTGACACTAACGACACTAAAAAAGTTGCTGTTTACATAAAAAATGTGCAGAAAATTAAGTGAACGGTATTATAAAAGTTGTCATATTGACACTATTGACAATAAAAAAGTTGACATTTATACTTAGACAACAAGTGTAAAATATCAAAGGATAATTAAGATGATATTTTTAAAAATGCTTTATATATAGTAAATATTTCATTGAAATGTCAAAATATCAAAATATCATATAATATGATAGATGTGAAATAAAAAAGCATTACCCGATTTTGTGATGATGCTTTTATCTACTTATTTTTGTTCTGTTCTTTTTCTAAATCAGGATATTCTTCGTTTAGGTTTTTAGCAAAGCTATAAGTCTTATAAAAAATTTCGCCTTTGTCATCATGGTTTTGTTCGAATGTTTCGATTAAGCCGTTTAACAGGTCGTAAAATTGATCGTCTGAATAAAAAATTACGCGATGTGAACCTTTATCTCCATAGATTTTTTTATAGTATTTGTAACAGCTTTGCTGATTTCAGTGGAAAGCCGAGTTCTGATAATGATATTCAATTGATGGTTTATTCCATACGGGAATAAATCTTCATCAAATCTTTATTTTTTTC
>OCRP01001379.1_pt1 | contig 13001 bp, 10 predicted proteins | sample 1538871 | NCBI WGS metagenome assembly OCRP01 (sample SAMN04571731, study PRJEB22368) | human gut metagenome | biome: human gut; material: stool | host: Homo sapiens | place: Luxembourg | collected 2012-09-20 | reverse complement strand
AGCAAAAAATATGACTGATTATGATGCGCTGGTGCAGGAGTGGTACCGCAATGCCAATCAGATGGCAGCTCTTTTTGCGAATTACAATCCGTACTTTGAGAGCAGGGAAACAAGAAACATGCTTTTGAATCATCTGGATCTGACCAGGGAGGAGATTGAGCATCAGGTCAATGGGGAATACGAACAGAGCATTGATGTATTCCGCGATGTGGAACAGCAGGCGCTTGCGATGGCAGATTATTTTGCGAGAGGACTGCTGGCAAGATAAAACGTATAGATTGAAGCCTTCTGCTAAATGCAATTCAACTGATCATTCATTCGTTAAAGCAGATAGAACAGCTGCAGAAAAAGCCCCATGCGGTAGAGTCCGCCTTCAAACCGCATGGTGGAACAGTAGAGATGCACAGGGGATTTCCGGCGGATTAGAAAAATGCCAAAAGTAACGGAATCGCAAGATTTGCAATAAAAACAGCAATTAACTTGAATTGCCAGTAAAAAAATGTACATGCTATAATGCAATTATCAAGATTAAGGGGGAAAAAGATATGCCAATGCAGATGGGTTTCCGCTGGTACGGCGAGGACAATGACAAGATCAGCCTTGCTGATATCAAACAGATTCCGGGTGTGACGAGCATCGTGTGGGCACTGCATCATAAACTGCCGGGAGAAGTGTGGACGGTAGAAGAGATTGCAGAAGTGCAGAAACAGCTTGAGCCATATGGTTTTAATATGGACGTTGTGGAATCTGTCAATGTACATGATGATATCAAGATCGGACTTCCGAGCCGTGACCAGTATATTGAAAACTACATCCAGACAATTAAGAACCTTTCCAAATTCGGTGTCAAGGTTATCTGCTATAATTTTATGCCGATCTTTGACTGGACGCGCACGGATTTATTTCATCCGGTAGGAGATGGTTCGACAGCACTTTATTACGAAGCAGGCAAGATCCATGATGATCCGAAGGAAATGGCAGACTATATTTTAAATAATTTACATGGAATGACATTTCCAGGCTGGGAGCCGGAACGTATGGAGAAACTGGACGAGCTCTTTGCAGCTTACAAGCCGGTGACAAAAGAAGTATTGTGGGAAAACTTAAAATATTTTCTTGAGGCGCTTATGCCGACCTGTAAAGAATGCGATATCAAAATGGCAATCCACATGGATGATCCGCCATGGGATATTTTCGGACTTCCGCGTCTTCTGACCTGTGAAGAAAATATTGACCGTTTCTTAAAGATGGTTGACAGCCCGTACAACTGTCTGACACTGTGCTCAGGGTCTTTGAATGCCGACCCGAGAAACAATGTGGCAGATATTGTCCGCAAGCATTGTGACCGCATTGCATTTGCGCACATCCGAATGGAGATTTTTCGGAGGCTTCTCATCGTGACTGTGATGGGGATACCGGAATCCTTGACATTTTAAAAGCATACCATGACTGCGGATTTGAGGGTTATATCCGTCCGGATCATGGACGCCACCTCTGGGGTGAAAAGCCGGGCAATGTTCGTCCGGGGTATGGCTTATACGACCGCGCACTGGGTATTATGTATATGCTCGGCGTGTGGGATATGCTCGATAAGCTGGATGGAAATAAATAAGTATAAAATATGCATAATTAGGGACTGCCGTATGGCAGTCCCTTGTATTATGGAAAAGTCCGTGGCATATGCCGCGGATTTTTGTATGCTTATCTCTGGTTATCAAAAGGGCATTATTTGCCAGTCAAAAAATCTGAAGTTACCTTTTGACACCTGAATCCGCATCAGTAAAAATCATGCGTTTCTTTTTCACGGGTCCGGAAGCTGCGTGGAGAGATGCCATATTCTTTCACAAACGCTTTGTAAAAAACAGAATAATCACAAAAGCCGCACTGTTCGGCAACTTCTTTCAATGGAAAGCCGGAATTGATCAGATTTTTAGATTCGATCAGTCTCCGCTGGGTAACGATTTTGTAAAAGCCGGTGTCAAGCTGCTTTTTAAAAAGCTGGCTTACTGTCGACTGGCTTACCATAAACTGCGCTGAAATAGATGCGAGGCTGAGGTCTTCGGATAAATGCAATTCAATGTAGTTGAGAATCTGGTCTAACAGGCCTGTATTCTCCGGTTTGGGGATGTCTGACTGCGGATGGTCGTTCATACGGTAAAACAGACAGAACAACTGCAGAAAAAGCCCCATGCGGTAGAGCTCGCTTCCAAGACGCATGGTGGAACCCTCGTACAACAGTGCAGCCAGAAGCTGGTCGATCTGGTTTAAGAGTGTTCCTTCCGGGCGGATGACATAGGGGAGCTGCTTTTGTGGTGCATATTGGGAGGAGCCTGTATCCGCAAAGAAGTTCTGCTTACAGGTCTCAAAAAAATCGTTGTTGATCCAGAGTACGGTTCTCTGATAGGGTTCCCGAAGCTGCTCTAAAAATAAAGGGCGGTGGCTGGTGCCGGGGGGAACGAGGATGATATCATTTTTGCGGATCTGGTAACGGGTGTTTCCAATGAGATATTGCAAGTTTCCACTGCGGCAGAAAAGAAGTTCGTAAAACTCGTGGCTGTGGAGGGTTACATAGTCTTTCGTGTAACTGGTATCCTCATGCACATCCAGATAGGGGCTGTCCATTTCCAGTTCCTGGTATCCGATCAATTCCCCACCGGCAGTCAGGATGCCATCGAGCGTGGAAATATACGGAGGCTTCATCGAATCCTTATGTTCCATTAAAAAACGTTTCATTTGGCTATATTTCATAAAAACTCCTGTTCTGATTTGTTATATTTATACAATCCTACAAATATTATAGCACAATAAATGTAAGATATGCAATGTATTTTAGTATAAATGCAATTTAAATTGCAATAAAGCAAATGTATCATAAGGATATCGGTTCTTGTGAAATGTACAGACACAAAACCAATGCGCGCGTACAAATACCAGAAGGAGAAAAATTTATGAATGAAAGAAATGTAAGACCCTTTTCAAAAAGGGATGAGATCGGATATGTGTTTGGAGATATGGCGGGCAGTTTTGTCAATTTATTTGTAGACGCATATTTTTTGACGTTTTGTACTTATGTGCTGGGAATCAGTCCGGCGTGGATGGGTTCCCTGTTCCTTGCAGCGAGACTCTGGGATGCAGTAAATGACCCGATCATGGGTTCTTTTCCGGACCGTTGGATGCTTGGAAAATCAGGAGATAAATTCAAACCGTGGATTAAAATTTTTATGATACCGCTAGCGTTGTCAGGTGTGCTTTGTTTTTCCAAAGTGCCGTTTGAAGGTGTTGCACTTCATGCGTGGGTCGCTTTTGTGTATGTCTTATATGGAATGAGCTATACCGGAACTTCCATGCCGTTTGGTGCGATGGCAAGTGTGGTCAGCACAGATCCGATTGACCGGAGTAAACTCTCAAGGGCAAGAAGTCTTGGCGGAACATTTGTGGGAATTGCAGCGTTATCCTTTGTGCCGGTAGTCTGTTTTGACAGCGAAAGCAACATTATCCCGGAAAGATTTACACTTCTGGCAGTTATTTTTGGAATTTTAAGTGTGGTCTGCTACTGCCTGCTGTTACATTTAACGACAGAGCGTGTGCGTGAGGAAAAGAAACAGAATACAGAAAAGTTCAATTATGGAAATGTGTTGAAAGCAGTCGTAAAAAATAGGCCACTGATCGGTGTCATGGTTGCAACCATTGGAAGTATGCTCTATATCACCGGTTCAAACCAGATTAGAAGTTATGTATTCAAAGAGTACTATGGAAATACCTCTGCAATGACTCTGCTTAGTCTTGCAAGTGTGCCGATCATTATCATCTGTTTCCCGCTTGTGCCAAAACTGGTTGCAAAGTTTGGAAAGAAAACGACATTGATGTTTGGCGTAATCAGCAGTACCGTGCTCAGTGTAATCATTTTTGCCGTAAAAATACCAAACGTTTATGTTTATTCGGTACTGAATGTACTGGCAATGATCGGACAGACCGTATTTACCATGCTGATCTGGGCGCTTGTCACAGACTGTCTGGATTACAGTGAGTGGAAGTTCCATGAGAGAAGTGATGGCTCGATGTATTCCCTTTATACGTTCAGCCGTAAAATCGGTTCCACCATTGCTTCCGCAGGTGTTTCCTTCGGACTCCAGGCGATCGGATATATTTCTGGAAATAATGTGGTGCAGTCAGATGCAACCATAAACAATATCTACATGTTAGTGGCATTGATCCCGGTGCTGACCTGTGTGCTGGAACTCATTGGTATCGGCGCAATCTTTAATCTGGATAAGGAACAGACCAAAGAAATGTATGCGGAATTAAAACAAAGACGTGAATAGTAAAGAGGAGATTAGATTGAAAAAAATTGATATTCATCTTCATCTGACATTACAGCAGTATCCGAAAACAGATACCATGTTCCTTTCCAGTGCGGCACAGATGCTGCCGCACTTAGAGGAACTTGGAATTGAACAGGGAATCGTGTTATCTTCCGGCGAACAGGAAAATGAGCAGATCCTGGTTGCAGCAAATGAGGAGTGTAAACGCATCTGTGAACAGTTCCCCAAGAAGTTCCACTGGATGTGCAATGTGGATGCAAAAAACCAGACAGATGTGTATAAACGGATCTTAGCCTGTAAAGAGAGCGGTGCGGTCGGAATCGGGGAACTGATGGTAAACCAGAGGCTGGATGCTCCATTTTTACAGAGTGTATTTGAGGTGGCAGACGAATTAAAATTACCTGTTCTTTTTCACATGAGTCCGAAAGAGGGCTTTCAGTATGGGGTTGTGGACGGGCCGGGGCTCCCGCTGCTGGAGGAAAATTTAAAGCGTTATAAAGGATTAAAGTTCATCGGGCACAGTCAGCCATTCTGGCATGAAATTTCAAAAGATGCACCGGCGACCCCAAAGGAACGGATGAAATGGGGAGAGGGAGCTGTATGTCCCGGCGGCAGACTGCCATATCTGTTTGAAACCTATGAAAATTTATATGGAGATCTGTCCGCAAACAGTGGCGGATGTGCAATCATGCGTGACGAAGAATTTGGGCTGGCTTTTCTGGAAAAATATCAGGACCGGTTGCTGTTTGGAACAGATATGGCAAATTGTGAAATGACATTTCCGCTTGGAAACTGGCTGGATGAGCAGGAACACGCAGGAAGACTCAGCCGGAGTGCCTATGAAAAAATCTGCCGTACAAATGCAGAAAAATTATTTCACTTATAAGAAAAAAGAGGGATAGCCGAAAACATACCACATCCCTCAAAAACAGGAGGAAACATATGAGAACAAGAATATTACCTAGAATGTTAAATGATGAGGTGGAAGAATATCTTTCCAGAAATGACATTATCATTGTACCGGTCGGAACGGTAGAGATGCACGGGGGATTTCCACTGGATTCAGAAACCACCATCAGTGAGGCATTTGCACTGGAGATGGCAGAGGCGTGTGACGGGCTGGTATTGACAGGACTTCCGTATTTTTACGCAGGCGCAACGGCAAGCGGCAGGGGAACCGTCCAGGTGAGTGTGCGGGAAGGAATCGACTATTTGATGGCGGTGGCAAACAGCCTGTTGCGCCAGGGATTCAAACGCCAGATCTACATCAGTTTTCACGGCCCGGCACATATGACATGCAGTCCGATGGTGCGGGATTTCTTTGATGAGACCGGAGTGCCGATTTTATATATGGACCTCACCATGCAGATGATGAAAAATGCAAGGGATATTTTTACATCAATGGACAGTTTCCACGCAATTACAGTGGGAGCTTATCAGAAAATGAACCGATTAAGTGACGTGCCGCTCACAACGGAGTATGCGCATAACGAGCCGCAGTCCTGTGCCGGATTTGAGGATATTTTCGGACTGGCATATCAGAGTGCTGCGATCGGTTATTATTTTGGCGAGAAAAAAGACCACATGAGTACACCGGTCATTGCAGATGAAGCAGCGAGGGAAACACTTGCAAAAGAGGGTGTGGAAATCATTGAAAAATTGGTGGAGCGCATGGATATGAACCATATCGTAGCACAGATGAGGGAATTGGAGCATTATAACAGCGAAGTTGCAAAAAAATGCCCATGGGTTCCCTCTAACACTAAAACAGAGCGGTAGATTCTACTGCGGTTTCTGCGCATAAAGTTCCTTATATTCTTTGGGTGAGATGCCATACTCTTTTTTGAATGCACGAAAAAAACTGGTGTAATCTTTGAATCCGTACATCAGGTAGATTTTTGTGATATTTTCATTGCTGAGAATGGCATCCCTGCACATGGATAACCTTTTTTTAGTAATATACTGATGGACGGATATTCCAAAGTTATCCTTAAAAATATGGGAAATATGGTATTTGCTCACAAAAAAAGCTTTGGAGAGGCTGTCTAAGGAGAGATCCTCATCCAGATGGGACTCAATGTATTGCAGGATGCCGTCATACAGACCAGAGGCATCTTTGCGGGCTGCAGGATGTTCTGCCTCATAGACAGCCCGGTTGATGTGGAGCATCAGATCGTTCACGCAGAGCTCGATCTTGGCAGCTTTTCCAAAACGGTCCGCATGGATCTCCTCGATCAGCCGGAAAATCTTTGCGGAAAGCGCATTGAAAGCCACGACATCATAGTGATAAATAAAATGATGGGTATCCTGTGCATGTTCGATCAGATAAACATAGTCTTTGGACAATTCTTTCAGTTTCTGACAGTAATCCTGACTGATCCAGAAAACAAAACGCTGATAGGGAAGTGTTTCCCCCACACTGGACACATGGTGGTGAATACCAGGGGGAATGAAGACCATATCCCCCGGTTTCAGATGATGATGTTCCTTTTCAATGGAGATCGTTACATTTCCCTCCAGAAAAAAATAGAATTCATAGTAATCGTGGGTGTGATCTGTCACGCCATAAAAGTGGTTGTCATTATAATAGTAAATTTCAAAATCTTTGGACAGCATATACTGTCGTTCATTAAAAGGAGACTGTAACTGTCTGCGCATGGTAAAATCCTCTGAAATATTTCAAATATAAGGAAAAAGTGACGATCTGATATAAAAAATTTACCACAGAATCGCAATTTTTGCAATGTGAACAACAAGCAACTCTATTGGATGTCTTAAGGGGATTCACTTATAATAAACATATCAAAAAACGTTGAACAATGGAGAAAGGAAAAGCTATGGAATTAAGTACACTTGGTTTAAAAGACAGGGCACAGTGGGAAGCAAAGGGATATCAGCTTCCGCAGTTTGACCGTGCAGCAGTAACAGAGGCAACCAGAGAAAATCCGTGCTGGATTCACTTTGGTGCAGGAAATATTTTCCGTGCATTTCAGGCAAATGTAATGCAGAATATCTTAAACAGAGGGGAAATGGAAACAGGCCTGATCGTAGCGGAAGGTTTTGATTATGAGATCATTGAAAAAATGAACCGTCCGCATGATGATTATTCCATTCTTGTCACATTAAAGGCAGATGGAAGCGTCGAAAAAACAGTTGTCGGTTCTCCGGAAGAATCCTGTATCCTCGATTCGGAAAATGAGGGCGAGTATGGCAGATTAAAAGAGATTTTCTGCAAACAGTCCTTGCAGATGGTATCCTTTACCATCACAGAAAAGGGATACAGTCTGGCAAACGGAAAAGGAGAACTGCTTCCGGCAGTCGCTGCCGATTTTGCAGCCGGCCCGGAGAAACCTGCAAGCTATATCGGAAAAGTTGCATCTCTTTTATACACACGTTTTAAAAACGGACAGCTTCCGATCGCCATGGTATCCATGGATAACTGCTCCCATAACGGGGATAAATTATATGCGGCAATCCATACATTTGCCGAAAAATGGGCAGAAAACGGTCTTGCAGAGAAAGATTTTGTAAACTATATCAATGACAGGGAAAAGGTTTCGTTCCCATGGTCTATGATCGATAAGATCACGCCGAGACCGGATGCTTCGGTGGAAGAGATCTTAAAGAAAGATGAGATCGATGGGCTTGATCCGGTCGTTACATCCAAAAACACCTATGTAGCTCCATTTGTGAATGCAGAGGAATGTGAATATTTAGTGATCGAGGACTGGTTCCCGAACGGACGCCCAGAGCTGGAAAAGGGCGGCATCATGTTTACCGACCGCGCAACCGTTGACAAGGTGGAAAAAATGAAAGTCTGCACCTGCTTGAATCCGCTTCACACGGCTCTTGCAGTGTTTGGCTGTCTGCTTGGCTACACAAAGATCTCCGATGAAATGAAAGATGCAGAGCTTCGGAAAATGGTGGAGAGAATCGGATATACCGAGGGACTTCCGGTCGTTGTGGATCCGGGTATCCTTGATCCGAAAGAGTTTATTGATACCGTGTTAAATGTCCGCATACCGAATCCATTTATGCCGGATACACCACAGCGTATTGCCACAGATACTTCACAGAAACTTGCAATCCGCTTTGGAGAGACCGTGAAAAATTATCTGGCATCTGAAGATAAGGATATCAAAAACTTAAAACTGATCCCACTGGTATTTGCGGGATGGATGCGGTATCTCATGGCAGTCGATGATAATGGTGAAAAATTTGAGTTAAGCCCGGATCCGCTGCTTGAGACCGTCTGTCCGGTTGTTGCCGGTATCCGGCTTGGTGATACAGATGTGGAAGAAACGATCCGGCCATTACTGACAAACCGTGCTATCTTTGGTGTGGATCTTTATGAGGCCGGTCTTGCCGGACTGACGGTGCAGTATTTTAAGGAACTGATCGCCGGGGTGGGCGCAGTGCGTGCTACTTTAAAGAAGTATGTATAGGCGCTGATTCTGATGCCAAACCATTTTTCCCTGCATATCTTATAGTACAGGATGTGAATTTCTGAAAAAAATATGCAGGAGGGAAAAATGCCAGATTTTAATGTGATAAAAATTGGATGTATTGTGGTGATCCTGCTTGTTTTACTGATTGCAGCAGTGATCATCACGGTAAAAAGAGAAAAAAGTAAGAGAAAAATACGCCGGATGTGTGATGCAGAGAAAATTCAGCTTCTGAATGAACTCGCAGAACCATTCGGCTTTTGTTATGTGCCGTGTGAAGACGTGTTCACGTCGAGGGAAGATGCGTGGCAGAGAAAACAGGGGTATGAGGCGCTTTACGACAGGGCAGCAGTGGGAGCAGGCATGGTGTTTGATGCACTGCCTATCTATTTTGATTATGCTGGCGAAACCTGGCTGATCGAATTCTGGAAGGGGCAGTATGGCATCAATACCGGAGGAGAGGTTGGCGTATATCATGCGGGAAAGGTCGTCCCGGAACGATATTACAGGATCGCCCATTTTGAGGCGGTGGAAGATCAGGATATGCCGTTTATCCAGTGCAGGCTAGACCGCAGGCGGAAAAAAGTTTATTTCCTGCAGAAGCGGCACTGGTGGCTGACCGGATTTGGGATGGGGACATTTTCGAGACCATCGGATCTGATATTGGTGACGACAATACGGTTTCAGAATGAATGCATGGCAGAAGCATTTTTTGAGGGATTAAAGCGGGCGAAAGGAAAAATACCGGGGAATAAATACCGGATCTGCCGTAATGAAGTTTATGTCAGAATGGATTTCTGTATGAAACACAAATTCTGTGCGTCCGTTTGGCGCTGCATGGTGCAGGCTTGGAACTGTTTCTGCTGTTTCCTTTACCGTCTGTTCACACATCCGTTTATTGCTACACCTGACCGTCTTTTATTTTTATACTATCAGCTTCCGTGGTGTTTGAAACATGCGTTTCGGATGCGGGGATGGAAGCATGGAAAATAAGAAAAGATATCCGCCCTTTTCCTGTCAGATGCGGATCGATAAAGCGCTTTCAGAAGCAGTCCATCTTCCGCTTAACAGTTGCAGCCGTTATATCATCATCAGCGACTGCCACCGGGGAGAGGGAGGGGCAAATGATAATTTCTTGAGAAACCAGCATCTGTATATGGCGGCGTTAAACTACTATATCGCGCATGGTTTCACCTATTTTGAACTCGGTGACGGGGAGGAATTGTGGGAAAACAGGCATCTTTCCCGCATTGAGGAGAGTCATCAGGATGTCTACTGCCGGTTTGAAACACTGCAGAAACAGTGCCGGATATACCGCATTTACGGAAATCACAATATGGAAATGAAAGGCATGTTAGGGGAAGCAATGATCTTAGATAACTGTGAGGGAGGCAGGGATATCTGCATGATCCACGGGCATCAGGCAGATTTTTTTAACTCAGTCTGCTGGAAATTATCCCGTTTTCTGGTGCGGTATTTCTGGAAACCGTTAGAGCGTTTTGGCGTCAGTGATCCGACGAGTGCGGCGCGGAATTATAAAAAGACCTTAAAATATGAAAAATGTTTAGATAACTGGACAAAAGAGCATGACTGCTATCTGGCGGCCGGACATTCCCACCGTCCAAGGCTGCCGGCAGACGGCAGTCTGTACCTGAATGCCGGGAGCTGCGTGCATCCGTATGGCATTACCGGAATTGAAATCACAGATATGCAGCTTACACTGGTGAAATGGAAGATGGCGACGAGACCGGATCTGTCGCTTTTTGTAGCGCGCGAAGTGCTGATAGGACCGGTTGGTATTACCTGAATTTAAAGTACTTATAAGTACAGGTAATGAAAAGTTGACATAATATAGAAAAATACAAAAATTTTTGATTCCATGGAACTAAAAATCGGAAAAATCATTTGACGGAAACTGCATTTATGATAATATATATTCATTATATGGATAGTATCGGGTGTTTTCTTACACGCGAAAGTAAGTGGAGGTTCAGAAGAAAATGATTAAAGTTGTGAAATTTGGCGGCAGCTCTCTTGCAAGTGCAGAACAGTTTGCAAAGGTTGGTAAAATTATCAACGCAGATAAAGAGAGAAGATATGTAGTTCCGAGTGCACCGGGAAAAAGAAATTCCAAAGATACCAAGGTTACTGATATGTTATACGCATGTTATGACCTGGTGGAGGCAGATGAAGATTTCCGTGTGCCGCTCATGAAGATCAAGGACCGCTATGACACAATTATCAATGGTCTGAATTTGAAATTATCGTTAGAAGATGAGTTCAAGAAAATCGCAGAGAATTTTAAAAATAAAGCCGGTGTGGATTACGCAGCTTCCCGTGGAGAATATTTAAATGGTATCATCATGGCGAATTACCTTGGCTATGAGTTTGTAGATGCTGCAGAAGTTATTTTCTTTGATAAAGAGGGAAACTTTGATGCAGAAAAGACAGATAAGGTACTCAGTAAACGTCTTGCAAAGATCGAGCGCGCAGTAATTCCAGGATTTTACGGTGCTAATCCGGACGGAAGTGTCCGCACATTTTCAAGAGGCGGTTCTGATATCACCGGATCTATCGTATCAAGAGCCGTACATGCAACCTGTTATGAGAACTGGACAGACGTATCCGGTTTCCTGGTTGCAGATCCAAGGATCATCGACCATCCGGAAACGATCAAGACGATCACTTACCGCGAGTTAAGAGAGCTTTCTTACATGGGAGCAAGCGTACTGCATGAGGATGCGGTATTCCCGGTCCGCAAAGCCGGTATTCCAATCAATATCCGTAACACCAATGCGCCGGAAGATGCAGGAACCTGGATTGTTGAGAGTACCTGTCATCAGTCGAAATACACGATCACGGGTATCGCCGGAAAGAAAGGTTTTGTTTCTGTCAATATTGATAAGGATATGATGAACTCCGAAGTTGGTTTTGGAAGAAAAGTTTTATCCGCATTTGAGGAAAATGGAATTTCATTTGAGCATATGCCATCCGGTATCGATACGATGACGATCTTTGTGCATCAGCCGGAATTTGAGGGCAAAGAGCAGTCTGTGATTTCTGCGATCCATCGTCTTGCAAAACCGGACAGCATTGAGTTAGAGGGAGATCTGGCATTGATCGCAGTCGTTGGACGCGGTATGAAATCTACCCGTGGAACAGCAGGAAGAATTTTCTCCGCACTGGCACATGCAAACATCAATGTTAAGATGATCGATCAGGGATCTTCTGAGTTGAACATTATCATTGGTGTCAGCAATGCAGATTTTGAAAATGCGATCCGTGCGATCTATGATATTTTTGTAGTGACCCAGTTATAAAAAAAGAAACCTGCGGCGGAATTTTATTTCCGTCTGCAGGAGAGTATATGCAGCGTACAGTCCAAAATGCTGTGACACACAATGAAGGCGACACCGTATGGAATTCATTCATGCGATGCCGCCTTCTAAACTATTTCGTCCATGGGACTATACCTCAATTCATCTGTATTTTTCTGAGCTTGTCTCAGATTCGTTTGTACTTCTCCGCTTTATCTTCAATCCGGATCTGTTATTCTTATGACTCCTGATATCGTATCATATCTGAGAATCTCGTCTGATACTGATTCATAAATCCTTTCTTAGGACCGTCATGTTTTCTTTCCTCTTTTGAATGAAAAAACGAATGCGCTTATGTTTTCGGTGGTTCGTACCTCTCTTTCTTAGTATCGTTTGGGGTAAATCGTTATCTTTCTGGTGGTTTGTACCTCTCTTTCTTAGTATCGTCTAGGGTAAATCATTATCCCTCTGGTGGTCTGTACCTTCCTTTCTGGCTGCTTCGTCTCTGCAACCGTTTTTGTTTTTCTTTCGTATCTCTTTTGTTATTTTGTAATTTGATTATATCTGATAAAAATATATTTGTCAATAAGAAAATAGATAAAATGTAAAAAAAATAAAAGATAATTAAAAATTATGTAAAGTTAATGAAAAATTCAGAAAATACAAAAAGCACAGAAAATAAAAACAAAAACGGAAAAAATGTTTGACATGAGACTCAAAACCCAAAGTTCAATGAAAGTTTGACAGGAACGGGAAGACGAATCTGGAACGGCAGAAACAGAACCTTCATATAATAATGTGAAGGGAGCGTAAAGGAGTTTGCATGGACAGACAGACAATTCTTCTGATCAGCGATATGCGTCAGGTGTGTCTTGCTGAGATACTGACAAAGAAAGGTCATAATGTGCGCTGCCTCG
>OCRP01001375.1_pt1 | contig 13043 bp, 9 predicted proteins | sample 1538871 | NCBI WGS metagenome assembly OCRP01 (sample SAMN04571731, study PRJEB22368) | human gut metagenome | biome: human gut; material: stool | host: Homo sapiens | place: Luxembourg | collected 2012-09-20 | reverse complement strand
GCCGCGCGGCAAGGAGATATATTGCCAGACCGGAGGGGCCCCGGGGGCGGGAATCGCGCACTCCATATTTTGTTCACAAATAAATAGATCCCTCAGTCGCGTCACTGAGGTTAAAACTGAAGCATTGGCTTCTGATATTGGCGATGACCAGCTGTTTTATGAGTATTGAGACATCGGTCATCTCTGGAGCGCTACTTTACTCCAAAGGCATCAGCTATTTGTTTCCTATCGGTAAAAGGCGGGTTTTGTTCGCCAAGCGTTCTTATATATAGATAGATACGGGTTCGAACCCGTGCACCGGCAACAAAAAAGACGGCCAACCGAAGTTGACCGTCTCAACAATCTTTGGGTGGGCCGTCAGGGGTTCGAACCCTGGACCTTGGGATTAAAAGTCCCCTGCTCTGCCAGCTGAGCTAACGGCCCGCGGGTGGCATTGTACCACGGTCTGGGACTATTCCCAACTCCATTGGCCGTTCTGGAAAATCACAACTTCACGTCCATCAGGCGTAATGCCCGTAATATCGATGTCGTCCGTGCCGATCATAAAATCGACGTGCGTGCTCGAGACGTTAACACCATGCTCCAGGAGCTCCTCCTTGGACATGTCGTACCCACCCTCGATGCATTCGGGGAAACCGACACCTAGCGCGAGATGGCAGCTAGCGTTCTCGTCATAGAGCGTATCGTAGAACAGAACACCACTTTCGCGGATCGGCGTGTTCTTGGAGATGAGCGCGACCTCTCCCAGGTGAGCAGCGCCCTCGTCAGTATCGATGATACTTGCGAGCGTTGCCTTGCCCACGCGGGCGTCGTAGTCCACCACGCGGCCGCCCTCGAACTTAATCCAAAAATCGTCGACTTTATTGCCGTGGTGGATGAGCGGCATGGCCGAGTACACGATACCGTCGGCGCGCATGCGATCGGGCGAAGTGAAGACTTCCTCGGTGGGAATGTTGGGGAAGAAGGGGTGCCCATCGGGCGTCTTGCCCTTGCCGCCGGCCCACTCGTGACCCTTCGTCATGCCAATCGTCAGATCGGTTCCATTTGCCGCGGTGTAATGCAGGCAGTCGAAACGATTGTCGTTCAGGAAACGCAGGTTCTTTTCGAATGCGGCGTCATGGAGCTCCCAGTCGCTCTCTGGGTCCTGGCCATCGGCGCGAGCGGTGTGCAGAATCGCATTCCACAGCTTATAGATTGCAACCTCATCGGCGTCTCCCGGGAACACCTCGCGCGCCCAAGCCACGACCGGAGCGCCGGCGATGCACCACGGATTGATGTTGTAATCCAGTCCACGGCGGAAAACTTTGCACTGCGTGTTCTTTGCCTTAGAAGCTGCAGCGGGCTTAGCGGGATCGATGCCCTTAAGGGCGGCGGGGTCCGCACCCTCGATAAAGATAAAGCAGGCACCGTCCTGGGCCAGGGAATCCAGCTGCAGGCGCTTCCACTCGGGCGTCTGCTCAAAATAGCTTTTCTCGACATGCTCGTACGTGAGCCTCGTCACGGCATCATCGGCCCAGATGACCGTCACGTGGCCGGCGCCGGCAGCATAGGCCTCCGCGACCACCACGCGCGCAAACGGCGCGCACTCAACCGGAGACTGAACGACGACTTCCTGGCCGGGCTTAACGTTTACGCCCTTGCGGACAACCAGGCGCGCATAGTTTTTAATCTTGGGCTCCAGGGACTTCATACCCTCCAGGGCCTCTTCGACCGTCAGGGCAGCTCGAATCATGTGCCACTCCATCTATCTATAGAACAGTAAAAAGGCGCGCCGCAAAAACGACGCGCCTTATATCTTAGCGATAAGTATGTATACAAACGCTACTTCTTCTTGGAGTCCTTCTTGTCCTCCTCGGCAGCCGCGCGCTCAATAAGAGCGTTGAGCTTGTTCTCGGACATGCCCTCGGCCTGCGCGCGGTACATGTTGCGCAAGGGACGAATACGAGCGAAGTCATAGATAAAGTCGCCCAAAATGATGACATAGGACAAAACAATGCCGACCATCTGGACAGGGCTGGACACCATGCCAGCGGGAGCGAAGTACAGCGAGGCCCAAATTGCCACGACGAGCACCATGCCAATGGCGAGCACAATCCACCAGATGCGACGGCGCTTGGTGTAGTCCTCGTCCTGCTTGAGGAGGATATTCGACACCGTATAGATGCGGTCCTCCTTGGCACGCTGCTTAGCCTTGCGGGCGCGCTTCTCCTCTTTAGAGAGGCCCTCGAGGTTCTCGCCCTTCTCGAGCTCTTTGCGGCGTGCCTTAGACGAAGCCGGCACGACGCGAACGGAGCTCGCTGCTTGGCGGGCGGGCTTAGCAGATGCGGCAGACTTGCGCGCAACCCCGGTAACTTCGTGGGATTGCGTGCGCTTGTTCGTGGCGCTACGGGTACTCACTTATGCGTTCTCCTTCATGCTTGTGAACTGGGAGCCCGTGATGATCTGGAAGGCCTCGCGATAGCGCTCGGACGTGCCATCGATGACCTCGGCGGGCAGGTGCGGGGTCTCCCCCGTCATATCCCAGTTGGCCTTGAGCCAATTGCGGACGAATTGCTTGTCGTAGCTAGGCTGGATCTTGCCCTCCTCGTAGCTGGCAGCAGGCCAGAAACGGCTGGAGTCGGGCGTGAGGCACTCGTCGATCAGCGTGACCTTGCCATCGATGACACCAAACTCGAACTTGGTGTCGGCAATGATGATGCCACGGGTCGCGGCGTACTCGGCAGCGGCCTTGTAGATCTTGAGGGAAAGGTCACGAATCTGCGTGGCGATGTCCTCGCCCACGATCTCGCAGCAACGCTCGAACGAGATGTTCTCGTCGTGGTCACCGATCTCGGCCTTCGTGGACGGCGTGAACAACGGCTCGGGAAGCTTGGAAGCCTCGGTCAGGCCCTCAGGCAGCTGGATGCCGCAGACGGTGCCGTTCTCGTCGTAGGTCTTCTTGCCCGAACCGGTCAGATAGCCGCGGACGATACACTCGATAGGAATCGTCTGGGCCTTCTTAACCAGCATGGCGCGGCCAGCGAGGTAGTCACGATACTCAGCAAACTCCTCGGGGAAATCCGCCGGGTCGATGGAAACGAGATGGTTGGGGACGATGTCGGCAAACTTATCGAACCAGAATGCCGAGATGCGATTGAGCACCTCTCCCTTAAACGGAATCTCGTCGGGAAGAATGAAGTCGAACGCAGAAATGCGGTCGGTGGCGACCATCAGCAGGTTTTCACCGGCATCGTAAATATCACGAACCTTGCCACGGGAATCCGGACGACGCTCCATCGTTGTCACGTGAGTCACTCCTTACCTAAATACGACAGAAATGCGGGTTCTTTCCCGCATGTTTTCGCAAACTCGGAGCGGCAGGGACGCGGCCCCTCCTTCACCGAATAGCGAAAAGCTAGTGCTCCATTGTAGTAGATGCCGCGTCCGCCGTGTGCTCGCGGGGCAGATGAATTGTAAAAGTCGTACCCTTTCCAAGCTCCGACTCCACGGATATGTAGCCATGGTGACGCTCGACGATCTGCTTGGTCACGGCGAGGCCGACGCCCAGGCCGCCAGCTTCGCGGGCGCGGCTGGCATCGGCGCGCCAAAACCGCCCGAAGATGCGCGACAGATCGTCCTTGGCAATACCGATGCCGGTATCAGAAACGGCAATGCTGACGTGCTTGCGGTCACTGAGCACCGACACCACGACCCAACCGCCCTCGAGGGTGTAGCGCATGGCGTTGCTCATGAGGTTGATAACACATTGCGTGATCATGTCGGGATCGGCCTCGACGACATCGTCGTGCCCTTGGGTTTCATCTGCAAAGCGAAGACGAAGGTCACGGTCGGCAAACAGACGCTCCTGGCCGTTCACAATCGATCGCACGAACGGAACCATGTCCACCGGTTCTAGATTGAGCGGAGCCGTGCTGTTTTCCATACGCGATAGGTCGAGCATCTGCTGCACCAGACGAGCCAGGCGACGCGTCTCGGAAGCAACGGTCTCCAAATGCTCATCGTCGGTGGGATACACGCCATCCTGCATGGCCTCGACCGTTGCGAGCATGGCCATAAGCGGCGTGCGAAGCTCGTGTGCAACGTCTGAGGTCAGGCGCTTCTCGTGTTTCATATCCTTCTCGAGAGAAGTGGCCATCTCATCGAAGGTCTCACCCAGCTGATCGATCTCGTCATCACCGCGCAGCCCCGTGCGAGCCGACAGGTCGCCGTCACGGATTTGCTTTGCGGTACTGGTGATGCGATGAATCGGTTTGGTGAGCATGCGCGACACGAGCGATCCGATAACGACCGAAATGCAGATTGCAACAACCGCGGCGAGGGCCATGGCGTTAAAGGTCTTCTCCCTAAACGCAGAGTCCGCCTTGGTGAGCAGAGCGTCGGAGCCGATGGCCCACAGCTTTACCTGTCCGACATGCTCGCCGGAAGACGTTACAATCTCGACGTTAGCAACGCTATCGGAGTCGGTTGGAGCAGACGAGACCGGGCTATGCGATGCCCTCTTGCCGCTCGTGTCGTCGGTCGTAGCCTGGTTTTCGCGTACATCGGCGGTGGCGCTTGCCGAGGGCCAGGAATCGTCATAAACGATCACGCCCTTTTTATTGACGACCTGCATACCCAGATCGTCGGAAACCAAACTCGACGTTGCGACCGTGCGCAGTTCTCCCGCGGTCCAAGAGCCGTTTTCCTCATATGAGGTTGCCAACTTCTCGGCAGCGGAATTTGCGATTTCGACGATATTGGAGCGTGTGTAATCCGAAAAGACCGTGCCCCACACAACAGAGACAACGCCCACCAGCACCAATACTGTCATGAGCGATGTCAGAGCAAAAGCAAGTGCCATGCGCGAGGGATAGCTCATCGTTGGCCGTGAATCGGAACGAGGCGTGTTCCAACTAGCCTTGGAACCCGCCTCGCTCTCCTGCTTGTGCTTTTGTCCGATTTCAAAGCGCGCAGGTGTCATATGTGATTTCCCTATTTCTCGTCCGACTTATCGGTCTTGGCCGGAGCCTCGAAGCGATAGCCGACACCATGGACGGTGTAGAGCCACTTGGGCTTCTTGGGATCATCGCCCAGCTTGGCGCGAAGATTCTTCACGTGGCTATCGATGGTGCGCTCATAGCCCTCAAAGTCATACCCGAGCACTTTCTCGACCAGCTCCATGCGGTTATACACACGGCCGGGATGGCGGGCAAGCGTGGTGAGCAGCTTGAACTCGGAAGCCGTCAGATCGACTTCCTTGCCCTCGACCAAGATCTTGTGGCCCGAGATATCGATGACCAGATCGCCGAAGTCGAGTACCTCGACGGCGGGCTCGTCGGTCTGATGGGCACGGCGGAACAGAGCACGAACGCGGGCGACGAGCTCGCGCGGCGAGAACGGCTTAATCAGATAGTCATCGGCGCCGAGCTCAAGACCGATAATACGGTCCTCGATCTCGCCCTTAGCCGTCAGCATGATGATGGGGACATCCGAGGTATCGCGAATGGTGCGGCAAACGCGCTCGCCGGGAATCTTGGGGAGCATAAGGTCGAGCACGACCAGGTCGAACTGATGCTTCTCGAACTCCTCGATCGCGGACTGACCGTCGCCGACGCCCACAACCCAGTAGTCTTCGCGCTCGAGATAGGCAGCGACGGCGTCACGGATTGCCTTCTCATCCTCGACCAGCAGAATCTTTTTTGCATCTGAAGCCATAACACGGCCCCCCTGTCTCAATTAGCTAAGAACAAGCCCATTTTAACGCACCTGAGCCCGCCAGATGCCGCTATGACGCGGCAGCTCGGCGGGCGGTACTCACAATTACAACGCGTTTATTCCCCTGTTGGCGCCTTTTTAACCCCTCTAAGCTTAAAGAGAGAATAGGCGTGCAGTGACTGTCTCTGGTATACCCTGGCTGTTGCGCACCGTGGCGTACGTAAGGAATGAGTCCGATTTTCCCGCCGTAGCTGGATAATCGCCATACTCCAAAGCGCGGTCGGGCGACAGCAGCGAGCCATAGGTCTTGGCAGAGGTGTCGATCAGGAAATGCGACGCCTGTACCTTAACAAGGTATTTATTCTTCTTGCCAGCCGCACATGCGAGCGGTTCGCGTGACAGGAAGAGGTACGGCCCTCCCTCATTACCGATATACGTGCCCATATTGCCCAGGCTGCCCACGCCACTATAGGCCGCCTCGATAGAAAACACGAAGGTATCGCCCATATATACGGCCTCGAAAGGCGAAACTGACGAAGGGAGGACCAACTGGGCACGCTTGGTGTTGTTGCCGTCGGTCAGATCGATTGCCGTTATGCCGTAGTAGACGCCCTCGTCGTTGCGGACACGCGGCGAGATGGTCAAAATGCCGTCGCTCGCGCGCGGGGCCGATGCAAAGCGGCCCGTCGATTTCCAAATTACCTCGGCCTTGGATTCATCAAGCGAGCGACGATAGCAAAACGAATCACTACTCGTTTTATTGCCGCCTGCCGAAGGCATTTTATACCAGATGACCGATGACCCGAACGCCGTAAACAAGGGCGGATCATAGTCCTTGCCACCTCGATCGAGCTCAACCACGTCGCCAGAGAGCGAAGCGCCCGACAGATTTTGAGCGTAGAGCTTCCACGATGAATTGGCAAAGTTCATCTCAACCCACGCGAATACGCCGTCGCCGGCACGGACATCGTAGAATGCATATCCCGTGCCCTCGATAGGATCCTCGATTAATGTGGTAAGCGAGCCATCACCCAGGTTGAGCACACCGAGTGTGTTGGCGTGCAGCGCCGATGCGGGCGCCATCATCGCCGCGGCGTAATCGCCGTCGCAGTAGTACAGCAGCGTACCCAGAGGCAGCGTCCACGACGCCGCCGGCTCAAGATCGATGTCGACTGCCTCGTACTCATCCGTAATCGAGATGATCTTGGAATCGTCCTTGATAACCTGCGGCTCGCCGGCGGCATCATCGCTGGTGCCCGTTTTTTTCGAGCATCCGGCAAGTACCGTGGCAGCGCCCGCGGCAGCCCCACCGAGTACGAAGCCGCGACGCGATATTCCGTTCTTGATGTGATCGGCGATACCCATTAGGCGATCTCGGCGCGAGCGGCCTCGATAGCGCGTGTAAGCTGGTCGGCGCAGGAGGTCTTTTTCATACCGCAGGTATTACCGGCGAGAACCTCGATTACGCGATCGGCAGGAGCGCCCTCGACCAGCTTGGAGATAGCCTTGAGATTGCCGTCGCAGCCGCCGGTAAATTCAACGCCCATCACCTTGTTGCCGTCATCGGAAAGGTCAAGGTGAATATTGCGAGCACACACGCCCTGAGGCTTGTAATCAAACGAAATCATGCGATCCCCTCTCAGAATGTTATTCGAGACGACTATTATCCCCGTCTTTCCCTAAATGCAACGAGGCGCTTTGCCGGCAACACACATTACCAGCAAAGCGCCCTAAAAAGCTAACGTTATGCCCGAACCTACTCGAAGCTCAGCTGCTCCAGACGATCAAAGACCGTGTCGATACGGGTGAGGAAGTCCCACGGATCAAAGATCTCGTCGAGCTTCTCCTGGCTGACGGTGCAGCGCGGGTCGGCCTCGAGACGCTCCTTAAAGGTGGGGCCGGAGACACAATCCTGTACCTCGTGCCAGGTTGCCATAGCGTTCTCCTGCACAATGGCGTACGCGTCCTCGCGGGTGATGCCCGTGTCGACGAGGGCGAGCAGTACCTTGGAAGAGAAGATGAGGCCGCGAGTCTTATTGAGGTTGGCCATCATGCGGGCGGGATACAGCTGCAGGCCGTCGATAACGCGGATGAGGCACTGGAACATGTGGTCGAGGGCGATGAAACTATCGGCCTGGGCGACGCGCTCGGCAGAGGAGTGCGAAATGTCACGCTCGTGCCACAGGGCGACGTTATCGAAGGCAACCTGGGCGTTGGACTTCACGACGCGCGACAGACCGCAGACTTTCTCCATGGTGATGGGATTGCGCTTGTGCGGCATGGCTGAGCTGCCCTTTTGGCCCTTACGGAACGGCTCCTCGGCCTCGAGCGTATCAGTCTTCTGCAGATTGCGGACCTCGGTAGCGATGCGCTCGCAGGTGGCTGCGGTGGTGGCGAGAACGCCGGCGAGATAGGCGTGATGGTCGCGGCTGATAACCTGCGTGGACAGCGGGTCGTGAACCAGGCCCAGGTGCTCGCAGACATACTCCTCGACGAACGGCTCGATGGAGCTGTACGTGCCGACAGCGCCCGAGATAGCACCGAAGGCAACATTCTTGCGGGCGTCCTCAAGACGATCCAGATCGCGCTTGAGCTCCCAGGCCCAAGAGCCAAACTTCATGCCGAAGGTCATCGGCTCGGCGTGGATGCCATGAGTGCGGCCGGCACAGAGCGTGTTGCGCTCCTCAAAGGCGCGACGCTTGCAAATCTCGCCGAGCTTCTTGACGTCCTCGATGATCAGGTCGCAGGCCTGGGTGAGCTGGTAGCACAGGGCCGTGTCGCCCAGATCCGAGCTGGTCATGCCATAGTGAACCCAGCGGCTGGGCTTGGGGTCGCCCTCGGGAACATCGGCATCGATGTATTCCTTCATGTTGGTCAGAAAGGCAATGACGTCGTGGCGCGTGACTTCCTCGATCTCATCGACCTTCGCCTTCTCAAAGTTGGCATGGTCGCGGATCCACTGGGCCTCGTCTTTGGAAATACCGATCTTGCCGAGCTCCGCCTGGGCCTCGCAGGCCAGAACCTCGATCTCCTGCCAAATGGCGTACTTGTTCTCGAGGGAGAAGATGTGTCCCATCTCCGGGCGGGTATAGCGATCGATCATAGCGGCTCCTTTTTGGTTATTGGCACGTTGGTCGTAACCCAACCATTGTACCGTGCGCAGGTGCAAGTATGGGCAGCAGGCATTAACCTAACATTTTGGAATTGGAGCGAGCAACGGGACGTCTGCGTTATTTGCTTCGCAAATCCGCACCGGCTGCGGTCGATCCCCTCGGATTCACGGTGACGATGGGGAAGACTTTGTTGAATTGGCCGTCCCGAGGTCTTCTGTGCTCCATGGAGCGGACAACGGGACGTCCGCGTATTTGCTTCGCAAATCCGCACCGGCTTCAGGCGCCTGTCGGCGCCTTCGCCTGCTCGCTACAAACGCTTCGCGTTTGCTTAACGCTCGCACCCTGGCGGGTTCGAGTCCCGGCGCTTAGTAGTAAAAAGCACGGCAACGTAACGCTGTCGTGCTTGTGCTTTTTACTGGAGCGGGCAACGGGACTCGAACCCGCGAGTGTCAGCTTGGGAAGCTGATGCCTTACCACTTGGCGATGCCCGCATATGTGGGGGATAGTATAACGCGGTTGTCTTGTTCGATACAAGGGTGTCGATGCTTGTTTTAGCTGTGGAGAATCGTTTGAAAACCGCGCCAATTGTGGAGATGAGGACCTTTGTCTTTCTTTTCTTACCATCTTCTACCTGCACTTTTATCTGATTGTTGTATTTGAGCTCGATTTGTCAGAAATCGGGCAAGCTTTTGGTCAGGCTCCGGTACTTACCCGCATGAACCTCGGGGGTAGCCTCATCCTACGCGTCGCAACCTCCCCATGCGGCGCACGAGGGATAAGGAGCAGCCATGTCCAACGCACCCATGCACTCTGTCCACAGCGCAATCGCAACAGGTCCGCTGCTCCTGCTCCTCTTCCTGCTTTTCGGCTGCCTGGCACCGGGAGCCGCATTTGCCGTCGATGGCTACGACCAGCTCGGCTTCCGCACTATTAGCGATGATTGTGGGCCCTTCTTCATCGGCAAGTATGAAGCTCAAGACACCTCAATTGCCTACTGCATGAACCAGGAGCGCCCCGGCCCCACCAAACCGGGCGGCCCATGGCTCAACTTTGATCAAGGCTGGGTGTGGCTCGACGACGAGTTCGCGGCAATCGTTTGTCACGGATATCCCACCACCACGTCGTTTGGCGGTTACCATCTTTCACCCGATCGCGCCCGCGCCGCCACCCAGCTTGCCGTATGGATGCTCAACGGCACTACCCATGTCGACGGCACCTACTCCTACACGACCGCTCAGGGTAAAACCAAGAGCGGACACTTTACCGCCGACAATGAAGTCGTGGCGGCTGCGCGGTGGCTCCACGACAGCGCAAAATCAGGAAGCATCAAAGCCGCTCCGCACCGCGCGCGACGCTATCTAGGGGCCGTATCGGGCGGCAGCAAACGTCAAGACATGCTCTATGTACTGCCGGCGGTCTCTGTTTCCTTCCAAAAGCAGTCTGCTAACACCGTTATTACCAGCGGAAACAATACCTATCAGTTTACCGGGGCAACATTCGATATTTTTGAGAGCGCCAGCGGCGCGCGTGTCGGCACCATCAAGATGGACAGCAACGGTCGAGCGCAAGCAACACTTCTGCCCAACACGGCATACTACCTAGTTGAAACGAAGGCGCCGGCCGGCTATGTCCCCCGCCACGATCGTATTGCCTTTACCACGGGGAATGACGGCGGGCGGGCCGCCATTGATGAACAGCCCGGCACCATCAATCTGCGTATCGTAAAACTCGATGCCGCGACGAATGCCGGCCCCCAGGTGGGATCTTCACTCGCAGGAGCAGAGTTCACGTGTGTGTCGCAATCAACCCCTGGATGGGCACAAATCCTCACGACCGACGAAAGCGGTCGGGCCACCCTCGCCGATGTCCCCTTAGGAACCTTTACCATCTACGAATCAAAAGCCCCCGAGGGCTACCTGCCATCCAACGACAGCTGGACCTATACCGTTGGAGCCGACCAACTCGGCGATTCAGGCGTGGTCGAGATCGAATCTCGCGTTTCCGATATCCCCATTGCGTTTAACCTTGAGATTTCCAAATTCAAGGATTACGGCAATAGCGACCAATCCGGCCTGGAGCAGCCGGCGGGTGGTGTTGTCTTTGAGGTTGTCAGCAACAGCTCTCAGCAGGTTGTTGGCACACTGACCACAAACATCTATGGCTTTGCCTCCACCAAAGATCAGCCCGAAGCATGGTTCGGCACAGGCAAGCGACCCGCCGGTGTCCACGGAGCCGTCCCATACGACCGTGCCGGCTACACGGTTCGCGAGGTTCCGGAAACCGTCCCCGAGGGTTTTAAACGTGCAGGGGAATGGACCGTCGGGGCCAATCAGATTTCCGACGGCGCCGAGCTTCAATATATCGTAGACAACCACGCTCTGTCGACGCATCTCCAGATTGTAAAACGCGATGCCCAAACAGGCGCTTCTGTTCCCCTAGCCGGATTCACCTTCCAACTCCTCGACAGCAATCACGAACCTGTCTCACAAACTTGCTGGTATCCAGCACATAACGTAATGGACACCTTTACGACTGACGCGACCGGGACCGTCACACTGCCCGAATCGCTCGTGCCGGGCACCTATTATGTACGCGAAACCTCGGCCAAAGAGCCCTATCTTGTCGGCGAAGAGATCGAGGTAAACATACCCACCGACATGAACCTAACGCCCGTTGCAATCGCCTCGTATTATGACCACGCCGCGACCGGAAACATCAGAATCGTTAAAACCGATGCCATAGACGGGAGCAGCCTCGCGGGCGCCGTCTTTGAGATCCGTGCCTCGGGTGATATCGTGCGCCCCGACGGTAGCATTGCCGCGCTCGACGGTGAGACTGTCGCGACCGTCACGACGGATGAAACTGGAGAAGCACGCGCGGACAACCTCCCACTGGGATCTGACACCGCACGCTACGAGGTTGTCGAGACTCAAGCGCCGGCAGGCTTCTTGCTCGATCAGACAACCCATATTGTCGACCTTACTTATGCCGACCAGAAAACACCCGTTGTAGAAGCACGGCTTAACGTATCCGACGATTACACCAAGGTTGATATCTCCAAGGTCGATGCAAGCGGTGAGCAGGAAGTGGAAGGCGCACAGCTCACCTTATATGGTCCCGATAAAACCGAAATAGACTCCTGGACCTCATCCGACAAGCCACACCGCGTCGAACATCTTGCACCCGGCACCTACTCGTTGCGCGAAATGATGTCTCCGCGGACCTATGACCTTGCCGAGGAGATAACGTTTGAAATAAAGGATACGGGAGAAGTCCAATCCGTCGCGATGAAGGATGCGCCCATCGAAATCAAGGGGCAGGTCGACAAGCGTCAGGAACTTGTCCAACCTATCGAAAAGGGCCTGTTGGCTAACGGCGATGGTAAAAACCGTGCCGCGATGCAAACCAATACGGATGGGCTTTTCTCCTATACCATCGACGCTCGAAACAATTCAACTACCTGGGTTGATGAGTTCACACTTACCGATGATCTTGAGTGTGCCGAGGACGATACAGCGAGATTCGTCTCAATCGAAACCCCCGTCGCCATCGGCGACCTCAATGGTCTGTGCAACGTGTGGTATCGCACGACGCCGTTGGACTCGACAGACGTCGATGAGCCGGCAAACGCGACACTTGACGATGGGCACGAAAATCCTTGGCTTGAGTCCGACGAAGTAAGGGAAAGTCTGGGTGAGGATTGCCGCCTCGTCGATTACGACGGTTGGCGCCTCTGGAAGGCGGATATCTCGACCACGGAATCCACCACACTCGAGGCGAAAGAACTCGACCTTGCATCCAATACCGTCGTAACGGGCATTCGAATTGAATACGGTGCGGTAGCCGCCGACTTTACGACTCGAAGCGATGCGGATTCTTGGAACCGCGATGATCTCAAAGATGAGCACGACGATCTTGACGATGCCAAAGCAATCCTTGGCACAGACGCTCGGGGCGCAATCGTGCACATGCAGGCGACGTCGGCTTATACGCCCCAAACCGCACTCACCAACAGCGCACACGTCGATCTTTGCCGCAACGGCGGCGGCGATAAACTTGAGTCACATGACGATGACCGTGTCATTCAACGCTGTACCCTACCGCAGGACCTACCGGCAACAGGATCAGCTCCCATCGCCGCTTGCATCACCGCGCTCCTGACCTCGGGTGCCGCAGCCCTATGGTTCGCTCGCCTTAGGTCGATCCCAAAGAAGCGCTAGCGCGATGAAAAAGCGG
>OCRP01001357.1_pt1 | contig 13221 bp, 12 predicted proteins | sample 1538871 | NCBI WGS metagenome assembly OCRP01 (sample SAMN04571731, study PRJEB22368) | human gut metagenome | biome: human gut; material: stool | host: Homo sapiens | place: Luxembourg | collected 2012-09-20 | reverse complement strand
CTAGGTAAGTCCATGATGGGACCGTTATCTATAATTGTAGCAGCTGGTTTGTTGTTAGGTATCACTACTATTTTAACCAATGCTAGTTTAGTTGGAGAAGCGTTTGCAAGTGCAGCAGGTGTTCAAGTTGTTGTTGGTGCAGTATCTGCATTAGTTGGAAAGGTATTTGGATTATTACCAGTTTTATTTGCGATTTCTGTTGCCACTGGTATGGTAAAAGAAGATAAGGAAATTGCAGGATTTGCAGTTGTTATCTGTTTCGTTTTATTCCACGTAATGCTTAACTACATGTTAGGATTAAATGGAATTACAGCTGAAAACACAGCTATTGATTATTTAACAAGTCATGGATCAAGCACACTAGAGGCATATAAAATTAATGCAGCTTATGACACACAATTAGGAATTTTCACTTATCGTATGGGTATCTTTGGAGGTATCGTTACTGGTTTATGGACAGCATTTATTCACAATAAATTCCATACACAAAAATTACCTGTAGCATTTAGTTTCTTTGCTGGTAACCGTTTTGTTCCAATTATGATTATCTTAACAGTGCCATTCGTAGCAATTGTTTCTTACTTTGTATGGCCATTCTTCAGTATGTTGATTGATGGATTAGGAAATGTTATTAGTAAATCTGGATTATTTGGACTATTCTTATATGGATTTACAGAACGTTTATTGATTCCTACTGGTTTACACCACGTATTAAACCAGTTGATTCGTTTCACTCCAGTTGGTGGAACAGCTATGGTTGATGGACAAGTTGTTTCAGGAGCTTTGAATATTTTCCAAGCAGAATTAGTTTCGAAATCGATGGACTTAGGCATTTTCCGTCGAGCTACCAGTTTTTTAACTCAAGGTTATCATCCATTTATGTTATTTGGTTTGCCAGGTGCTTGTTATGCAATGTATAAGACAGCTTATGCTAAAGAACAACCAAAAGTTAAAGGTATGTTATTAGCTTCTGCATTAACTTCATTCGCAACTGGAATCACTGAACCAATTGAATTCTCATTCATCTTTATTTCGCCAGTATTATGGATTTTCCACGCATTTATGGCTGGTATGTCTTTCTTGCTTATGTCTTTATTACAAGTTGGTGTTGGTAACGCTGGTGGTGGTTTCGTAGATTTATTTATCTTTGGAATCCTTCAAGGTACATATACTAAATGGTACTTCTGTGTAATCCTAGGAATTGTTTACTTCTTCGCTTACTTCTTTGTATTCAAATATGTAATCGAAAAGAAGAACTTAAAAACTCCTGGACGTGATGTAGAAGATAGTAGTGATGATGTAGGACAAGTTGAAGCTAGTGAATTGGGAACAACAATTTTAAAAGCTATTGGTGGTAAAGAAAACATTCGCGACATTGATAACTGTATTTCAAGATTAAGACTAATTTTAAATGATACTTCAGTAGTTGATGAAGCTGCATTAAAAACAACTGGATCATTAGGAATTATTCGAATTAATGAAAATAATATTCAGGTTGTATATGGTCCAAAAGTAGAAGAAGCAACACACGCTTTAAAACAAGCAGCTGGTACGTATAAATAATAACAAAATATCTATAAGTGTATTTTTATAGATATTTGTTTAGTTAAGGAGATTAGATTTATGGAAGTAAAATATGAAAATGTAAAATTACCTGAGTGCGATTGCACAAATGTTCCAGTGCAGTTAACTGATGAAACAATGCAGGAACGATTAAATAAAGTGCTAGATAGAATGAATCGTGAAAACTTTGATTCATTAGTGATTTATGCAGATTTAGAACACGGTAATAATTTTGAGTACTTGACAGGATTCTTACCTAGATTTGAAGAAGCATTATTAGTTTTGAATTCAAATGGAAATCATTATATGGTTCTAGGAAATGAAAATTTAAATAAAGCTTCAAAAGCGAGAATTAAGAATACATCTATTCACTGCCCACACTTTTCATTACCTAATCAACCTATGGATGTTAATGAAGGAATCAAAGATATCTTAAAACGTTGTGAATTTAAAAGCGGTGATAAGGTAGGCATTGTTGGATGGAAAAACTTCACTAGTAAGTATGAGGATAATGCTCAATTATTCGATGTTCCATATTATGTTGTAGATACAATTAAAGAACTTGTTGGAAGTAATGTATTTAATGCAACAAGATTATTTATTGGAGAAGATGGTGCTCGTTGCACAAACAATGTAAATGAAATTGTTCACTATGAATTTGGAGCTGCCCTTGCGAGTGACTGTATTTTGAAGGCTATGAATCACTTGGATGTAGGTGTTTCTGAAATGGAATTGGGAAACATCTTAAATGCATATGGACAAAGAAATAGTGTAGTTACAATTGCGGCATCTGGACCTAGATTTATCAAGGCAAATATTTATCCAACAACGAACACAGTGAAATTAAAAGATCCAATCAGTTTATCGATTGGATATAAAGGTGGATTCTCATCTAGAGCTGGTTATGCAGTTCATGACAGTAATGAATTGGATGAAGCTGTTCAAGATTATTTAGATGTATTAGTAAAACCATATTTCTCATCCGTAGCAGTATGGCTAGAAAAAGTTCATTGTGGAATGCTTGGTGGCGAAGTTTATGATTTAATTGAAGAAACAATGCCAAAGACTGAATACAATTGGAGCTTGTGTCCTGGGCATTTAACAGCTGATGAAGAGTGGATGTCATCAAATATTTATGAGAATAGTAAAGAATTAGTACAAAGTGGCATGTTGTATCAAATTGATATTATTCCATCAAAATCAGGCTATGCGGGTACAAGTGCAGAAAGTACAGTTTTATTAGCGGATGAAAATCTACGAAAACAGATTGCACAAGAAGAACCGGAATTGTGGAATCGAATTCAAAAGAGAAGAAAATATATAATTAATGAATTGAATATTTCATTAAATGATGATGTTTTGCCAATGTGTTCAACAGTCGCATACTTAAGACCATTTTTATTAAATAAAGAAAAGGCTATGAAACTATGAGTCACAAATTGAATTTTCTAAAGAGTTATATCTTAAATGCTTTGGCATTTGTATTTTCTTATTGTATGCCGGTTGCAGGATTCTTTATTCTTGGCTATGCATTGAAAAAGGATTTACCTCAAACAAGAATTTATGCGTCTTGTGGAGTCCTTCTTGCATTTTTAACACAAATCGTAACAAGATTAGTTTAAAATCTTGTTTTACTTAGGAACTCAAATATGGGTTCCTTTTTTTAATTACAGTTTTATAACAATTTACGCTTGTGTAATTTTTTGGAAATAGTGTGGTGTAGTAGGAAATGTAGAATGCAGCGAAACTTAAACTTGCCACTTTAAAATTTGTTCAATGATGCAGTTTGTGTGTTAATAAAATTGTTGTGAAACCGCAATCATTTTAAATTAATTGTTAAAAAAAGTGCCACATTGCTGGTTTATATTTTGTATTGAGGTAAAATTTTAAAATAATTAAATTATAGATGAGGTAAGAAATATGATTGCATTAACTTTAAGACAGAGAAACATTATTGAATATTTATTAAGCCGCGATTCGTACGTGACTAATGATGTGATTGCGTCTAATTTTGAAGTGAGCAATCGTACGGTGCGTAAAGACTTAGAAGTAATTTCTGCTTACTTAAAAGAACAAGGAATCTCTTTGGCTCGAAAGCCTGGTAAGGGTGTATGGATAGAGAATAAACAAGAAGTATTGTTTGATGATTTAAGCTGTTCTTATTCTAAGAATGAGCGAATTGTTATTTATGTTACATCATTGTTATTGAATGATGTGAATACATTTATGACTCTTGCTTCTAGTTGTGGTGTAAGTAAACAAACAGTAATTAATGACTTAAATACTATTGAAAAATTTCTTGATGGATATCATCTTTTATTAATAAAAAATCAGGGTGTTGGTACAAGCCTTGAAGGAGATGAGACTGATATTCGGCGTTTGTTTATTGATTTGTTGTTTACAAATGATCATTCGAAAATTGTTTATGAACTATGCATAAATAATGATGGTATTCAAAGAAATCTAGATGTTTCATTTGAGCTGATAACAGTAATTGAAAATGAATTTCGATTTAGATATGTAGATAGAGATCGAATTTCCATTGTTTTAAGCTTTTTGTTGAATCGATTGGGTTTAATGAAAACAAAAAATTCGACAATTCAAAGTTCAGACATGGAAAGAATCAATTCTATCTTGTCTACGAAAATTTCGGATAGTAATGATCAAGAATATATTAGTTCGTTCTTATTAGGTGAACGAGTGGAGGGGTCTTTAACTTTGGATTCAAAGGTTGAAGATGAGGCAAATGAAATAAGTGAACATTTGATTTCATCTTTAAAGAAGATACATTACTTTGATTCTGAAGATATGAAAGATATCATACGCAGTTTAACAGTACATGTTCGAGCAGCAATTTATCGATGTAGGAATAACATTCATATTCGTAATGAATTGGATGAGCAGGTGCGTTTTGCGATTGGTGTTATGTATGAATTCACAAAAAAAGAATTGAATGTGTATGAAACTAAATACAATTTAAATTTTGATCAAAGTGAAATATCGTATATTGCATTATATCTTGCTTCTATTTTTGAAACAGGAGTACAAGAAGATTTAAAAGTAGTTATTATGATTGTTTGTACTTTTGGGTTGGCAACAAGCTCTATTTTAAAATCTCGTATGTATCAAATCTTTGGAGATTGTTTTATTGTAGGACCTTATTCGATTGAAGAGGCGGAGAAATATTTAGAGAGTCATGAGGTGGATTTGATCATATCAACAAATCATATGAGCGTGAAATCAACGAATGTGATTTATATCAATCCATTATTAAAACAGAATGATATTGAAATGATAAGAAATACATTGTTTCAGGAATCATTTATGAAAATGTGTTCTTTGTTCTTTAATAAGAATGAGAATAAAGTTGTAGAACATGATTATCATTGTTTAGGTGAGTATATTTCGAAAAATGATGTTTCAATTTCGAAAGGAAAAATATCTTGGGAAGATGCAATACGAAAAGCAGCAGCACCTTTAGTTGCTAAAGGAGATATTGAAAGTAAGTATGTAAATACGATGATCCAGGCAGTAAATGAATTTGGAACTTATATGGTTATTACTCCTAAAGTTGCTTATGTGCATGCTGGCAAAGATGATGGAGTGAATAAAAATTGTGTATCATTATTGCTTTTGGAAAATGAAATACCTTTTGGGTCATTTAATACAAAGCCAGTTATTGCGATTGTTGTTTTAGGAATTTGTGATAAGGAAGAATCACAATTGTTAAATATTGCCAATATATTGGATATACCAGAAAACATAGAGCTATTAAAAAATAGTAAGAATATAGAGTCGATTTTGAGTTTACATGATTGAGGAGAAAATAGAGATGAGTACAGGAATAAAATTACAAAATATTCAAATTGGTTTAGAAGCAAAGGATTGGAAAGAAGCAATCCGTATAGCTAGTGTGCCTTTAGTTAAATGTGGTTCAATTGAAGAACCTTATGTTGAAAATATGATAAGTTGTGTAGAAACATTAGGACCATATATAGTGATTATGCCCCAATTTGCGTTGGCTCATGCTGCTCCGTGTGAGTATGTAAAAAAATCAGATATTTCAATCGCAACGTTTAAAAATGATATTGAATTTCATTGTGATAACGATCCCGTAAGAATTGTAATGTGTTTGGCTTGTACAGATAAAACAAGTCATATAGAAATGTTACAAAGTGTTGCCACTACACTAATGGATGAAGAGATAGTGGCAAAGATGGTTGCCTGCACAAGCGAAGAAGAACTATATTCTTTGTTTCAGGATAAATAGAGAAAGGAGTGAGAAAGAATGAAAGTACCAAAGATTCAAACTGTTTGTGGATTTGGATGCGGCTCTAGCTTGATGCTTCGTATGAATGTAGAAAAAATCGCAAAAGAACATAATTATGAAATTGAAGCATTTTGTGGAGATGTTGGTTCATGTTGTGCAAACCAGTGTGATGTAATTTTTATTTCTGAGGAATTGGCTGATCGAATCAAAGATCGTGCACAGGTTCCTGTTGTGGCTATTAAAAATTTCATGAACAAAAAAGAAGTAGAAGAAAAAACTTTAGCTTACTTAGAAGAAAATTGTAAATAAGGAGAGTATGTATGGGAGTATTAAATTTTATTATTAATGAAATCTTCAATCAAGGCGCTATATTCCTTGCCTTGATTGCTTGTATTGGTTTGATTCTTCAGAAAAAATCATTTTCTGAAATTGTACGTGGAACATTAACTACGGCAATCGGTTTCTATATTCTATCTTGTGGTACTGGTTTAATTACTGGTAATTCTATTGATGGAATTTCGGCTGCTTTTAATGCAGTAACACCAAGTGCAGTTGCAAGTAAAACAGTGGATATTGGAGCTGAATTTGGAACACAGATTGGTATTGTAATGATCATTGCGTTTGCTGTTAACGTATTAGTGGCTCGTTTCACAAAATGGAAATCTATTTTCTTAACTGGACATATGTTATATTGGTTCCCATTTGTATTTATTGCTGCAGGTGTAGATGCTGGATTAACTGGTGGTAAATTAATTGGATTAGCAGCTGTATTTACTGCAGTATATATGATTGTTTCTCCAAATTTGATGAGACCATTGGTAAAATCTGTTACTGGTGATGATTCATTCACAATTGGACACCCAACAACATGTTTATCATTATTATCTGCAGGATTAGCAACTTTATTTGGAAATAAAGAACATTCTACAGAAGACTTAAACGTACCTAAATCATTAGGATTTTTAAGAGAAATCTCAATTACTGGATCAATTACTATTGCGATTACTTACATTGTTTTATATTTTATCTTAGTAGCTAACGAAAAAGATCCTGGAACTATTTGGGGATATGCAGGTGGAACTACTGGTATTTTCACATATATCTTTACACACGCTATTTACTTTGGTGTTGGTATTACTGTAATGCTTCAAGGTGTTCGTATGATGATTGCTGAAATCGTTCCTGCATTTAAAGGTATTGCGGATAAGATCGTTCCAAATGCTATTCCAGCATTAGATGTTCCAGTTATTTTCCCTTATGCACCAAATGCTTTATTAATTGGATTTATCGTTGCTATGATTACATCAATTATTACTTTATTACTAACTAGTGGAATGTTCCCAACAGTTGTAATTCCATTGATTTCAACTTGTTTCTTTGAAACTGGATGTGCTGCTATTATTGGTAATGCCAAAGGTGGAGTTCGTGGATGTATTATTGGAGCCGCTGCATGTGGTATCGTAATGGTATTCTTAGTTGGATTTGGAGCTTACTTCTTCAATAACACAATTCAACAATGGATGTTAGTTTATGGTGGTCAGGACTTCTCTTTATGGGGAATTGTAGAAGGATTTATTGCTCGATTAATTGCTTAGTATGGAATTCAAATATTTAGAACGCATTCATGAGTTAATGGATGTCATCGAAAAAGATGAAGCAAAGTCCATGGAAGAGTGTGTTGACTTACTGACCACATGTATCTTAAATAAACATTCTATATATACTTTTGGTGCAAGTCATGCAGGCATTTTGAGTGAAGAATTGTATTATCGTGCTGGAGGTTTGATGTTATTTAATCCAATCTTTGGTAGAGAGATTATGCTTGATACATCTCCAATTACTTTAACAAGCAAAATGGAAAGATGTGTTGGTTATGGAACAAATCTAGCACAAAGTAAAGTTAACTTTAAAAAAGACGATGTATTAATTGTTCATTCTGTTTCTGGAAGAAATCCAGTAGCCATTGAAATTGCAGCAGAAGCGAAAAAAAAGGGCGCCAAAGTAATGGCTATCACAAATTTATCTTATTCTAAAAGTGTGACTTCTCGTCATCCATCAAAAAAGAAATTGTATGAATTTGCTGATATTATTTTGGATAATCATGGTGATGTTGGTGATGCTTGCGTAAGAATTGATGGTTTAGAACAAAAGGTTTCTCCAACTTCAACTGTAATTGGAGCAATGATGCTTAATTCGATTGTTGCTGCTGTGGCACAAAAATTAGTGGATTCAGGCATGAAAAAACCGCCAATCTTTTATAGCGCTAACTTAGATGGCGGCGATGCATTGAATCAAAAATTGTATGAAGAGTATAAGGAAAGTATTCATTATCAATTTTGATTCAGCAGAACAATTATAGCATAACAAACAGGAGCTGTAACGGATAAGGAAGTTTCAGCTCCTTTGTAAAGATATGTGCCCTATTTGGCGCTTACAAAAAAACGGTTTGGCTGTTTATGGTCAAACCGTTTCTACATTCCATCCATATCAGAATAATAGTGTTCTAAATCTTCTTGCATTTGTGATTTAACTCTATCCCAATCTTCTTTATTCATCTTACTATAGAGTGCATGATTCATTGCGATAATGCTTAAATCTTTTGAATAATATAAGAATCTTTTACGTTCAAATTTTTCAAATGGATTTGTTAGCATGTTTTTGCAGATTGCTTTTCTATCTTGTAGAGTGGTTTCGTTATATGGACAAGTGCTGCGATCTACTTGAAGTCCTCTATCAATTCGATCTTTGTAGAATGCAATATAATCATTTAATACATCATCTATTTTAGCATCGCCAATAGTATTAACATTTTTAATAAAGGCTAATAGGAATGGCATTTTATAAGATAATGAATAATCTCTTTCTTCTAAGAATTCAAAGAAGTCTTGTTTGATTGTATTGTTGTTATGTTCTTTGATTCCTAGTTCATTTCGATATTTTTCTACATCATCAGGACTAAATAAGTATAAGGATTTGCTACCAAATTTATATTCTACACTAGGTTTTATTTTTCCTTTTTTAATCCAGCTTGTAACAGTTCCGGTATTGACAAAATATTCTCTAGCTAATTGTTCCTGACTTAGATAATCACCATACTTATCTTCGAATGTATTAATATCTACTTCAGTGATACGTTCAATACGTTCTTCAATACCATCAACAACTAACATGTCTCCAGGAGTGTAATTTGTTATTGTGATATCACCAAATGGTACATAATATGGATTGGCAAATATTGTATGCATATTGCAAGCTTTGATCATAGCTCCATATTCATCAACAACATCAATCACAATTACATTTTTCTTAATGTCTGTCTTTCGTAAACCTCTACCTATTTGTTGTAAATACAGAACTTTAGAAAGAGTAGGTCTAGCCATAACTAAAATGCCAAGTTCAGGGTAATCCCATCCTTCAGAAATCATGTTACAAGTACAAAGAAACCGAATCTTCTTGTTTTTGAAATCTTCCATGACAGACTCTGGTTTTTTTGTCTGTCCAGTATAGCTAGATGCAACAATGCCAGCTTTATTTAAAAGTCGTGCCATTTCATTTGCGTGAGAAACATTAACGCAAAATATAACACCTTGGCGTAAACTTGCTTCTCCAGTAGTAAAGTATTCTTTTAGTACATCTACAATTAATTCGTTTCGAGAAGTTACTCTGATTCTTTTTTCTAAATCTGCATTCACATAGTCTTTACCATTAAAACGCACTTTAGATAAATCAATATTTGTTTCAATTCGATAGACATTTGCCTTGGCAACGATACCTTTTTCCATAGCTTCTTTTAAAGACAATGAAGTGGAGTACGTACCAAATACAGTTTCTAATTTTTTCTTGTCAGGCCTTTGATCTGTTGCGGTCAATCCGATTGTAAAATCTGTATTATAATATTGAATGACTCTTTTTAGTATTGGAGCCACCGCATGGTGAGCTTCATCAACAACTAAATAGTTATAATAATCAGAAGACAATTCTGTATAGTGTCTTGCCATATATGCATAGGTTCTTATATCAATTTTATCTACTAGTTCAGGTAAAGAATTATGAATTCTTTGAATCCAGTCTGCAAGAATATTAATTCCTGGAACTAGTATTAATCCTTTAAAATTTTTCTTATTCTTGGCAAACTCACGCAAATCTTCTTCAACAATTTTTGATTTACCAGCCGCTGTTGGTAATACAATTAAAAATGCTTTAATTCCAGCAGCCCTTCTTTTTTGGATTTCTTGTAAACTGATAGATTGGTGTTCATATAATTCAACAGATCGATCTATTTTTAAACCATTATCAATAAAATTAGATGGATCATTTCCAAAATATTGTTTAATATCATCTTCAATGCGATTTTCAAATGCACAATCCTCAGTTGAAAAACGGAATAATTTGATTCCCCATGAAGCACATGTATTTTGTTTTCTTAATTGGTTTTTATATTTTTCTTCACCTATAATTTGAGGATGATGATAAGTTACACCATTTTCTTCAACTGCATATTTTTCATCTTTTGTTCGCACAAAATAATCAAGAAAATAATTCTTCCCATTTTCATCGCAAATGCCATATTCTCTTGTGATATATTTTAGTGCATTCATGCCATACGCATTTGAAAAACTCTTTTCGAAATGTAATTCAAGTGGAGAAACATCAGATTGTTCACTTCTGTCTCCAACATTTCTTGTAGGATTTGTAGGCATTATAATTTCATTTCTTGAAAGATATTTATCAACTTCTAAATGAGAGTAGCCTAAAAAACGGAAAACTCTGTTGAATTGATGCATATAGTTATTTTGTTTATCTGTAATAAGCATATATGAAAATACAGGATCACTTGAATTATGCGCACAAATATCTTTATCAATAATAACCATGTCTTTTCCGTTATCATAGAAATTAGATGCTCCACCATTTGGATATTTGATTTTTTCTCTCAAAGAAAAATCAGTATGTTCAACTAAGAAAGCATCTTTTGAAGGAGTAGGTTTAACCATTTTTCTTCCTCCCTTCCAGGTCTAACATCTGTTGTGATCCAATATTCTTTAATCATTAGATTATCTACGTCTTTAATGAAGCTTTTAAAAATATCCAAAGTGAAATCTGTAAAGAATCTTCCATTTCTTTCTCCTTCGAAATCACCATATTTAAATGATGTATAAATAATTCCATCATCTTTTAAAGCTTTATTCATTTTTGATAAGACATCTTTTAGTTCTGACTTTGGTAAATGTAATATAGAAGAACATGCCCAGATTCCATCATAATAATTTTCTTTATCCAAATCTTGAAACAACATGTGTTTTACTTGAATACCTGTATATGTACTGGCACTTTTACATAATTCTATAGATCCATCAATCGCATCCACGTCATAGCCAGCTTCAATAAAACATTTTGTATCTCTACCAGATCCACATCCAAAATCTAGTATTTTATTTCCGTTTAGTTCATTTAAAAATTTATTTTGCATGTCCTTTAAATCGGCAGATATTGTACTTTGAATGAATGTTTCTGAGTTTTTATTATAATAATCCAATGTTTTGTTTGTCATAAATACCCCTAATGTAGTTATAAATATTAATCTAATACTGTGTATATAATATCTTGAAGTTGTATTCAAATCAATTTCAAATGACGATTCTGCAAAAACTGCGAAATAATACTCTTTTTTGCGCACTCTTTTATCTGTAGGAAATGTTTATATCGAATTATGATATAGATGCTTAAAGATATCAAGAAGCAAGAAATTAAAAATTGAAACATAGATTTCAAAAAGGAGAAAAAAGAGTATGAAAACATTATTAGGCATTTTAAAAGGAATTAAAAGTGGACTTTTACAGCATTTAGAAAAGTTAAATCAAGCAAGAGATTGCAGGGAGCTCTAGTTCTAGTTTGTATTGTGGCAGTTGTATTTGGTGCTTTGTTTGCAGCTTACAAAAAGGGGACTAAAGTAAATGAAACGATTCAAGAAACTATTGTAAATTATCAGGATATTGAAGAAATCACATTTCAAGAAGAAACAGTTCCTGAGATTGGAGTTATTCATAAACCAATGGAATTAGGAAAACTTGAATTTGATAATCCTCTAACAACTAGTGATTGTATCTTTACATATAACATTACTGTTAAGGCTGGATATGATTTAAAAGACATTAAGGATGATGGTGGTAATGAATTAACTCAGACTATTACAGTAACTTTACCTAAGGCTACAGTTTATGAACCATATGTTGATGAAGATTCATTTACTAAATATTGGGATGATGAAAAGATTACTGCCAATGTTGGATTAGATGATATTCATGCTAAGAAACTTGAAATGGTTGAACATGCTAAAGAAGCAGCAATCAAAGGTGGCTTGTATGAGAAGACTGCTGAACATGCTAAAGTAGTTATCACAGATTATATTCATTCGCTTAAGGGTTATGAAAACTACAATGTAGTATTTAATGAGGAGGCGTAATACTATGAACAAGGTAATGGTAATTAAGAATTTTGCTTTACGAGGATTTAATGATGTGAGACAAAATCCTCAAAAGTATATATTCAAGCTTAAGAAGGCTAAATCAGTTGCTATTATCGCATGTGATGCGGGTGTTCGTATTATTAGCATAATGGCTCGTTGATAAGGCTTAGTGCCATGTCATTCATCTAAGTATAAAAGGTTTATATTTAGATGAATGATTTTAGTTGAGAAAAGAGAGATCTAACTAAAACCTCCAACATATAACCTATTTCCATAGTTGGATTTTAACTTTCTTAACTTTGTATGGAGTGCTTAAGGGCACTCAAATAAAAAAGACTTCAGAATAGTAATCTGGAGTCTTTTGGTTTATATGGGTAAAAAAATTAGAGCTGGATTTGAGTGTGTTTGTGAAATGGTACCAGCTCTAGAAAATGGATGTTGATTAGTTGGTTAATCAACACTCATAGTTTAACATGAATTATTTTTGTTGTATATAATTATTTTCATTAAATGGATACGCTTTCATCACTTAGTTGACTTTTGTTTGCGGCGAGAAAATATTTAAAAATGAAACGATTGCGAGGATTTTTTGCATCAACTATCAACGTTTTCTTTTGAATGTATTTACATGCAAATAAGAAAATTTTGCCTGTTTTTTTTAACTTTTCTAAAAATTGTTTAATAAATTTCGTATAAGAGTATGTACGAAAGGAGCAATTTATGAGAAATGCAAATTTATTAAATGATTTCGCCTTTAAGTATGTGTTTGGCGAAGATTGTAAAGAGGCCAATGATGCCTTAAAATCATTACTTACGGTATTTTTAGAAAGGAGTGTGAATAAAGTTGTTGTAAAGAATTCAGAAATAGTAAAAGACTATAGTAAAATGAAAAGTCCACGCTTAGACTTATTAGTTGAATTTG
>OCRP01001352.1_pt1 | contig 13263 bp, 10 predicted proteins | sample 1538871 | NCBI WGS metagenome assembly OCRP01 (sample SAMN04571731, study PRJEB22368) | human gut metagenome | biome: human gut; material: stool | host: Homo sapiens | place: Luxembourg | collected 2012-09-20 | reverse complement strand
TTCAGCAGAATACGGTAGAGGGCGAGGAGAATCCGTTGCCCGCCATCGATGCAGCCAGTGTACAGGAGGTACAGCCATATTGCTCCATGTGGGATGCAATCTATGACTGCCTGTTCTTCTGCATCAACCAGGATATTTATGATGCGCTGACACCGGAGCAGCAGGCTGTTGTTGACGAGTGTGGTCAGAAAGCTGTTGAGTATGAGCGTTACATCAACCGTTCCAGTGATGATGAGATCAAAGCACGCTGGGCAGACAAAAACGGTGTGACCTTCACAGAGAAAAAGGACATGGATATCGATTCCTTTAAGAAAGCAGTAGACGGTGTAGATGACTGGTTTGTTCAGGAACTGAAAAAACAGGGCTATAATGATGGTCAGGATCTGGTAGATCTGTTTACAAAGTAATCTTCATATATGTTTATAAAAAGATAAAATAGCCGGAAAGAGGCAGTTCTGAGAGGATTTTTCAGGACCGCCTCTTTTCTTTGCGGAAAAAAGATTATATACTGATAGCAGTCCGGCATTTGTCGGGCAGGAGATTATTGAAATATGACCGGAACATAAGTAAAGCATATATTCGCATTTATTTTACTGTATGCTCCGGAGAGTTGATAAGGTAAAGGAAGAAATATGATAAAGATCGATCTGATAACCGGATTTCTCGGATCCGGAAAGACAACATTTATAAAAAAATATGCCTCCTATCTTCTGAAAAAAGGCATGAACATCGGGATCCTGGAAAATGATTTCGGGGCAGTGAATGTGGATATGATGCTGCTTCAGGATCTAATGGGTGACAACTGTGAGTTGGAGATGGTTTCCGGCGGTTGTGATGCGGACTGTCACAGACGGCGATTTAAGACAAAGCTGATCGCCATGGGAATGTGCGGTTACGACCGTGTCATCGTAGAACCATCCGGAATCTTTGATGTGGATGAGTTCTTTGACGCCCTCCATGAGGAACCGTTGGATAAATGGTATGAGATCGGAAATGTGATCGCCATTGTGGATGCGAAGCTGGCAGAGGATCTTTCTGCGGAAGCGGATTATCTGCTGGCTTCCGAGGTGGCAGATGCAGGCTATGTATTACTGAGCAGGAGCCAGGAAGCCACGGTGGAAGAGATCAGCAGCACAAAAGAGCATCTCAACCGTGCACTTGGCCAGATCCAGTGCAGGCGCCATCTGGACAGTGAGATTCTCACCGGAAACTGGGATGATCTCACAGACACAGACCTGGAAAAGATCCTGGATTGCGGGTATGTGGCAGAGGATTACGTGAAGGAATCCTATGCGGAAGGCGGCGGATTTGATTCTCTGTTTTTTATGAACGTTCATAAAAGCGAGGAGGAACTTCATGAAACTGCAGAAAGGATCCTAAATGATCCATCCTGCGGAGATGTTTTTCGCGTAAAAGGTTTTCTCAGAAAAGAAGATGGACAGTGGCTGGAGCTGAATGCTACCCGCCATGAGATCTGCATCCGGCCGGCAAAGCTGGGACAGGAGATCATGATCGTTATTGGGGAGAAACTGAATAAAGAGGTAATTGATGGATACTGGAAATAATACTGCAGGAAAAACAGCACCGGAGAGATATGTCTCAGAGAAGGCATTTGAAGAGCTGCCAGATACCTTTCAGAAGCTAGCAGAGCTGCTTGGAGAAGATCAGTTTGAACTGGTGGCAGTGAATGATGAGGAAGATCCTCAGGATCAGAAAGCAGCTTCAGAGAGTGCTTTTTCGGAAGAGATGGCGGAAAAGCCCGATGACAATATATACAGAGTGGATTCTTATGTAAAAAACGGAGAAATCCGCCTTGTGTATCTTATGAATGATGCGGTAGAAAGCTTTCTTGTTTTTGGAAATGCCCGTATGACAGGTGTATACAAACCGGATTACGAGGGCGAGATCCTGGCAGATTTAAGCCGGCAGGGTAGAGAATATATTCTTGTGGTCCACCAGGATGATTCGGTGGTGACTTTGTTTTTTGAAACCCTGTCTCTGGAAAAACATTTCTACGATTACAGCCGGATCGGTCATTTCTGGGTAGAAGGGTATGAATACTTACGGCAGCTGGAATATCGGCTGGCGATCCTCCGCGACAAATATGATTATATAGGCGGGGACAGCTGCAACGCTCTGGAGGAGAAGCTTTCTGCACTGGTGGAATTTCCGCCATTGAATTACTGCTGTTATCCGGCTGTTCCGGAAAAGTATATTGTTCCCAAGGAAAATCCGTGGATTCCCTCGGAAAAGGCATTTGAGGTAATGGGAGAGATCGCAAGGCAGGCAGGAGACCGTACCTTTGTCAGGTGGCTTGAAATTTATCGGAAACTTCCGTTTAAATGGGTAGCACGGAAACTGGCAGGAATGCTTCACCGTACAAAACACATCCAGGTAACGATGTGCCTTTCTGAAAAGCTGCGGGAAGCTTCATCCGGATATGGGAATCGTTCTTTTGGAAAAGAAGCCGATGAAGAGCTTAGAGTTCTTACAGAAAAAGCCAGGACAAAGCAGGCAGAGCTGAAAGAGCAGGGGATGGGATCCGAAGTACTCAGGGAAGAACCGTTTACCATTGCCAGAGATTCTCTGGGATTTAAGGTTTATCTCATGAAATGGAACAAAGGAAGAAAAGACTGTACCGTTGAAATTGAAGAAATATGACGAAATATATATAGATCCGTAGAGAATATCTGTGAAGTGTTTTTGCCCGGCAGGGATTGCTTTTTTAAAAACACTGGGGTATAATCTAACGGAAAGAGTTAAGAACAGCCCTTTAATAAGAAAGGAGACTTTTAAAATGAAAGTAACACATATTACAGATATTGATAAATTTTTTGAGGTAATTGACAGCTGCAAGGGCAGAGTAGAGCTTGTAACAGGAGAGGGAGACAGACTGAACCTGAAATCCAAGCTTTCCCAGTATGTATCTCTTGCAAACATCTTTTCCGCTGGTGAGATCCCGGAGCTTGAGATCGTTGCAGCAGAGAAAGAGGATATCGACAAGCTTATGAGCTTTATGATCAACGGCTGATAGGAAGAACGATTTTCAGGGATGTGAGCTTTTCACATCCCTCTATTAATCTGAATATAAAGCAGAATAGGAATGTCTGTTTTGTAAAATGGATATAATGACAGCAGATACAGAAACAGGTAATTTTTTCTCTGTCATCATGAGCATAACAGGATACAACCAGGGGGTATAATACTTCCTGGTCAAACTACGTTAAAAGGAGTGTATACAAAATGGTTAAAATTGATATTATCTCCGGTTTCCTTGGCGCCGGAAAAACAACTCTGATCAAAAAACTTCTGAAGGATGGATTTCAGGGTGAGCAGGTAGTGCTGATCGAGAACGAGTTCGGTGAGATCGGTATTGACGGCGGCTTCCTGAAAGAGGCAGGGATCCAGATCCGTGAGATGAACTCCGGATGTATCTGCTGCTCTCTGGTAGGAGATTTCGGAACCTCTCTGAAAGAGGTTGTTACCAAATATGATCCGGACAGGATCCTGATCGAGCCGTCAGGAGTTGGTAAGCTTTCTGATGTTATCAAGGCTGTACAGGGTGTTCAGGACGAGGTTGACATTAAACTGAACAGCTATACAACTGTTGTTGATGCAAAAAAATGCAAAATGTATATGAAGAACTTCGGTGAGTTCTTTGATAACCAGATCCAGTATGCAGGTGCTATCATCATGAGCCGTACCGATATTGCAAGTGAGAAAAAGGTTCAGGAGTCCCTGGAGCTTCTCCGCAGCCTGAATAAGGATGCTGCTATAATTACAACTCCAATCGAGAATCTTGACGGTAAGAAGCTGGTAGAGGTTATGGAGCATCCGGTATCCCTGGAGCAGGAGATGCTTGAGGAGGAGCATGAGCATCATCATCACCACGACGGAGAGTGTGGCTGCGGCCATGATCATGAAGAGCATGAGCATCACCATCACCACGACGGAGAGTGCGGCTGTGGCCATGATCATGAAGAGCATGAGCATCATCACCATGACGGAGAGTGCGGTTGTGGCCATGATCATGAAGAGCATGAGCATCACCATCACCACGACGGAGAGTGTGGCTGTGGACATGACCACCACCATCATCATGCAGATGAGGTCTTCACAAGCTGGGGCCGTGAGACTATTAAAAAATATACACGTGAGGGACTTGAGAAGATCCTTGAGGCACTTTCCGAGTCTGATAAATACGGTATCATCCTCCGTGCAAAGGGAATGCTTCCAGCAGAAGACGGAACATGGATCTATTTTGATATGGTTCCGGAAGAAACTGAGATCCGTGAGGGTGCACCGGAATATACAGGCCGTCTGTGCGTGATCGGTTCTAAGCTTGACGAGCATGCACTGGAGGATCTTTTCGGGATCGCATAAAGCATATGATAAAATAAATGTTCGTTTTGACGCAAAGCCAAAGCGGAATACAGATATAGATTGTTACAGAAAGGAAACAGATACTGTACATTAAATTGTACAGTATCTGATAGGATGGATTTATGGAAGAGACCAGAGTACCCGTTTATCTGATCACAGGTTTTCTGGAAAGCGGCAAGACCTCTTTCCTGAGCTTTACCCTGCAGCAGGATTACTTTCAGATCGATGGAAAAACACTGCTGATCCTTTGCGAAGAGGGTGAGGAAGAATATGATGAGGAAGCACTGAAACAGTGCAATACCGTTGTGGAGAGCATTGACAGCGAGGAAGAGCTTACACCGGAACGACTTGCGGCAATGGAGATCTTGCATCAGCCGGAGCGGGTGATCATTGAGTATAATGGCATGTGGCTGGTAAGTAAATTCGAAGAAATGGAAAAACCGGAAGGCTGGGGCGTGGAGCAACATATCACCTGTGTGGATGCAAGCACATTCCAAGTCTATATGGCGAATATGAAGTCCCTTTTTATGGACATGGTCCGCAATGCGGATATGGTTATCTTTAACCGCTGCCAGGAGAACGACCCGCTTCCTTCTTACAGAAGAAGCATCAAGGTGGTGAACCAGCGTGCGGAGATTATCTTTGAGGATGAAGAGGGCGAGCTTGGTGATCTTTTTGAGGATGAGATGCCATTTGATATTGATGCGCCGGTGATCGATATCCTTCCGGAGGATTATGGTATCTGGTTTGTGGATTCCATGGATCATCCGGACCGTTATGTCGGAAAAACCGTTCACTTTAAAGCACGTGCCCTGAAGCCGCGTGGAATGGGAAGCAAATTCTTTGTTCCCGGAAGAACAGCCATGACATGCTGTGCAGATGATACCACATTCCTTGGTTACATCTGCAAGAGCGCTTTTGCTCCGAAGATCGCAGAAGGCCAGTGGGTGGATGTTACTGCGAAGGTTGCGTTTGAGAAGAGAATGGAATATCAGGGAGAGGGAATCGTACTTTACGCAGAGCATGTAGAAGTTTGTGAGCCACTTGCTGATGAGATGGTATATTTCAACTGATACGATCAGAGCATTTGTATGCCTTAAGGCATAAGAAGGCTGACATTGAAACAGGTGAATTACAGCTGAGGAGTTTTTATGTATTTAATTGCAGGTTTGGGAAATCCGGGAAAGCAGTATGAGGCTACACGCCACAATATGGGCTTTGACACCGTTGACTGTCTTGTGGAGAAGCATAATATCCCGCAGGGCGGCGTAAAATTTAATGCCATGTATGGAAAAGGTATCATCGGCGGTGAAAAAGCTATTCTGATGAAACCGCTTTCCTATATGAATTTAAGCGGCGGTCCGATCCAGGAGATGTCCGGCTATTTCAAGATCGATCCGGAGACAGAGCTGATCGTGATCTACGATGATATCGATCTGGAGCCTGGGCAGCTTCGTATCCGCAAAAAGGGCAGTGCGGGCGGACATAACGGGATCAAGGATATCATCCGCCGCCTTGGAACTGAAAAATTTATCCGTATCCGTGTTGGTGTCGGTGCGAAACCGAAAGACTGGGATCTGGCAGATTTTGTGCTGGGTCATTTTTCGGACAGTGACCGCAAGCTTGTGGATGAAGGGATCAATGATGCGGCAGAGGCTGTGGAGATGATCCTGTCCGAGGGCGTAGATGCGGCGATGAATAAATATAACAGGAAAAAGCCTAAGAATTGAGGTTTGTATGGAAGCATTTTTGCATCCTCTGCAGGGTCTTGCAGAGTTTGAGGAAATAAAAAAGCGCTGTGGCGCAAACTGCGGAATTCTTAATGTTTCCGGATGCATGGAGTCCCAGAAGGTCCATCTGATGTATGGACTTTCCGGGCTTTTTCCATATCATCTGATCCTTGCGGATGATGAGCGCAACGCAAAGGAAATCTATGAGGATTACCGATTCTATGACAAAAATGTATATTTTTATCCGGCAAAGGATCTTCTGTTTTTTCAGGCAGATATTCACGGAAATCTTCTGATCCGGCAGCGGATGCGTGTGATCCGGGCACTTCTGGAACAGGAAGAAGTGACCGTTGTTACCAGCATTGACGGATGTATGGATTTCCTGATGCCGCTGGAAAAGATCAGAAGCAGACTTCTTCATTTTAAAAGTGACAGTGTGATCGATCTGGATCAGCTGAAGGAAGAGCTGGTAGAGCTGGGGTATGAACGCACTGGTCAGGTAGAGCTTCCGGGGCAGTTTTCTGTGCGTGGAGGAATCATTGATATCTATCCGCTGACAGAGGATAATCCCTGGCGTATCGAACTGTGGGATGATGAGGTAGATTCTATCCGGAGCTTTGATGCGGAAAGTCAGAGATCTCTGGAAAATGTAGATGAAATTACGATTTATCCGGCCGCAGAAAAGATGGACGGAGAAGATATGGTATCCTTTCTGGATTATTTTCCGGAAGAAAAAACACTGGTGTTTCTGGATGAACTGAACCACCTGGCAGAAAACGGCGAGGGTGTGGAGGAAGAGTACCGTCAGAGTCGTATGCACAGAGAGGAAAAAGGCGAGGCAAATCTTCCGGAGCAGTGGCTATGTGGCTTTCAGGAACTGCAGAAGAAGCTGAACAGACGGAATTGTGTGGCTGTATCCGCACTTTCTCCCAGACGTTCCGGATGGAAGATCAATGAGGAATTTGATCTTACGGTGAAGTCTGTAGATTCTTATAACAGCAGCTTTGAACTTCTGGTAAAGGATCTCCTTCAGTATAAGAGTCAGGGATACCGGATCGCATTGCTCTCCGGTTCCAGGACCAGGGCGGAGCGTCTGGCAAAGGATCTTTCAGAGGAAGGACTGAATGCTTTTTACAGCCAGGACATGGATCGTATCATCAGTCCCGGGGAGATCATGGTTGTCTATGGTCACGCAAGACGTGGCTTCCAGTATCCGCTAATCAAATTTGCAGTGATGACGGAAACCGATATTTTCGGCAAAGAGCAGAAAAAGCGTAAAAAAAAGAAAAAGTACAGCGGAAACAGGATCCAGGATTTTGCAGAGCTTTCCATTGGTGATCTTGTTGTTCATGAAAAGCACGGACTGGGTATTTACCGTGGAATCGAAAAGGTAGAGGTTGACCGTGTTGTGAAGGATTACATCAAGATCGAATACCGGGGCGGCAGTAATCTCTATATCCTGGCAACCCAGCTGGATGCTTTGCAGAAATATTCAGGATCCTCCGAAAATGCAAAAACGCCTAAGCTGAACAAGCTTGGCGGTCAGGAGTGGAATAAGACCAAGAGCCGTGTTAAGGGTGCGGTAAAAAATATCGCAAAAGAGCTGGTAGAGCTTTATGCAGTCCGCCAGGAGAAAGAGGGGTATGTCTGCGGACCGGATACCGTATGGCAGAAGGAATTTGAGGAGATGTTTCCCTATGAGGAGACAGAGGATCAGCTGGCAGCCATTGAGGATACCAAGAGAGATATGGAAAGCACTAGGATCATGGACCGTCTTGTGTGTGGTGACGTTGGTTACGGAAAGACGGAGGTGGCTTTAAGAGCTGCGTTTAAGGCAGTACAGGAAAGCCGGCAGGTGGTTTATCTGGTCCCTACTACCATTCTTGCCCAGCAGCATTACAATACCTTTGTACAGCGTATGAAAGAATTTCCGGTGAAGGTGGAGCTTCTCTGCCGTTTCCGGACATCTGCCCAGCAGAAAAAGACCATCGAAGGGATCAAAAAGGGGCAGGTAGATATTGTGATCGGCACCCACAGAGTTCTTTCAAAAGATGTGGAATTTAAAAATCTTGGACTTCTGATCATTGATGAGGAGCAGCGCTTTGGTGTTACTCACAAGGAGAAGATCAAGCAGATGAAAAAAGATGTGGATGTACTGACGCTGACGGCAACGCCGATTCCGAGAACTCTTCATATGAGTCTCATCGGTATCCGTGATATGAGCGTTCTGGAAGAGCCGCCGATGGATCGTGTGCCGATCCAGACATACGTTATGGAGTACGATGAGGAGACTGTTCGGGAAGCCATCCGCAGGGAGCTTCGCCGGGGGGGACAGGTGTATTACGTATATAATCGAGTCAATGACATTGCCGAAGTAGCCCTTCGGATATCCAGACTTGTGCCGGAGGCCAGAGTGGATTTTGCACATGGACAGATGAGTCAGAGGGAACTGGAGCAGGTAATGTATGATTTTATCAATGGAGATGTGGATGTACTGGTTTCCACCACTATTATTGAGACAGGACTGGATATTTCCAACGTAAACACTATGATCATCCATGATTCGGACAGATATGGCCTTTCCCAGCTTTATCAGCTCCGTGGGCGTGTAGGACGTTCCAACAGGACTGCTTATGCATTCCTGATGTATACCAAAAACAAGATGCTCCAGGAGACCGCGGAGAAACGGCTCAGCGCCATGCGGGAGTATTCAGACCTTGGAAGCGGTTTTAAGATAGCTATGAAGGATCTGGAGCTTCGTGGAGCAGGAAATCTTCTCGGTGCTCAGCAGCACGGGCATATGAACGCAGTTGGTTATGACCTTTACTGCAAGATGCTCAGTGAGGCTGTCAAGGAGGCAAAGGGAATCCGGACTATGGATGATTTTGAGACGACCATTGATCTCAATATTGATGCATTTATCCCGGATTCCTATATCGGCAACGAGTTCCAGAAGCTGGATATTTATAAGCGTATTGCCGGTATTGAAAGCCAGCAGGAATATGACGATATGCTGGAGGAGCTGATCGACCGTTTTGGCGAGCCGACAAAAGCTGTGCTGAATCTTCTTGCCATTGCAAGACTGAAGGCTCTTGCCCATCAGGGATATGTGACGGAGATCAAGCAGCTTGGAAAAGATGTCCGGATCACGCTCTATGAAAAGGCCAAGCTGGATCCCGCAGGTATCCCGGCTATTATGGCGCAGTATCGGAGAGGTTTGCAGTTTAAGGCTGATCATGAGCCGAAATTTATCCTGACACCACAGGGAAGGCTGATCGAAGAGCTGATGAAGTTTGCGGGGGAGCTGGCAAAACTGGCAGAGCCACTGGAGTAAAGGGAAGAATCAGCTAAGCTTAGGGTTATCCACGGGAAAAAACATCCGGTTTGTGGATACCGGATATTTTCCCGGAAAGACTTGTGGATAATTTGTGAAATGTCGTGTAAGTTCGTGAAATTCCTTGCTCTTAAAGGTGAAAACGTTTATAATCAAGTATTATGGAATAAGAGCCGGACCGTGATTCTTATGGACGGATAGATGGAGGATGAAATGAGAAATTCAGTAAAGAAAGCGGCAGTTACTGCTCTTGTCTGCGTTACAGCGGCAGGAATGATGGCAGGCTGCGGAAATAAAAAACTCGATGGTACAAAGATCGCAGTGACAGTCAATAAGCAGGAAATCCCGTTTGGCGTTGTAAGTCTGGCAGCACGTATGCAGCAGGCACAGGCTGAGGCAATGTACAAGATGTATCTTGGCGGTGGAAGCGATATGTCTATCTGGAGTACCAAAATGGATGATGATTCCGATGAGACTTACGGTGAAAATGCGGTAACAACTTCTGTTGAAACTGTTGAAAAGATGTGTCTGGAGAAAGAACACGCTTCCGAGTATGATGTTGAAATCACAGATGATGAGCAGAAGGCTCTTGAGGAAGCTGCCAAGAACTTTATGGCTGCCAATTCCGATGAGACAATTGCAGAGCTTGCGGTTGATGAAGATATGGTGAAGACTTTCCTCGAGCTTGAAACATACGATGTGAAGATGAAGGATGCCATTGAAGCCAAAGCGGACGTGAAGCTGGATGAGAAAGAATATCAGCAGATGTCTTTCAGCTATGCAAGTGCAAAGGTCAGCGGAGATGATCTTTCCGATGATGATATCAAGAAGAATAAAGAGAATCTTCAGAAGTTCTATGACAAGGTTAAAGAGGATCCGGCTGCAGATTTCAATACTCTTGGAGATGAGATCTCCAAGGATATGACCGCAACAACCGGAACATGCCCTACCTATGAGGAAGGTGATGACAGTGCTGCTAACGGAACTACTTATCCGGATGAGGTTCGTACCGCTTTAAGAAAGCTGGACGAGGGTGCACTGAACGAGGAGATCATAAAGACAGATTCCGTATGGTATGTTGTGAGACTGGATTCCAAGAATGATAAAACTGCAACGGAGAGTAAGAAAGAGTCTCTGACAAACACCAAGAAGGATGATTTTTATAATGATACAACAGATGGCTGGAAGAAGAAAGCTGATATCAAAGAAGAGAAAAAATTGATTAAGAAGATCAAGATCACAGATAATCATAGCTTTACGATCCAGACTCCAACTCCGACACCGGACCCGGATGTAACTGAGACACCGACAGCAGATTCTGCAGAGGCTGAGGCAACCGAGACACCGGCAGCTGAGGAGCAGACCGATGTGACTGAGACACCGGAGACAGAGGGAGATTCTGCAAAGGCTGATGAGGAGACTGCAGACAGTACAGAATCTGAGGCAGCTGCTACACCGGAAGCTGAGAAATAAGATACCATGTTTACAATGGAATGATAAGAGAAAAGACAACGAGCCGTGTACGGGTTTATCGTACACGGCTCGTTTTTTGTAATGCTCATGCCTGCTTTATGGATCGTCAGATTAGATCGAGATGCTCCAGTGCGTGAAGAATCCCGTCCCTGTCTACTGCGCTTGTCTGGTATGTGCAGTGTTTTTCGATGCCTCCGTAAGCATTTCCCATAGCAACGCTGACTCCGGCAGCTTTCAGCATGGGAAGGTCGTTGGGACTGTCTCCGAATGCATAGCAGTTTTCCCTGGGGATGGAAAGGCGGTCCAGGAGAAATTCCATGCCTGTGGCTTTGCTGGTACCCTTTTGTGTGACTTCCCAGATTCCGTCTCCGTGATCAAAATAGGTGTAATGATCATTACAGAAGCTGCGGAATTTTTCGACATCGGAATCCGGCAGCATATGTACCAGGAATTTGTCATAAGAGTAAGTGCAGGCATCCTCCCGATTGAATTTCGTGATGTCGACCATTGGAATTTCTTTTCGCATTTTGACTCCGAATTCGGACTGGGCCGGAGATGCACCATCATATAGGATCTCAGTGTTGGATTCAAAAATTGCCTCGATCTTGTATTTGCGGAGAAGGTCTACGGTTTCCTTGCACAGAAGATTTGGGACTGTGCGGAAAAAAAGCAATTTGTTGTCCATGTAAATGTGGGTTCCACAGCCGTATATATAGCCATCGAAATGAAGCTCTGAGAGTGCAGAGGGCATCATTACTTTGGTGCGGCCGGTGTTGATGAAAAGAAGATGACCGTTTTCATGGGCTTTTGTGAGGGCGCGGCTGGTGCTCTCCGGAACCTTGAAGGGGTGAGGCGTAAGCAGTGTGCCGTCTATGTCGAAGAACAGGATTTTTTTATCGTTCATATGGTCTCCTTTAAAATGGGATTTCTTCTTCGGTGTTACTGTTATCAATGTCAGTAATATCATTAACAGGAAGCGGTTCTGCGGATGTATCTTCAACAGAGTTCAGTGTGCTGACACGGATGCCGTTGAGTTCTATTTCACTTTCCATGGGGATCACAAGGCATTTTCGGCCATCGATGATGCGGGTTTCTACCAGTTCTGCCCGGTCCGGCGCTACGTGGATCACCACGTCAGGGGTTTTGATCTCGAATTTCCGGGTGTTGGTGATGTTGGATGCTACCAGAGCTGATTTTTCTCCTGCGGCAAGCTCATACTGTTCATCGAAGTTCTGGAGCTTTTCGTCTTCTACGCCGCATTCTTCGAAGAGACGTTTGACTTCGGATTTGGTGAGGACAACAGGTTCCGGTTCGTCCTTCTGGGATTCGATGAGATCGTTGAGCTTTTCATGGATCTCAAGGACTGTGTCGTAGGCACAGTCATCACCAAGGGTTTCTTCCACCAGAGCATTGAAGGAGTCACGCTGGGTTCCGGCAGATAGTGGTGTGGTGCAGCCGAAGACTTCTTCCATCATGGTGGAGCGGAGATTTTCGGCGTTTTTGGTGTAGTAGAGAAGTCCGTGGATATCGGTACTGCGGTCGTTGAACTGTGGGAAAAGGAAGCCCCAGTCAGGCATTTCTACCAGCCAGTCCCGGATACGGTCTTCAATATTGTTTGTCTCTGCATTGTAATGCAGGCCTGCTTTGGAGAGCTTGACCGGGCAGATACTGCAGAGGATGTGATCGTAGATCTCATCGGAAGCGTCGAACATTTCGGCACCGTCGGAGGATTTGCCGGGGATGTCGTAGACTGCGTGGATGAGGATGATGTAGTAGTTTTCACCGTAGTCGTAGTTTTCTATGATTCTGTCGTAGAAGGCTTCGGTGAGGGTGTCGTCGGTGAGTTTGCTTTTGCGGAGTTTCATGAGGAAGTTTTGGGTTCCGCCTTCGGTTTCCTGATCCAGAGGAAATTCCATGTTGATGAGGTTTTTTCCGATGGTGCCGGTGAGGGTTTTTCGGAAGATGTCGAAGTATTTGAAGGTTTCTTCCTCTGATAAGGATAAGAAGGCTTCTTTGAGTTCGGTTTTTTTGTTTTTTTCACCGTCTACGTAGCAGCCGCAGATGCGGGTGATGGAGCAGCGGTCAGGGGTGAATTGTTTTTTTATTTCTGCGATTTCTTTTTTGTTCATGTGTGGTTTACCTCGGTTTTTTGATTAGTTTGATTATAGCACAGGTGTTTGGTGGGGGCAAGATGACGCGGACGGACGTGTGAGATTTGCAGCAGAAGTCCGGGTGCCGTCGTCTCGCCTGGTCATACTAAGCGTCTGAGGTGTCTCACGGAGCGGCCAGCCCATAACTCGCCATGTACGCTGATGCGTACCTGGCTCAGACAGATGGGCCTTA
>OCRP01001350.1_pt1 | contig 13287 bp, 10 predicted proteins | sample 1538871 | NCBI WGS metagenome assembly OCRP01 (sample SAMN04571731, study PRJEB22368) | human gut metagenome | biome: human gut; material: stool | host: Homo sapiens | place: Luxembourg | collected 2012-09-20 | reverse complement strand
ATGACAGGTATTTCATAAAGCAGGTGGCTGATGCCATACTGGTCTTTGAAAATGACAAAGTGATGTACTATCCGTTTGGATATGACCATTATATTTCAAGGCTTAAAGCATCACAGGACGGCAATCTGCCGGCACTCATGCAGGCAAAGGATGCTGCGATGGTCGAGGCACTTGCGGCTGTACCTAAGAGGGAGAGGCATGAGACCAGACAGCTTTCAACAGAAGAGGCGTACCTAGAGTGGAAGCTTGCACTTGCGGCAGAGCCGGTGGTGAAGGCAGCTGAAGAAGCAGAAAAGGTTTATGAGGAGCTATGTGAAGCAGAAAGCGAGCTTAACGAAGAAAATGTCGATAAGCTGCGACTGCAATATGAAAAAGTTGCTGACTCATGGACAAATGAGTGTACAAAATGGTATGATATATACTTAGATGAGATGTATCCGGAGAGTGATTTTTAATTTGCAGACATAAGGGAATCAAAGTCATTTGCTGTATATCATAAATTATCAGGGGAGAAAGGATTATATATGTGGTTATCAAGATATTTTGTGTATTTTATTATATTTAGCTGTATGGGCTGGATATATGAGAGCATCTACTGTACCATCAGGGCAAAAAAATGGGAAAACAGAGGCTTTCTCTATGGACCACTTTGTCCTATTTACGGAGCCGGAGGTGTTGCAATCACTGCGATAGCAGATCTTATTTCTGCTCACACGGATGCTACATTTACATGGTGGCAGATATTTCTGGTGGCATTTTTGGGAAGCATTGTCTTAGAATATGGCACATCATGGGCGCTTGAGAAGCTGTTTCATGCATACTGGTGGGATTACAGCAGCATGCCGCTCAATATAAACGGCAGGGTGTGTTTTCCATATTCTGTAGGCTTTGGGGTGGCAGGACTTATTGTGGTATATTTTATTGCACCGTTTACGAAGCTCATCACAGGCTGGATGTCACCTATATGGTATGAGTTTTTCTCACTGTTTCTCATGGGCCTTTTAGCTGTAGACACTGCAATCACCGTGTCTGCGCTTACAGATTTCAGTAGAACGATCGTCAATCTGCAGAACAATTTCAATACCTATATGGATGAGGTTGTGGAAGAGGTTAAAGAGCGTAAGAAGGCGGCTGATGAAAGGGCAGAAGAACGGTCACAGGAGCTTGCGGAGGCTGTCGAGGAGCGCAGAAAGAGAAAACGTATCAGAGCCAGTGCAGACCGAGTTATCGATTCAATGGGTGCTTTAAAGAAATCTGCGCTTAACCGAGCACAGGGCTTTAGAAATCCAAAGGTGGAGAACAGGTATCTCGATACCTTTACAGAGAGTCTGAAGGAACGCTTTAAAGGTGAACGTATAAGGAAAGTAAAGAAGGAGAAAAAGGCAGATAAATAATAAATAAAAATTTTTAAAAAAATTTCAAAAAAAGCTTGCATTATCCGATTGACCATGGTATTATAATACACGGTTCGTTGGTCAAGCGGTTAAGACGCCGCCCTCTCACGGCGGAAACACGGGTTCGATTCCCGTACGGACTGCTAAAACAAAAAGCCCTCAGTACACAGTACTGAGGGCTTTTTATTTTTGCAAGCTATTAATAACTATAAAACCACTGAGAACAAAAAGCTGATGCCTGCCCGGCTTGTTTAGAATCTCAGTGGGGATCATTGAAATAGTAGCCACATCCACACTGTGCTTGAAGGTGTACTAGATGTGGTGACCGCCACCACTGTGACTGCCGCCACTATGACCTCCACCACCGCTGTGACCGCCACTTGAGCCTGAGCTTTGTGGACTGTAGTGTCTTGTCTGGTTCATAAAGCGTGCGCGTGCATTTTGAATCTCTACCTTTGTAAATGCTGCACCCATGAGCTCGTTGCTCTTAGCCTTGCGGCCCTTTGACAGGGATAATGCATATACAAAGCAAAAAATCATGCCGGCAGCGAGAGCGATAAAGATACTTGAAATGTATCTGAGAGGCTGTGATATATGTCCGCCTGCAAGGACTGTGTTGACCTGGTCTATTGTTTCCGTACAGCAGGTGAAATAGTCGTAATCATGACTTGAGGTGGCATATATATAAGTGTTGTCACAGATGGAGTTACATTTTGAGTTTGGAATGGTTCTCTGCGTGCTTCCCTCACAAGCCAGATAAATCTCGTCTAAATCTCTGTCTATTACGAAAATGACACCGTTTGCGCCATTTCCAAAATAGCCTTCAAAGGTATTGACTGCATAGCTTTCAGTGCTTCCGTAAGGATGTGAGGTAGTGGTGACAACGGCTATATTGCAGTATTCGGTTGTCTTTTTCATCTGTGAGATGAGCCTGCCTTTTACAGCATCGTCAATGAAATTGGCAGAGTCCTCAAGGATGTACTCGTAGCCGGTAGACTTGTTTGTTCCGCTTAGATTGTAATTTGTGGCTGTCTCAGTGGCATATACATTTGATGAGCTGCTCAAAACAAGGACTGTAACAAGCAAAAATAATGTAAATAAAGCTGAGTACCTGCATTTTATACAATGCAAAAAAGGACTTTTATAATTATTTCTATGCACGGTCATCACCTCCATTATGTGTGGCAAACTGTGGCAGCTTGCGCGTTGTAAGTACATTGAATGCGCGGATGACATTAATCAGTGTGATAAGCACTGAGGCGATGATGATAAAAGCTGCGCCATAGTACCATGCATCGAGCACCGGCTGGAACAAAAGAACAGCATCGCCAATAAGCATGGATACCATGCCAAAGATGAGACCGGCAACTCCCTTGTGTCCGGGCATCCGGTCAAAGCTTGAGAAGGCTCTGATTGAAAAAATAAATGATATAATGGTCAAAATAACAAATAAAATCAGGCTGCCGTCTGCATTGCCAAAGCTGTCTCCGATACCTGCGATGATTGTAAACAGCGCAGGTACGAATTGAATGACAAATATAAAAAGTATAAAGTAAGCTACAAACGATGTGTTTGTCTTTTTCTTTATGGTTTTCGTGGCCTTTTTTGCAGCCTTAAGGCGTCTGCGGTTGTTGATTGCACCAAGTGCCTCCGGCTGTTCCTTTGCGATACGGCCCTTATCCTCGGTACCGGCTTCCTTTACAGCAATCATGGTCAGCTCCTGTGAGTAACAGATATTTGCGATAATCGCAAGCACACCGACTATGGTGAGAGTCATTCCGGGAGTGAGAACCGTCAGCAGACATAATAAAATGTATACCGGAATTGCCGCAATCAGTGAGCCTAGCAGGAATTTACCGACAGATATAGGCAGATCTGCAACAACCTTGCCTGTCTGGCCGTTTACTGTGGCATATGCCACACGATCCTTATTGCGGTACGACAAAAACCATACCGGAAACATCGAGTAATCTGTCTCTTTTACAGTAGTGCCAAGACTTGAAGGCGAAAGAGCAGCGGAGTCACTGTCGACTGACAAGCCGGTAAAGGCAGGCTCTTTACTTATTTCGCTTACTGTGTTTGTGCAGGCTGCATCCATTGCGTCGCTTGCGTAAACCGTTGATGGTAAATCAGCTGTATCAGCGTAAAAACCACTTAAGAATGCCGGTGTAAAGCGCTTCATATTCTTCACATCATAAGGCGCGAGTTTTTCGCTGATGCTGTCATCAAAGGATGATGATGCATCGTAGGACAGTCCCTTGTAGTAGGCGTCGAGATCTCCCTCGAGCCTGAAATGGTCTGTAATTATGTAATCTCCTGAACGGTGGGATTTTTTCGCCGGAAGTGAAATAGGAGCCTTCTGGGTTACATAATATGTCCAGTAAGGCATGTAGATACCTCTGAATCCATCGATAAACTTAGGATCCTTAAGCTCCTTTGGCACGAAAATAGCCTTTTTCATGAGGCTCATGTAGGCCTGCTTACAGTCATCCTTGCTCTTTGCAAATGGTATGATATAAGCCGGCTTGTGCTCCTTTTGCATGCGGCTATAGAGCACAGTCGATGCACCGCAGAAGCTGCAGAAGCCTGCTGCGGTATCGTCTGTGCTCAGGATTTCTCCTCCGCACTGAGGGCATGTGAAAATGGTTGCTTCGAAGTCCTTCTTGACCTCGGCGTCAGAGGTTTTGTCCTCATACGCGTAAGGGTCGAAAAGTGAATGACAGTATTCACAGGCTAACTGGCCTGATTTGATGTCAAACTTCACATTTCCACCGCAATTTTTACATGCGAACATTTTGTTTCTCCTTTCTATTCCCTTTTACTTTTTTATCTGCTTGAATAAATAATTCCTTCCAGATTGACGGATGGAAGAGGATGAGCAGTGGAAACAGCTCGAGTCTTCCGGCAAGCATGTCAAACATCAGTACATATTTGGAGAAATTATTAAAAAAGCCGAAATTGCATGTCGGACCGACCAGAGAAAGACCCGGTCCGATATTGTTAAATGTAGCTGCGACAGCCGTGAAATTGGTAGTGAAATCATAGTTTTCAACGGAAACAAGCAGCAGTGAAACAATAAAAATGACGGCGTACGTCATGAAATAAACATTTATTGACCTGATAACATCATGGTCTACAGGCTTGTGCTCAAAGGTGAGCTTTTTCACACTCTTTGGGTGAATGTAGCCATTTAACTCCTTGCGTATTGTCTTTACAGCGATGACAATACGCGATACCTTGATACCTCCGCCGGTGCTTCCTGCACATGCGCCAATGAACATCAAAAGCACAAGCAGTGTCTTTGAAAGCTCAGGCCATCTGTCGAAATCGGTGCTCGAGAATCCGGTTGTCGTGATGATTGAGCCAACCTGAAACGCAGCCTTTGTGACTGCGTCAAACACACCGGTACACATATGCGCGATATTCACGCTTATGACTACAACGGATGCTATTATGATACCGAAATAGTATCTGACCTCCTCAACCTTAAGTGCGTCACGGATGTGACCGAAGAGAAGCAGGTAGTAAGCGTTGAAATTGACACCGAAAAGTATCATAAATATGGTAACAACCCATTGCAGATAAACATTATAGCTGCAAAAGCTGTCGTTTTTGATACCAAAGCCTCCTGTTCCGGCTGTGCCGAGAGAGGTACAGATGGCATCGTACAGAGGCATTTTTCCGAAAAGCAGGAAAATAATCTCCATAGTCGTAAGACCAAAGTATATTATGTATAAAAGCCTGGCAGTGTGCCGCATCTTTGGAACGAGCTTTCCAACCGAAGGCCCGGGGCTTTCAGCACGCATCAGATTTATGTTGCTGCCGCCTGAAAGCGGGATGATTGCCAGAAGAAATACAAGCACACCCATACCGCCAATCCAGTGCGTAAAGCAGCGCCAGAAATTCATGCAATAGGAGAGTGATTCTACCTCAGGCAGGATGCTCGCTCCTGTCGTGGTGAAGCCGGAGATGGTCTCAAAAAGAGCATCTGTGAAGCTTGGAATCTCTCCTGATATGTAAAACGGCAGACAGCCGAATATACTCAGTACGATCCAGCCAAGTGCGGTTGTTGCACAGCCCTCCTTCAGGTAAAAGGTAAAATCCCTCGGTTTTTTAGCCGAAAAAATAAAACCGATAGCTATGCTTATGAGTGCAACAATCAAAAAGTAGATGCCGCTTTTTTCATAATAAATACCGGCAACAATACATGGCAGAAGCAGCAAAAAGCCTTCAAGCTTTAAAATATATCCCAGAAGATATCGAATTACTGAAGTGTTCATATCATTCCCCCCACTATTCCATAATATCCTGAAGATTCGTAAAGCCGGTATGGGTTGTTATAATCATGACAGTGTCATTTTTTTGTATGCTGTCATTACCTGTAGGGATAATAATTTTGCCGTTTCGGTTGATGAAGCAGATGAGCAGATGCTTTTTGAGCTTTAGGTCTCGAAGCGGTATGTCTGTCACATTTGAGTTTTCTGACACAAAGAACTCAATTGCTTCAACTCTTGAGTCATACATGTGATAGAGCGTCTCTATATTGCAGTTCATAGAGTTTTTCTTTGCACGGACATATGCAATTATGGCTTCTGAGGTGATGTATTTTGGCGAGATTACACTGCCAAGGTCCAGGCTGTTTATGACATTGGTAAAAGTTATATGGTTAAGCTTTGTTATAACCTTTGCATTGGAAACCTGCTTCGCATAGAGCGTAAGCATGATGTTTTCCTCGTCTATACCGGTAAGAGGTACAAATGACTGGCAGGTCTCTATGCCCTCTTCCTTTAAGAGTGCCTGTTCTGTTCCGTCACCGTTTATGATGACAGCACCCGGAAGCAGTATGGAAAGTTCTTCACAGCGCTCGAAGCTATTTTCGATTATTTTGACCTTTATGCCTCGTGATATGAGCTGCTTTGCCAGGTAATATGCGGCTTTGCCGCCTCCGATAATCAGTGTGTTTTTTACGCTGTGTGTATTGACTCCGATGTGGCTGAAAAACTCCTTTGTATGTCTGCGTTCGCCGACAAATGACAGTTTGTCTCCCTTGCGGAGCACAAAATCACCTGATGGGATAGTGACCTCATCATCTCTCTCGACTGCACCGATAAGTATGTTGGCATGGTGTCTGGTGCCCAGATCCATGAGCTTTGTTCCGTCGAGGATGCTGCCCTCGGGAATTTCATACTTGATGAGCTGTGCCTGACCGTGAGCAAAGTTTGTCACCTCAAGGCTGGACGGCAGATGAAGAATATGAGCCATCTCAATAGCTGCCTCAAGCTCAGGGTTGATAATGAGTGCAAGACCAAGCTTGTCGCGCAGATATTTGGCCTCCTGGCTGTATTCAGGCGTTCTGACTCTGGCTATAGCAGCACAGTTGCCGACCTGTGTGGCAATGGTACAGCATAGCAGATTCAGCTCATCAGAGCCTGTGACTGCGATTATTAAGTCGGCATCATCAATACCGGCTTCCTGCAGTATCTTGTAGCTGGCACCGTTTCCTACAATACCCATTACATCATAGATATTGGATACCTGGGAAATCCTCTCCCTGTTTTTGTCGACAATTGTTATGTCGTGCCCCTCCTTGCCAAGCTGCTCAACGAGAGTACGGCCTACCTTGCCGCATCCGACGATGATAATTCTCAGTCCCTGGGAGGGAACCACTCCTTTTTTGAACATTATTTCCTCCGTATATAAAAATATAATGATATGAGGGTCAAAAGGTATTTTGCCCCTCATTTATGATTGTGTGGTGGACAGAATTATTATGACCATCATATATCAATGGATTATAACATAACGCATATATATTTCATAGAGAAAAAAGTCCCAAAAATATGAGATTGTAATAAAGTATAAAAAGTGATAAAATCGATTTCGATTGTAGTATTTGAATAGCTGTTTGAACAGCAATAAGAGATAGATTTTTGGAGGTTTAAGTAATGACGGGATTTTTAAAGGCAAACTACCATACGCACACCTATAGGTGCCAGCATGCATATGGCAGCGAGCGAGAATATATAGAGGCGGCTATCAGAATGGGTATCGCAGAGCTTGGCTTTTCAGATCATGTGCCGTGCCCCTTTAAGGATGGCTATGTGTCGGGCATCCGGATGACGATGGAGCAGGCACCGGAGTATGTGTATGCCATCAGGGAGCTTGGGAAGGAGTATGCATCCGACATAAAGCTCTACGTTGGCTTTGAGGCGGAGTACATACCGGAGTTTTTCAAGGAGCAGAAGGCTATGTTTGACAGGCTTGGCTGTGATTACATGATAATGGGCCAGCATTTTATGAAATCAGAGCAGACAGGCCCATATACAGGCACACCGACAGATGATGAGAGTCGTATACGCGAGTATGTGGATATTGTTATAGAGGGCATGAAAACAGGCATGTACAGCTATTTGGCACATCCTGATTTAATAAATTATCAGGGACTTGATTCTGTCTACGAATGGGAGATGACGAGGATGTGCAAGGCACTTAAGGAGCTTGACATACCGCTTGAGATAAACATGCTTGGTATCAGTGCAGGAAAGCACTATCCGACAGATCGCTTCTGGTGTATACCGCATGACATCGGCAACAAAGTGATACTTGGGCTTGATGCACATACAGTGGACAATATATGTGATGTGGAAAGCTATGAAAAGGCACTTGATATAGTCAGAAAATATGACCTGAATCTTATTGACCGGATTGAGATATAGTTACTTACAAAATATCAAATACCAAAAGTGGGGAATGCTATGATTATTACAGAAGAAAAATATAATGAGGAATTAACAAGATGTGTTTTGCCTTTTATCAGGCTTAATTTTGAAGATGGCTATATGAAGAGTGCAGATGGCACACGCATACATTACGGCTATGTGACGACACCTGTACCAAAGGCTGCCATAGTCATATCACATGGATTTACAGAGTGTATGCCTAAATATTATGAGATGATTTACTATTTCGCAAAGGCCGGATACTCTGTATATATGGTGGAGCATCGCGGACACGGCTTTTCGGAAAGAAGTGTATCAGATATGAGCATGGTCACTGTAAACAGTTTTGACGATTATGTGAGTGACCTTGATATGTTTATCCGCGAGATTGTGATGAAGCGTGAGGGGCGCAGACCGCTTTACCTGTACGGTCACTCTATGGGAGGCGCGATAGCTGCCCTGTATCTTGAGAAGCATCCTGAGGTGTTTACAAAGGCAGTACTTTCAAGCCCTATGATAGAGATGCTTTATGGCAATTTTTCACATTTTGCCGTGGAGGCGATACTGTTTGTCGCAAGTGTGCTTAACTGGAACGATAAATATCTGCCGAGCCAGACACCGTATACGGATGAGTATGATTTTGAATCGAGCTGTTGTCTGTCAAAGGCGCGCTATGACTACATATACAAGTGCAAGGTGGAGGAGGAACGCTATCGTACAAATGGCGCCACCTACAGATGGTGCAGGGCCGGGCGCAAGGCATCCAAATATATAAAGAAGCATGCACAGGAAATTAAAATACCGGTGCTGTTATGTCAGGCGGGAAAGGATTATCTGGTTTCAAATACCGCTGAGGATGAATTTATTGCGAAGCTGCCTCAGGGCATTAAGAAGGTCTATCCTGATTCAAAGCACGAGATATTTAATGCGGATGATGATACCTTGGAAAAGTTTTACTCAGATATCTTTGATTTTTGGGCTTGAACATGAAAATGAAATTCGTCAAGTGAAAAATGTGACATAAAAAATCATTTGTTTTGTTAGAAATGACATATGGATTTAAAATACAATATATAGTATAATCACAACTGTTGCGGACAAGATGTTAGTATTTAAGCCGATGGTAAAAGTACGTAAAGCATAGCCCGTACAGAGAAAAATAATAAAATATATCAATATTGTAACAGGTAAATATACTATCAAACAAATGTGAGGAGAAAGAGAATGTCAGACGAAGTTTTAGATGATGTAATGATAAAGGGTTCATGTAAGGGAAAAGCAGATGCTATTGTAAATTGCCAGTGCAATATCGAGAGTGCACCGGTCAGATGCGAGCAGGCAGAAAGATGTATGTTCTATTCTTATTATAAGTGCAGCAAGCAGTGGAAGAGGCTTGCGTAGTCAAAGTTAAAGATTAAAAGCTCCGGGCTGACAATGAAGTCGCCATGGAGCTTTTTTGCGTATATAAAGAAAAAAATATTTTACACGCGGAAAACTTATGATAATATATAAAAAAGGTAACTATTCAGAACCACTGAGAACAAAAAGGCTGATGCGTCATGCTCGCATGTAAGCGGCAGATTTTTTTGTTCTCAAGGTGGCTCTGGATGGATACGTAAAACAAGATATAGGAGAGACGCGCATGAAGAGAGTTTTGGTACTGAGTGATTCACATGGTAATGTGGGAAATATGATTCGGGCAGTCAAAAGAGAGGAACCTGATATGATACTTCATCTGGGAGACTGCGTTGTGGATGCGGATGCCCTTAGGAGAGAGTTCCCTCATATAACCATGGTCAATGTGCCGGGAAACTGTGATTTTTCACGGGGAGATACAGAGAGACTTATTGATATCGACGGCTATAAGGTACTCATGTGCCATGGACATACATATGGAGTAAAGCTGTCATATATGCATCTGGAGCTTCATGCGAAGGAAATCGGGGCAGATCTGGCTCTCTTTGGACATACACACAAGCTGTTTTATGATAAGCACAATGGTCTTGCAATGATGAATCCGGGAAGCATCGGTGCACCGCTGTGGGGCTGCATGCCATCATACGGTATCATCACATTTGACAAAGAACACGATGTTATGAAGCTTGATGTTGACTACATTGAGTATTGACGAATGATTTATCAAAGCGGTATAATATTGGCTAATACAGTTATTTATATAGGAAGCAGAGGAAAAACAGACAAATGGTAAAGGTAGTAAAGTTTGGCGGCAGCTCGCTCGCCAGTGCAGAGCAGTTCACAAAGGTTGGCGACATCATAAGAAGCGATGAGTCAAGAAAATATGTTGTGCCGAGTGCACCGGGAAAGAGAAATTCCAAAGACACAAAGGTAACAGATATGCTTTATGCATGCTATGATCTGGCTGAGAATGATCAGGATTTCAAGGTTATGCTCAGAAAAATCAAGGACAGATATGATTCAATCATAAATGGCCTTCATTTAAAGCTGGCGCTTGATGAGGAGTTCAAGATTATCGCTGAGAATTTCAAGGCAAAGGCAGGTGTAGATTATGCAGCCTCTCGTGGTGAGTACTTAAACGGAATCATCATGGCAAACTATCTCGGATATGAGTTTATAGATTCGGCAACAGTCATCTTTTTTGATGAGAATGGCAATTTTGACGCGGAAAAGACAGACAAGGTGCTCTCAAAGAAGCTTGAGCAGACAGAAAAGGCTGTTATTCCGGGCTTTTACGGAGCAGGACCTGACGGAAATGTAGTTACCTTCTCAAGAGGTGGTTCGGATATCACTGGTTCCATCGTGTCAAAGGCATGTCATGCCAGCATGTACGAGAACTGGACAGATGTTTCAGGCTGTCTCGTAGCTGATCCTAGAATTATCGACAATCCACAGCCAATCAAGGTTGTTACTTATAGAGAGCTCAGAGAGCTTTCATATATGGGAGCATCAGTGCTCCACGAGGATGCTGTTTTCCCTGTAAGAAAGGCAGGAATCCCAATCAATATCAGAAATACAAACGACCCGGAAGCACCTGGTACTCTTATCGTTGAGAGCACATGCCAAAAGCCTGATTATACCATCACAGGTATCGCCGGAAAGAAGGGCTTTGTTGCGGTAAATATCGACAAGGACAAGATGAACTCAGAGGTGGGCTTCTGTAGAAAGGCTCTCCAGGCGTTTGAGGAGAACGGTATCTCTATAGAGCATATGCCATCAGGTATCGATACTATGACGGTATTCGTACATCAGGCAGAGTTTGAGGGTAAGGAGCAGCAGGTTATCAGCTCAATCAGAAGACTTGCTCATCCTGATATCATTGACCTCGAGTCAGACCTCGCGCTTATCGCTGTTGTTGGCCGTGGCATGAAGTCAAACCGTGGTACAGCCGGCAGGATTTTCTCTGCACTTGCACATGCCAATGTCAATGTGCGCATGATTGATCAGGGTTCATCAGAGCTCAATATCATCATCGGTGTAAGCAATGATGACTTTGACAAGGCAATAAAAGCTATCTACGATATTTTTGTTGTTACACAGCTGTAATAAGCTACGGAGAGATTATCCGTTGGAACCAAAATTGAATAGGATAATTTAAAAATTTAATGTAGAATTTATAAAAAATACAGGGCTTGGCGGAATATATGCCAGGCTCTGTATTTTTTGAATAGGTAAAGCTTTGAAAAAGCTTTATGAGGATGCTTTAGGCGGGAAAACAAAATACCCTCACATAAGCTGAAAATGCGCATATATTATAGCGAAAGGAAGAAGTTATTATGCAAAAAGACACTATAATATATGTTACGGATCAGAGGCAAAAGTACCTCGCTGATATGCTGGGAGGAGAACAGACAGATTGCAGAAATAGCGGCGGGATTGATTATGAGCGTGTTGGGAATATTGTGTTTCCTACACCGTTTTCAAAGCTTAAGCTTATAAATAGTGATATAGAAAAATTAAAACATAATATAATAATTAACAATATTGCAGTGTGGGGCGGTATGATGCCGGAGTGCTTCCCCGGTGTTGACAGGGGCTGTGACTTTATGAGAGATGAAACTGTTATAGAGCAGAATGCCATTGTTACGGCCGAGGCCACTGCGTCCATAGCGATACAAAAAAGCATACATGGTATATACGGCTCAAAGGTACTTGTGAGCGGGTTTGGAAAATGCGGAAAGGCAATGGCCCGCGTTTTTTCTGCTATGGGAGCCCATGTCATGGTGATGGCAAGGAGAAAACAGGCAAGGTGTGAGGCCGCTGAACTGGGATATGAAACGGTGGATTTTAATGATCCTGCCAAGGCTTGTTTTGAAACACTGTTTCTCATAAACACAGTACCGGATAGGGTTATAGATGAAAGTTTAATCATGATTTTGCAAAAAGATGCGATAATTATAGACATTGCATCTAAGCCCGGCGGCTGTGATTTTGAGGCCTGTAAGAGGTATCAGATAAACTGTACGCATGCGCTCGGTCTTCCGGGCATATACTGTCCGAAAACCGGTGCAAAAATACTTTATGACTGTATGAAAAGAAAAGGTATGACGGAGGGCTTATGGTTATTTCGGATTGCACCGTAGGAATGGGAATTACAGGCTCCTTCTGTAGTTTTGAAAAGACTAAGGATGTTGCAAAGCGGCTTGTGGATAGCTTCACACATGTGACACCTGTATATTCCTATAATGCACAGATGATGAACACGCGCTTTGGAAAGGCGGGAGACTTTATGCATACTATCTCCGAAATCACAGGGGATGAGGGCATCAGGACACTGCAGGAGGCAGAGCGTGTCGGCCCGGGAAAGCTGTTTGACGTGATGGTGATTTACCCATGCACCGGCAACACAGCGGCAAAGCTTGCAAACGGCATAGTGGACACACCGGTCCTTCTCGCGGCAAAGGCTCATCTGAGAAACGGCAGACCGCTTGTTATCGGGATTTCCACAAATGATGCGCTCGGCATCAACTTTAAGAATATCGGAAAGCTGATGAATATGAAAAATATTTATTTTGTGCCGTTTGGGCAGGATGACTGTGTGAAGAAACCGAATTCACTCGTGTGCGATGGAAAACAGGTTGTCGGCACAATAAATGAAGTGATGGCCGGACGACAGATTCAGCCGGTAATCCTCTAGAGTGGGGTAATACGTTATGGCATAAATAAATATAAGAAAAGATTTATGAATCTGAATCATT
>OCRP01001341.1_pt1 | contig 13438 bp, 14 predicted proteins | sample 1538871 | NCBI WGS metagenome assembly OCRP01 (sample SAMN04571731, study PRJEB22368) | human gut metagenome | biome: human gut; material: stool | host: Homo sapiens | place: Luxembourg | collected 2012-09-20 | reverse complement strand
TGTATGGTCGTGCGCTTTTGTGTGCACTTATTCAAAATTGGTTTCTACGATCTTCAGCACCTGCTCCCGGGAGGGAAAGTCCACATAGGTGGTGCCGTAGTACACGCCCTTTTTCAGCGGATAGTCCATAAATTTGGCGTTGATATATTTGGCATTGCGCCGTGGTCCTTTCAGCCCACCGGCGGTGGACAGGTAGTTGATCACATACTGCCCGCCAAAGGCCGTGCGCTGCTCTAAGAACGGCCGGATCACCTGGGCCCAGCGGGGTTTGGGCTTGTATTTGAACCGATCCTGTATAATAAAGTCTGCCGTGCCGGTACACAGGGGCAGCGCCGTGGGAATCACCTCCGGCTGTTCCACCCAGGTGGAAAAGTCAATGCCGGTGTTGTGGCGGGTAAAGTCCGGCTTAGGCTCCATTTTGCACCGACGGATCAGCACCAGCTTGCCTCGGGCGGCGCCCAAGGTGGGTACCCGATCCTCTAAGTACCAATAAGGCTCTTTGCCCTTGATATAGGTATAAAACAGGTTGTCGAAGCACTGCTCGTTCTCTTTGCCGTTGTCGTTTTTAAACTGGAACACTACCGCTTCGCCCGGGCATTCGTCTAAAAAGCGGTAGCACTGGGACAGCACATCGCCCATATCCATCAGGTTGGCTCGGTGGCAGGAGTGGTTGTAGGCGGGGAATATGCCGTGCACCATGGTTAGGCACTTGCCGTCCGCCCGCACGCGGATATCCAGCGCCCGCACCCCCAGAAGCAGCTGCTCATAGATGGTTAGGTCTTGGCAGCAAAAGAAGTGGGGCAGTCGAATGTGCTGGGTCACGCAGTCGTGGGTGCCGCACAGGTTCAACGCCAGTAGATCGCTGCCGTCCGGCAGGTTCTGCATCCAATTTTTTAGATCAATTCCCATTGTTATCACCGCCTTTATTTTAACATCTTTTGACAGGAATTGCAAATTTCTGCGGTATCGGTTATAATCAAGGTAAAGAGGGGGCGCTGTATATGGTGCTTTTTGATGAGACGCGGGTGCTGAACCCGCAGGCGGACAAGACCAATGTGGCTTTGTCTTTTGCCGTTCCGCCCGGGCTGACGGCCTTGCAGGTGGAATTTACTTACGATCCGCCCACCCCACCGGAGCCGGTGGCGGTAGAGGCGGTAAAGGCTGCGCTGGCCCGATATGCGCGGGCGGTGGTGCAAAAGGATCCGTATGCCTATTTGCCGGTGTATAATTTAGTCACCTTGTCTTTGGATGACCCGGCGGGCTATCGAGGTGCTGCCCATCGGCGAGCCACCGAGCAGTGCCATCGACTAACGGCAGAGAGTGCGTCGCCCGGCTTTTTGCCCGGCGAATTGCGCCCGGGGCAGTGGCAGGTAGTACTCAGCGCCCATTGTGTGCTGTGTCCGGTGACTTGCCGTGTGCGTGTGATCGGGGAGGAAACGGAATGAGTTATTTGCCTTGCGAACTTCACTGCCACAGCGTCCATTCCGACGGGAGCTTTTCTGTGGCGGAACTGCTGCGCCGTGCGTATGACGACCACCTGGCGCTGATCGCTTTGACCGACCACAATACCACCTCCGGCCACGGGGAGCTGGATGACAGCATTACCCCCGCTGTGCCGGGCATTGAGTGGACCACCTTTTTTGGTCACATGCTGGTGCTGGGCGCCAGGGACTTTGTGGACTGGCGGGACGCAGTGCCTGCCAATATAGACGACAAGATCAATCAGGTGCACGCGGCCGGCGGCCTGTGCGGCGTGGCCCATCCGTTTCAGTTGGGCTCGCCTATCTGTACCGGCGGGCGCTGGGCCTTTGATGTGCAGGACTGGAACCGGGTGGATTACCTGGAGGTATGGCACGATGCTTTTGGCCCGGACAACGGCGAAAACGTCCCGGCAACGGAGCTGTGGAAGTCCTTGCTGGACCAGGGCTATCATCTGCCCATCACCTACGGTCGGGACTGGCACCGCCAGTCGGACCGGCACTTTGGGGTCACCTATTTGAATATGGAAGAACCGACCGCATCCTGTGCGTTGGAGGCCATTCGCGCCGGGCGCACGGTGGTTAGCTTCGGCGCCAAATTCTTCTTTCGGGTGCACCGTTGGGGCGAAACTTACGGCATTGGCGACACCCTCAAGCGGGGGCGGGTAATCTTCAGCTTTTTTACGGATTTGCACGCCCGGCGTAAGGACGAGAGCGACGAGCCGGTAAGCTACGACACCATTCGCATTATTACCAACGGCAACAAGTGTGTGCTGGAGACGGCGGTCACCGAGCGCCACGCCCGGCTGACCCTGGAGCCGGGACACTGGTACATATGCGAGTTGTGGGGGACCGTTGGAGGCGAAAAGCAGCCCCTGGCCATCACTTCTCCCATTTATACAGAATAAAAAGGCACCGTAACGGCTTTCGTTACGGTGCTTCTTTGCTTTTAGCGGCGCAGCAGGCGCTCCCGCTCTTTGTAGTCCGGCAACACGCTTTCCACCAGCCGGTAAAAGGCAGGGGAGTGGTCGTGGTGGCGAATGTGACACAACTCATGCACCACCACATAGTCTATGGCTGCCTGTGGGTACTGCATCAGGTAGAGGGAAAAGCAGATGCTGTTCTTCCCGTTGCAGGAGCCAAAGCGCTTTTTTGCACTTGTTATCTTGATCCCGGTGGGGGTTACGCCCAGAATTTGGCTGTAATAGGCCACCCGAGGCGGCAGTTCCGCCTTGGCCCGGCGGCGCAGCGCTTCCACTTCCGCTTCCGTTAAGGGCGGATGTGCCTGTAAGTAGGCAGCCTTGGCGGCTTTTTGTCGGCTGATCCAGTCTGCCTTTTGGGCGATAAAGTGATCAATGGCTCGATCCGTGACCCACAGGGGCGCTTTGACGGCGATTTGCAGATTATCGTCAATGGACAGCTCTATGTTCTTTCGCCGGGAGCGGGTAATATGCACGCCCTCCATCAGCGGATCCAAATGGGGTTGGTGAACGCCCAGAAAAATGGCGGCAGATCGGCCACATTCGCGTGGAGATATTTTTCCTCCACCGTGTGGTACAGAGCCCGCATGACCGGGCGGAAGGTGTAGTCGATTTCTGCCCGAATAAAGCCCGGCTGCCGAATTTCAAAATCCAGTTCCATCCGGTCGCTGTTTTGTGCGGCGGTGTGTTCCAGGATCACATCGTTGTTGTTAAACACCTTGATGGTGTGGCCCTTTTTGAACTTTGTCACCGCCACATTGCCGGTCAGGCCGGGCGCGTAGGACACCGTGTCGCCCACATTGGCGTCCCCTACGGTCAGGTAGATCATACTGGTGCCCGGTTTGTTGGTTACCACGGAGCGACCCTCTCGCAGTGCCTGCAAAACAGCTTCCTCTGTTTTGGCGGTGGTGTGCACAATGGTGGTGGGGTTGGCCAGCAGCTTCAGCGGGCCAATGTCCTTGTGAAAGTCGGAGCCGCCCACCGCTGCAATGTGGTTGCCTTGCAGCAGCTGGTCGTGCCACCAGTTCATATTTTTAATATTATCCGAGTGCTGAATGGTGTTCCACACTTCCACGCAGTCAAAGTGGAAGTGCTCCAGATCCATGTGGAACCCGCACATAGAGCAAAACGGGTGATTCACGGAGATGGTGGCCCCTGCCTCCCGGCAAGGCGCCAGCACCGCGTCATAGTCTTCTGTGGTCTTTAAGATGTACGGCGGATCTTGGGGCACCTTTTTGCCCCAAACATTGATGTGACCCAGGTCGTCGGTGATTTCCTGCCCCTGCATGACCAGCAAATTTTTGTCCGTATAGCTGGCCTTTACGGTGTTGTAGTTGTGGTCGGTGATAATGGCGTAGTCCAGCCCTGCCTGCTGGCACGCTTCTACCAGCTGACCGGGGGTCAGCTTGCCATCGCTGTTGCAGGTGTGCAGGTGGGTGTCGCCTTTGAGCCAAATGCGGTTTTCCATAATGTTCACTCCTGTATGCGTTCTTAGATGCAATTTATCTGTGTCGGCACCGGCCGATGGGGTTACGATTTGGGGTTGATCAGCGCTTCCAGCCGGTCATTGTCCCGGGCAAAGCGCCGTTGGCTCACCATCACCACCAGCGTGTCGCCGGCGTGGAGAGTGGTGTCGCCCTTAGGGGTCACGGCAGTGTCACCCCGCTCAATGCTGACGATCAGGCAGTGGCGGCCCCAGTCAATATCTTTAATGCACTTGCCGTCCAGAGCACTGCCCAGGGGGAGCACATAGGTCTTGAGCACCTTTTCGCCGGGACGGTTGCGGCGCGCTGCCGCCTTGTCCTCCGGGCGCAACAGATTTTCCAGCAGCGCAGTGTAAATGGGCGTGCTGCCCAGCAGATCTGCCAGCGTGTAGCTGGTCAGGCTCACCGCTGCCAGCGGCAGCAGACTGTCCAGGTTGCCGGTCATTTCAAATACCAGGATAATGCCGGTCATGGGCGCACGCACAATGGCGGCAAAGAACCCGGCCATAGACACCACCACCAGCTCCTGCCACAGCTCCGGCGCCAGCCCAAACCAGGCAATGGCCGCCTCGGCATAGATGGCGCCCAGGTAAGTCCCCAGAATCAGCAGCGGGAAGAAGATGCCGCCCGGTGCGCCGGAGGCAAAGGACAGCAGGGAAAATAGAAATTTGCCCAGCAGCAGTAAAATCAAAATTTTAATGGTGGGGTGCTCTTGCAGCAGCAGGGTCACCATGGTGTGGCCGCCGCCCAGCAGTTGGGGCACGAACAGCCCCAGCACGCCGCTGCAAACAAAAACCAGCATCATACGTACCGGTGCTTTGATCTTGCCGATCCATTTTTGGCCCAGCAGCATGAGGGCATTGTAGCCCACGCCGGCCAGCCCCAGCACGATCCCTAATAGCAGCAGGATCCAGTAGCTCTTTAGCGGAATGTCGGCGGTGGTGTAGTGGAACACCGTGTTTTGACCGAAAAACAGCTTGGAGATATAGTCTGCTGTAATGGTAGACACAATGCCCATGCACAGAATGTTGCCGTCCAGAGTTTTGTGGATCTCCTCCAGGGTGAACATCATGCCCGCCAGCGGGGCGTTAAATGCCGCTGCCAGTCCGGCACCGCCGCCGCAGCTGATCATGCGCAGCTGCGTGGTTTTGTCCGCCTTGGTAACCTTGGCAATCCCTTTGGCCGCCATACCACCCAGCTGAATACTGGGACCTTCGCGCCCCAGACTCAGTCCGCTGAGAATGGACAGGGTGCCGCCGGCGATCTTCGCCAACAGCACTTGCCACCAGGGGGCGTCCAGGTGACCGCGAATTTCCCCGGTGATTTGGGGAATACCGCTGGAGGACGACAGAGGCTGCCATCGCACCAGCTGAGAGACCAGATAGCCGATCCCCGCCAGTGCCGCTAAGAACAGTGCAATGTACAGCGGCTTGCCGGCAATGGCGGTGAGTACCGCATGGTTGGCGCTTTCCGCTTTGCTCAGCAGGAAGCGGTAGAGAGCGGACACCAAACCGGCAACCACGCCCACTTCCAGCCCGCGCACAATGAGAAAGAAGGTCTCTGTGCGGTGATGTTCGATTTTGCGAAAGGTAGATTTTTCTTTTTTTCTCATAAATTTGCAGGCAAATGCCTATTCCCTTGTTGAAATTTACTAAATAATTATAGCATAAATTCGCCGATTTGCAAAAAAAGTTAAAATTTGGTGTCAACATACAAATCAACCTTGCAAATCAGGGGCTTTCGTATTATCATAATTCTATCATTTTATTTCTGTTTCGACAAGGATTTTAGGATGGAAGCATTAAAAAAGAAAATTCTCGCCGAGGGCGAGGTCTATGAAGGTAATATTCTTAAGGTGGATTGCTTTTTGAACCACCAGATTGACTTTCCGTTTATGAAAGAGGTGGGGCGGGAGTTCCACCGTCTTTATAAGGACGCCGGGGTAAACAAAATTCTCACCATTGAGGCCTCCGGCATTGCTGTGGGCAGCGTGGTAGCGCTGGAGTTCGCCTGCCCCTTGGTCTTTGCCAAAAAGAGCAAGACCAAGAACATTGCCGGCGATGTGTATAAGACCCAGGTGGCGTCTTTTACCCACGGCACCACCTATGATGTGATGGTGTCCAAGCGGTTTTTGACCCCGGAGGATCGGGTGCTGATCGTAGACGACTTCCTGGCGGTGGGCAATGCCCTGCGGGGACTCATCGACCTGGTGCACCAAAGCGGCGCCACCCTGGTGGGCTGCGGCACCGTGATCGAGAAGGGTTACCAGCACGGCGGCGATCAGCTGCGTGCCGAGGGCGTTCGAGTGGAGTCCCTGGCCATCGTGGAGTCCATGGACCACACCACCGGGCAGATCTGTTTTCGGGATTAAAGCGGTTATTTGAGCGTGCGCTCTGATAATAAATATTTTTTTCGGAGGAATCGAGAATGAAAATGGCAAAAAAAGTACTTGCAGTTCTTCTCAGTGTCCTGTTCGTTGTAGGCGTATTCACCGCCTGCTCTTCTAACAGCGGCGACACCAAGAAGAAAGAAGACACCACCAATTCTGCAACCAGCAAATTGAAGGTTGGCTTCATCTTCCTGCACGACAAGAACTCTACCTATGACCTGAACTTTATTAAGGCTGCGGACGCTGCCTGCGAGAAGCTGGGCATCACCGGCGCGCAGAAGCTGTACAAGACCCAGATCCCGGAGGGTCAGGAAGCTTATGACGCAGCAGTAGACCTGGCGGAGCAGGGCTGCAACATTATCTTTGCAGACAGCTTCGGTCACGAGCCTTACATCATTGAGGCTGCCAAGAAGTACCCCAATGTGCAGTTCTGCCACTCCACCGGCACCAGAGCTCACACCGAGGGTCTGGCCAACTACCACAACGCTTTTGCCTCCATCTATGAGGGCCGTTACCTGGCAGGTATTGCCGCCGGTATGAAGCTCAACGAGATGATCGAGAAGGGCGAGTTCAAAAAGGACGAGGCTAAGATGGGCTATGTAGGCGCCTTCACCTATGCCGAAGTGATCTCCGGCTACACCTCCTTCTTCCTGGGCGCACGCTCCGTATGCCCCTCCGTTACCATGGAAGTTACCTTTACCGGTTCTTGGTACGATGAGGCTGCCGAGAAGGAAGCTGCCAACAAGCTGATTAAGGACGGCTGCAAGCTGATCAGCCAGCACGCCGACTCTATGGGCGCACCCACTGCTTGTGAGTCCGCCGGTGTTCCCAATGTGTCTTACAACGGCAGCACCATCTCCGCTTGCCCCAACACCTTCATCGTATCTTCCCGTATCAACTGGGAGCCGTACTATGAGTATGCCATCAAATGCGTGGCTGAGGGCAAGACCATTGACGCAGACTGGACCGGTACTCTGTCCACCGGCTCTGTGGAACTGACCGATGTAAACACCAAGTCTGCCGCTGCCGGCACCCAGGAGGCCATTGACGCCGCCAAGAAGAAGCTGGAAGACGGTTCTCTTCATGTGTTTGACACCTCTGCCTTCACCGTAAACGGCAAGAAGCTGGATTCCTATAAGGCGGATGTAGACACCGATGCCAAGTATACCCCGGACACCGAGGTCGTTAAGGACGGCTACTTCGCTGAGTCTACCGCTCGTTCTGCCCCCTACTTTGATGTGCAGATCGACGGCATCAAGCTGCTGGACAAGAAGCAGTAATCTAAAACAGCACAGTTTACAAACACCCGTGACCGCAATTTTTGCGGTCACGGTAGTGTTGTATATAGGAACTTTATTTTGCGGAGGTAGACCATGGGCGTACCTGCTGTTGAGCTGAAAGGAATTACCAAAACATTCGGCTCCATCGTTGCCAATTCCGACTGCTCCCTGACGGTAGAGAAGGGCGAGATCCTCTCTGTCCTGGGTGAGAACGGCAGCGGCAAGACCACCTTAATGAATATGCTGGCCGGTATTTATTTTCCGGATGCCGGGCAGATCTTTGTCAATGGGGAAGAAGTGGTGATCCGCTCTCCCAAAGACGCATTTAAGTACAATATTGGTATGATCCACCAGCATTTTAAGCTTGTGGATGTGTTTACGGCCACGGAGAATATCGTGCTGGGCATGCACGATGAAGAAAAATTTAACTTGGCTGAGGCTGAGAAAAAAGTGCGGCAGATCACCGAGCGTTACGGCTTTGCCGTGGATTTGAAAAAGAAAATATACGAGATGTCTGTTTCTGAGAAGCAGACGGTCGAGATTATAAAGGTGCTGTATCGCGGCGCCAATATTCTGATTTTGGACGAGCCCACCGCTGTATTGACCCCGCAGGAGACCCGGCGACTGTTTGATGTGTTGCGGCGTATGCGGGAGGACGGCAAGTCCATTATCATCATCACCCATAAACTTCATGAGGTACTGGAAATTTCCGACCGGGTGGTGATTTTGCGCAAGGGCAAGAATGTGGGCAATGTAGCCACCAAGGACGCAACAGAGCAGTCCCTGACCGAAATGATGGTGGGCGAAAAAATTGATTTGCACATTGAGCGCACCGCGCCCAAGGATCCACAGGAGCGGCTGCGGGTGGAGCACCTGACCGTGCGCAACAAAGAGGGTGCCCATGTGCTGGAGGATGTGAACTTTACCGCCAACGGCGGCGAGATCCTGGGCATAGCCGGTATCTCCGGCTGCGGCCAAAAGGAGCTGCTGGAGGCCATTGCCGGTTTACAAGCCAGCGAAAAAGGTTCCAGCATTGTGTATAAGCCGGCAGACGGCCAGGCGGTGAACCTGGTAGGCAAGAGCCCCAAGGCCATTCGCAGTTTGGGTATCGCTTTGTCCTTTGTGCCGGAGGACCGACTGGGTATGGGCCTGGTGGGCAATATGGATATTGTGGACAACATGATGCTGCGCAGCTACAAGCGTGGCCATACGGCTTTTCTGGAACGCAAGCGTCCTAAGGACCTGGCGGAGAATATCATTAAAAGTCTGGAGATTGTCACCCCGGATGCCAACACCCCGGTGCGTCGCCTGTCCGGCGGTAATGTTCAAAAGGTGTTGGTGGGCCGAGAGATCGCCCAGCACCCCACGGTGCTGATGGTGGCCTATCCCGTGCGCGGGTTGGACATCAACTCCTCTTATATGATTTATAATCTGCTGCAAAAGCAGAAGGAAAGCGGTGTGTCCGTGATCTTCGTGGGCGAGGATCTGGATGTGCTGGTGGAACTGTGTGACCGCATTATGGTACTGAACTCCGGCCGGATTACCGGCATTGTGGACGGTCCGTCCGCCACTAAGGAGGAGCTGGGTATTCTGATGACCAAGCGCGTGAAGGAGGAGGGCGAGACCCATGCATAAGAATAAGACCAAAGAGCCGCTCTTTCACATTGCCAAGCGGGCGGCACTGCCCTGGTATCTGTCTTGGGCCATTCGCATCGGTGCCATTGTACTGGCGCTGGTGGCATGTGCGGCGCTGACTGTGTTTTTAACCCATGAAAATCCGTTCCAGGTGTATGCCACCATGTTTCGTGGTGCCTTTAGCACCCCCCGCCGGATATGGAACCTGCTGCAAAGTTTGGCTATGCTGCTGTGCGTGTCCCTGGCGTTGACCCCTGCGTTCAAAATGCGGTTTTGGAACATTGGCGGCGAGGGTCAGGTGCTGATCGGCGGTCTGGCAACGGCGGCGTGTATGATCTGCCTGGGTGGCAAGATCCCCAATGCGCTGCTGATATTGACGATGATCGTAGCCAGTATGCTGGCCGGTGCCGTTTGGGCGCTGATTCCCGCATTTTTTAAGGCGCAGTATAATACCAACGAGACCTTATTCACCCTGATGATGAACTATGTGGCCATTCAGCTGGTGGCGTATTTCGTCATTCGCTGGGAGGTGCCCAAGGGCTCCGGCAAGATTGGTATTATAAACCAGACCACCCGTGCCGGTTGGCTGCCGGTGCTTGGCGAGCACGACTATTTGCTGAATATTCTCATTGTGCTGGCGCTGACCGTCTTTATGTCGATTTACTTAAAGTACAGCAAGCACGGTTATGAGATCTCCGTGGTGGGCGAGAGTGTAAACACCGCCCGCTATATCGGTATCAATGTTAAGAAAGTGATTCTGCGCACCATGGCCCTGTCCGGCGCCGTTTGCGGCATTGCCGGCCTGCTGCTGGTGGGCGGCACGGATCACACCATTACCACCACGACCGCAGACAACCGGGGCTTTACTGCCATTATGGTGTCTTGGCTGGCCAAGTTCAGCCCGGCGTATATGATCCTCACCTCGTTCCTGCTGGTGTTCCTGCAAAAGGGCGCAGACGAGATCTCTACCGTTTTTATGCTGGACCAATCGTTCTCAGAAATTATTACGGGTATTATCCTGTTCTTTATTATCGGCAGCGAGTTCTTTATCAATTATGAGCTGAAGTTCCGCCGCAATCGGAAGGAGGCCGCCTGATGTTTAGTTTAGCGACTTGGGTCACGCTGTTCCAGCGTGCCGTGATGCAGGGCGTGCCGATTCTGTTCGGCGCCACCGGCGAGATCTTGACGGAGAAATCCGGCAACCTGAACCTGGGTATTCCCGGTATTATGTATGTGGGCGGTATCAGCGGCGTGATCGGCTCGTTTCTGTATGAGCAGCATGTAACGGAGCTTAATCCATTTTTGGCTGTGCTGATCCCGTTGATTTGCACACTCTTCGGCTCCCTGCTGATGGGGCTGCTGTATTGTTTCTTGACCGTGACCCTGCGGGCCAACCAGAATGTAACCGGTTTGGCCATCACCACCTTTGGCGTTGGATTCGGTAACTTTTTCGGTGCCTCTATGGTGCAGCTCACCGGCAGTGACATCCCGTCTGTTGCCCTGACCCGCACCAGCACCTACTTCCGCGCCCATCTGCCTATTGCAGAGAAAATGGGCGCCTTTGGCGAGATGTTCTTGAGCTACGGTTTTCTCGCCTATGTTTCCATTGTGATCGCCATTGTGTGCGCCGTGTTCTTAAAGCGCACCCGGGGCGGCCTGCACCTGCGTGCCGTGGGCGAAAACCCGGCCACCGCAGACGCTGCGGGTATCAATGTGGAGCGCTCCAAGTATATGGCTACCTGCATCGGCAGTATGATCGCCGGGCTGGGCGGTCTGTATTATGTAATGGACTATGCCTGCGGCGTGTGGTCTAACGACGGCTTCGGTGACCGTGGCTGGCTGGCCATCGCTTTGGTGATTTTCGCCATTTGGCGACCCAACCTGGCTATCTTCGGCTCTATCCTGTTCGGGTTCCTGTATATTGTGTATCTGTTTATCCCCGGCCTGGATCTGAGCAAGCAGGAGCTGTTTAAGATGCTGCCCTATGTGGTGACGATCCTGGTATTGATCGTTACCTCTATGCGCAAGAAGAAAGAAAATCAGGGACCGGCCGCCCTCGGTCTGTCCTATTTCCGGGAGGAACGCTGATGCACGAGAATATTGAACGGGTGCTGGTGTCTGAAGAAGAGCTGCACCAAATCAATGCCCGTCTGGGCGCCCAGATTACTGCGGACTACGCCGGCAAAAATCTGTTGGCTGTTTATGGCGGACCTGATCCGTGAGATAAAGCTGCCCTGTAAGCTGGACTTTTTAGCCGTGTCCAGCTACGGCGGCGACACCCGCTCCAGCGGCGTGGTAAAGATTGTGAAGGACATTGATATTGAATTGGAGGACTACGATGTGCTGCTGGTGGAGGATATTCTGGACAGCGGGCGCACCCTCTCCTATGTATGCGATATGCTGCGTACCCGCCACCCGGCCAGCATTCGCGTGGCTACTTTGCTGGATAAACCGGAGCGCCGCGTGGTAGACTTAAAGGCGGATTATGTGGGCACCAGCGTGCCGGACGAGTTTGTGGTGGGCTACGGCCTGGATTTTGACCAGCGCTACCGCAACTTGCCGTATATCGGTCAGCTGAAACGCTCTGTTTACGAAAAATAATTTATTATATTTTTAGGAGGAACCGCAATGGACAGAAAAGTAGTCATTATGGATCACCCGCTGATCCAGCACAAGTTGAGCATTCTGCGTGATGTGGACACCAGCACCATGGAGTTCCGTGAGCTGGTCAACGAGATCGCCATGCTGATGATGTATGACGCCACCCGTGATCTGCCTTTGGAGGACAAGCAGGTGACCACCCCCTGTGGCGTGGCCGACTGTAAGGTGCTTGCCGGCCGTAAGTTGGCGTTTGTGCCCATTCTCCGTGCCGGTCTGGGTATGGTAGACGGTGCTTTGCGCCTGGTGCCCGCCGCTCGTGTGGGCCACATCGGTCTGTATCGTAACGAGGAGACTCTGGAGCCGGTAGAGTATTACTGCAAGCTGCCGGGCGACATCGGTCAGCGAGATGTGTTTGTACTGGACTAATTCGACACAACCGGCGGCAGCGCCATTGATGCCATCGGCCAGATCAAAAAGCGTCACCCCCGCAGTGTAAAGTTCCTGTGCATTATCGCTGCGCCGGAAGGTCTGGAGGCCCTGAAGAAGGCGCATCCAGATGTGGATATTTTCTGCGCAGGTATGGACGATCATCTGAACGAGAACGGCTACATTGTTCCCGGTTTGGGCGATGCCGGCGACCGTATCTTCGGCACCAAATAAGAAGTGATCTGTTGAAAAGAAGGGAATTTAATTTCTATGTCAAAAAATAAAGTCGATTTTTCTAAGGGCATTTACGATGCGCGCCAGCTGGGTACGCCGCGGATGCTGCTGCTGGGCTTTCAGCACATGTTTGCTATGTTCGGCGCCACCGTGCTGGTGCCGTTGATTACCGGGTTGGATATTGCCACCACCTTGCTGATGGCCGGTCTGGGTACCCTGCTGTTCCATGTGTTCACCAAATTTAAGGTGCCTGCTTTCCTGGGCAGCTCCTTTGCGTTCTTGGGCGGTTATGCCACGGTAGCACCCAAATTGCCGGACGCCAACGGCGAGCTGACCATTGCCAACACGGAAATGCTGCCCTATGCCTGCGTGGGCGTGGCTTGCGCCGGTTTGCTGTATCTGGTGTTGGCCACCATCATCAAGATTATTGGTATCAATAAGGTGATGCGTTTCTTCCCGCCGGTTGTAACCGGCCCCATCATTGTGGCTATCGGTTTGGGTCTGGCACCCACCGCTATTTCCAACTGCAAAAATAACTGGTGGCTGGCGCTGATTGCTTTGGGTATTGTGATCGTGGTGAATGTGTTCGGTAAGGGCATGGCCAAGATTATTCCCATTCTCATTGGTATTCTCGGCGCCTATGCAGTGGCCGGTATCGTCGGTAACGGCTTTGGCGTAGAAAGCTTCGCTATTGACTTTTCTTCTGTTAAGGAAGCGGCCTGGGTGGGCCTGCCCATTCACTGGAGCTCTACCGTGTTCGGCGGTGTGCATGATACCGGTAAGGCCGTAACTGCCATCATTGCCATTATGCCTATCGCACTGGCAACCATGATGGAGCACATCGGTGATATTTCCGCCATCGGCGCCACCTGCGGCAAGAATTATATTGCCGATCCCGGTCTGCACCGTTCTTTGGCCGGTGACGGCTTGG